>Ga0153976_1000355_pt1 | contig 15957 bp, 19 predicted proteins | sample TSGA060MetaG_FD_104717 | JGI IMG/M metagenome (GOLD analysis project Ga0153976, IMG submission 104717) | Attine ant fungus gardens microbial communities from Georgia, USA - TSGA060 MetaG | ecosystem: Host-associated > Fungi > Mycelium > Unclassified | place: USA: Georgia, Yuchi Wildlife... | reverse complement strand
GGATGAGATTATGGAGAGCGCCTAATCCAGCTGGTATAGATACGAAGAGATTGGATGAAAGATCAAGATGTGAAAGAGAAACAAGGTATGGAAATATCTCCTGGGGTATGATGGTCAGGGCATTGTCTGCGAGTGATAGATGCCGCAGAAAAGCCCATTTGAGAGATGAGAATTGAGTTGAAGAAAAAGGAAACGTCGTTTCATCAGGAGCCTCCCCTTCCTCTTCCACCTCAAGGACAGTACCAGGTAGTTGGCTGGACTGAAATGTAAGCTGCTTGTCGGAATGACGGGGAATGTCTCGCCGCCGCTTGCGGCTGGTGCTGCCTGCCCGTCTGGCCTGATCATCCACGACGGCACCGATAAATATATCTGCGACATCCTCAAGACCACTCCTCTTGATTTTGAGACTCCTAAGACCTTCAGCCAATCTATCCCAGCCTAGTAACAGACGTGGGTCGATGTCTGTGCATTCCAAGCTTTGCAAGTTCTTGAAGGTATCCAGCGGGAGGGCGTTCTTGGATGGCACGTCGGAAAGTGTCTCGACAATCATCTTCTTGCTTGGACCGCAAATGGCAAGTGCAGGGATCTTGGTGAAGCTGCTGAAGATGTACTTGAGTTCCGAGTTGATGTCTGTAACTTCGGAGCGAGACCACCAACCAACACCAAGGGAAAGGTTTGAAACGGCAGAAAGAGAGGAACGAAATGAAGCAAGGGAAAGGGTATCTGATCTGTTATTTTCTTCCAAAGTAATATAGCTTGTCGGACGAGAGGGATTGTCGATCTCGACATCCAGAGTGCCGACGTCATAACCGAGTTCCTCCTGGCGCATGAGGACATAGAATAGATGATGAAGGTCTGTTGAGAGCACAACAGGCTTGACGGACTTGGGAGAGCTTGGTGCGGTGGAATCATAGTAAAGCCATGTCAGGGGATTCGAGAACGAGAAAGCGGCAGACTGGGGGCGAGGAGAACGGCGGCGACGAGTAAAGCCAGCCTCTGCCAGCCCCCTCTCATTTGTGCGAATAAAATCGGCCAGTCTGCGAATGTAGTCGTCGCCTTTCTCGTGTTCCATGGGGGATAGGAGTTTGTGGTGGCCACGAGGATGAGGAATGATGCTGAGAATTAAATAGCAGCATTACATAACTACATAGCTCGCTGATATGACGCGTCTTTCCTCCCTTGTCATCTACCATGCAGATCACTGTCAAGACCACCCAGCACAAGGTCCACAAGGTACTCTTCTCCCTTGCCAGCTTGTTGATTTTTTTCATATCCAGATCAGATAGATGTTGAGCCCGCTGATACCATTATGACGCTCAAATCCAAGATTGAGGCGGCTCATGGCTATCCGATCTCTGGCCAGAAGGTCATCTATTCAGGTAAATGATATCCGATCTCTCGAATTGTGCTTATATTTTCTAGGAAAAATCCTCCCTGATGACAAGACTATCGAGTCCTGCGACGTGAAGGAGAAGGACTTTTTTGTCCTCATGGTGGCCAAGGCACGCCTGACTTTACATGCTACACAAGCCTCTCACCTTTATCCCAGCCCAAGTCAATTACGACTCCAAAACCTCAAGCATCCTCTGCGTCCACTACAACAGAAGTTACCCCTGCACCACCTACATATACTATTCCTGCCACTATACCGATACCTATTGAATTCTCAGGTGAGGCTGCACCTCCAGCAGCATCAGAGACGTCTTCAGTTACTTCTGAACCTATTTCATCTACTCTGAACGTTAGCGATGGCTTCCTCACAGGGAGTGCCCTTCAAGACGCGACGGACAGAATGGTTGAAATGGGGTTTGATCCTGAACGTGTCCGTGAAGCTCTACGTGCCAGTTTCAACAACGCAGAGCGTGCAGTCGAGTATCTGATGGACGTCGGTATCCTTCTCTTTGTTTCTGTCGCATCATCTAAACGATAAATCACAGGATTCATCACCTAGGCACATCTCGCCGGCGCCAAATCCGTTTCTTGTTCAACCTCAACAGACACCCGCCTCTGCCAGTCCTACTGCGTCTGTTCCAGCAGCTCAGACTACCAATCGGTCACAAAACTTGTTCCAGGTAAATGATGATTCTGAATCTTAGAGCCAGTCTGACTTGGAAACACCTGCAGCTGGCTCAACAGCAGCAGCGAAGTAGGATTGGTGGCATCGATAGTCTGATTGGTGATGGTCTCCCTGGAGGTCGACCTAATCTGGGAGGCCTGCGTGGATCACCACGGGATACTTCTTCGCCGACTAGCTTACAAAACATGATTGCCCAAAATCCACAAGCTATCCCTTTCTTAATCCAACAGCTCGCATTGACACGCCCCGAGCTTGCGTCACGTCTAGCAAGTGATCCGAGTGCGATTCTTCAAATCTTGGGTGGCATGGAAGCTGAAGGTGATGATGGCCAGGGTGGTGAACTTCCTCCTGGTGTTCAGGCCATCCAGTTAACACAGGATGAAAGAGCCGCAATCAGACGGGTAAGTCCGGTCAGCTGCTGAAAATTCACGAGGTTTGTGATCAACATTGGCGATCTAGCTGGAGGAGGACCTTGGTGTGTCGCATCAAGATGCAGTTGAGGCATATCTAGCGTGTGACAAAAACGAGGAACTCGCTGCAAATTATCTTTTGGACCGTCATTTTGATGATTGAAACTATGTAATTCTCTTACGTTATGTCTCAAACGAATAGCATCTCTGTTCGTTGTGCTAACTTGAACCCATTTGATATCGCTAAGAAATATACCTAAATTATACTATTTCATCTAACGCTGTCTCTCCTGGCGGGAGCTCTAATTTCACAGGATTGATAATGCGAGTGACGTTGGACAACGGAGCACGCTGGATCCTGGTAAAATTCGTTTTCTGTTTGTCTGCAACAGACTTGTACATGTCCAGCTCGTGTTGCAAGCCAGTGTTGAGTTGAACCATGTTTTCTTGCTCTCTCGTCAACACAACAACTCGCTACGACGATCATCAGCGATGCGTCAGGATGTAAGATCTGGAACTGACCTGTCTGGCCTCTGCGAGTTCACGTCGAATTCGATCAACGTAGGAGATCCGCTGAGCTGGGTTATTATGACCTACAATCTCAGCATTGAATTTACTCAGCCGCTCTGCCTCTTCTTCTGCTAGCTGATTTCGGGCGAGAAGGGAATTGACTTGTTCAGATAGTGCTGTGTACGCTTCTTGATATGATGCTGCTTCACTTAGCTCGGCTAACAGCCTGTGTTGAGTGAATGAGCAACATAGTGTCCATATGAATTGATGGCTTGCTTACCGATCAATCTCGGCTCGTAAAGCGTCCTCTGCCATCCTATTTTTTTGAACGGTACTTGTGAGTCGCTGTACGGCGTCCCGGTCGTTCTTGATCTCTGTTTGGTGGTCGAGGATGAGCTGCTGTCGCTCGTCCTTGAAGGAAGCGATCTGATTTTCGAGAGAGGTGCAGGTGCATTGAAGGGTTGTAAGGGAATCTTTGAGTGTGAGGAGTTCTTCGGAGATGGTCGAACACTCGTGTTGTACTGCTTCGAGGCTGGCGGTAGTCGCTTTGTGAGAGGCACGTGTGCTTGCGAGGTCCTGTGAGTACTGTTGAGCGAGGAGGGTGGTCCTAGTGAGGTCTTTGTCGACGCAGGTGTAGGCAAAGGCAAGCATTTGCGAATAGAGGGCGTAGTAGATGGCCAAGAGTTCATGAAGACGAGCCTGAGCAGTTTCGAGATCGTGATGTTCCGTGAGCTGTGTCGGCTCCGGGACAACTGTCGGATGAGGTTCATTGAACATGATTTCATAGCTGGCCAGTTGGTGGCTGGCATCTGCGAGGTGAGACTCGAGGAGGTCGTTACGATTGTTGGTTTGGCGAACCAGATTGACGAGTTCCTGGACTTGGTCCTCAGCATTGGCAAGTTTGCGTTCGAGACGCCATCCTTTGAGTTGGGTGGAGCGGTAGAGTCGTTTCAGTTCGTTGTGAGTGGAGGACGGAACAGTAGTGGCGACAAGCTGGCAGTACTGCTCTGCAGCGTGAGAGAGCAGATGTTTGCAGTTTCCGAGACGGGTGGCAATGTCCTGATTGGAGGATTTTTCGGATTCGACAGCGTTTTCGAGCTGAGCTATCCGCTCGTCGCGTTGTCGCAGGTCATCACGGGATCCAAGATGTTTGCATAGATCGTCCTTGAGGGATTTGATTTCAGACTGGTCAGTGATGGCGGCTTTTTTCAAGTCGCGTATGCGGGATTCCAGAGCGTCATTGTGCTTTTTCTGCTTGTGTATGTGGTCGGCCTGCTCAGAGAGCGTCTTTTGACAGCGCGAAAGGTCTCGTTTGAGACGCTCAGTCTCTGCTTGGTGCTAGAGAAGTGAGCCATAGCAGAAGGGGATACCAGAGGACCCACCGCATTTTTCCCGTCGAGATGGACGCGCTCGAGGAGGTCGAGTCTGCGCTGGAGGGCATTGTAGCGCTGGAGATTTTTGTCCATGTGTACTCGTCTTACATGTCATGTGCTTTTGTTATCATGTGATTTGATGTCATGTGCTTTGTATCACGTGCTATCGTGTGAAAAGGGTCGGGTAGTTTGTCGGCGGGGAGTGAGAGTGGCAGCGATGGCGTCGAATGGGAGGGGAGAGACCTCAAAGCGGCGTTCTCTGCTAAAACGGCTGGTCAGGCTGCTCGTCCCCTGTCTCCCTGCCCACGACAATTCTCAGCACCTCGACATCGACCCTCCCCCAGAAAAACAAATCCAAAAACAAAAGACCCCCTCTCCAGAGCCCGAGCAGCAGGTTCTGCCTCCCACACCAGACCCAGTCGTCGCTCCAGACGTCATTGTCCCTCCTTCTCCCATAAAGACCCTCCCTGTCGCCGAAACAGAAGGCGTCACATCCGGCGCCGTCGTGCTCCCAGGCTCAACAGGCAATGAGAAACATTCTCGTGCTTCCACCGTCCCTAGCGGCGCCGCCACCGACGCAGAAGACGACGACTTTACTGATGATGACATAGACGATCTCCCGGACGACGATCCAGACGAGCTCATTCTCCTCAACGGCGGCGCTGGCATCCCAGTAGGCCCTGTGAGTCACATATCTCCCCCCTTTTCCTCTTTCCAACTCCTCCCCTTTCCCTAGGACGGCGTCCCAAGACCGCTCCTACCCCCCATTTCTCCCCAACACGTAGGAAGAAAGTGTCTCATTCTTGATCTCGACGAGACCCTTGTCCACAGCAGCTTCAAGGTCTGTCGTGTCTTGTCCTGCCCCTCACTGCCCTCACTCCCGTCTGTCTAGTCGATACAGCAGGCCGACTATGTTGTCCCCGTCGAAATCGAATACAGTTGGCACAACGTTTACGTCATAAAACGCCCAGGTGTCGACAACTTTTTAAAAAAGATGGGTGAAATCTACGAAATCGTCGTTTTCACCGCTAGCCTCAGCAAGGTAGGTACCTGTCCCCTCTTCTCCCCTTGCGCACCCTAGTTTATACTCCCACAGTACGCCGACCCTGTCCTTGACAAACTCGATACCCACAAGGTAGTGGCTCATCGGCTCTTTCGAGAAAGCTGTTACAACCACCGAGGCAATTACGTCAAGGTCTGTCGAGGGCTTTCCATTCTTCTTCTGCCGTCTCACATCATCTAGGATCTTTCGCAACTAGGCCGTCCCATCACTGATACCATAATTCTGGACAACTCTCCTGCCTCGTACATTTTCCACCCCAATAATGCTGTGCCTGTTTCCTCCTGGTTCAACGACCCACACGACACCGAACTCACTGACCTTGTCCCCTTCCTCGCCGACCTCAGCTCTGTAGACGACGTTAGAGGTGTATTAGATGGTGCCCGGTAGTCATATTTTCTCCATCCTCTTTATCTTTTTCGCCGCGCATCCTTTGATACCCCACAGCAGGTCACCCACGCAACTCCTCTTCTTTTTGGTCTTCCCCCACCTGTCCTTTCTTCATCTTCTGGGGTTTTTGGTTAGAGCGGATGAATTCGGCTACCTTGTTCCCTCTTTTTACATTATTTGACGACTTGGCTACGATCCAGTTGATGATAACACCATGCCCAATGAGAAACAAAAAACACTTTTTTTTTCTCATCAATCACACCATTGTTTTCTCATTTTCATGACGTGTTATATATGCGCAATGATGGTACAAGCTTAAACTCGCCTATTTCACATGTGCATGCTTTCAAAAAAAAATCAACGTTACGGCACAATCACAAGAATGCATGACAATTTTAGAAACACGACTTTTTGAAAGAAAAAGAACATAGCACTTTAGGGTTTGTTGGATGGTTCTTCATCAGCCCAGGGACTAAACTGCGTCTTGCGACCACGAGGAAACGTAAAAAGCCAACCCGGCAACTGTAATTTGTTAACGTGTGAATGAGGCAACGCATGGATATGCGAAGGCGACGAAGGAATGCTTTCCACATCGCTCAAACTCGGCAAACGCTCAAAACTCGTGTTCGCTCCACCCAGTGCACGTTGCAACGCCTCGCGCTCAGCAGGTGAGGGTGCAAATGCACGTAAAAGCAATGAACCGCTCGTCGATGTGGATGTCATTGAGGGTCGGAGTCCCGTTGGGTTCAGATTGTCAAAAGAGGGACGGGATGGTCCTTTTGACGGCGGCGTCATATTGAATTCTCTCGCATCAGGGTTCAACCCTTTTTTAGATTTGTCGGTGGGGAACCATCGCCTCGTGGTTTGGGCACGGTCATTGTCCTCGAATAATTCTCTGCCCAGATGAGATCTCCAAGAGTCGTCCCCATGACTCGCCGTTGGCCAAGGTACGCGACGACCAAACTCCATATCTTCTGTTGATCCGCTACTGTCATAAACAGAAGCGTACCTATGTCCGTCCAATGAGCTCCGCTTCGAGGAAGGATTAAAAGTCCTGCACATTTTAAAGTCCTCGTGACCTTGCCTATGACGGAACTCCTCCAGATAGGGATCGCTATCAGATTGAAATGCTCTCCAAGTACTCTCGGTTCCATCCAATGACGCAATCAATCCTGAAGGTATTAGTGATTGACCAACGGGCAAAGCGATAGGAGCTTTATCTGAATATCCGTCAAGACCATGGCCAATAGAAGTCGCATACGAAGGTGGTTGCCGAACTGAACCATTCAAGGTGAAAGCTGGTAATCTATTCCGTATCTGGTGTTGATACGGAACGTATTCCAACTGTTTATTTGCTTCCAACAAACCATTGCTTGAATCCATGAGACCTTTCTGAGGAGGTGACCACGAGGAACAGCGCGCTTGTCTTTCCGCCTTTCGATTTTCAAACAGGCCTTTCTTCTTCTTTATCTTCTCGCGCTGTTCATCAAGTAAATCCTCCAATTCCTTTGCACGTCGATTGAGGGCTGCAACAACGCTCTCTGTCTCCCTAATCTCCCGCTTCTTGGATTCAATTTCATCTGCGAGTTCCCGTTCTGTACAAGAAATTTCGTTGACACCCGTTTGTAGCTTTTCTTCATCAACAGCAGTCTGATCCCGAAGAGCCGCTGTCTCATCATCGAGTGATTGAATACGTCGCGTTGTTTGATCATAAACAGATTGAGCAGATTTTAATTGCTTGTCGACATCTCGTTTCACAGATTCTGCAGACCGTTTCGAATCCTCGAGTGTCTTCATCCGGGCCTTTGTCTCCAGCTTGCTGGAATCCTCAATACGTTTGCGTTCACGGTGAGAACTTAACTCCTCCTGAAGCGAGGCATGGTTTTGAGATGCACACGACTGACAATCAAGAAGTTGTGTACGAAGATCAGCAATAGACGACTTGGAAGTACTAATCTGCTCAAGTAGCTGCGTGATACGCGGTGATTGATCAAATAACGCCGAAGGAGACCGAGGTGGTATGGAAGCACCAACTTTGGCATCTACAGCATTAGACGGCTGTTGTGGCTGAGGTTGATGAGGGACCACCGTTAATGAGCGCTCAGGTGCTGATGGTAGACTACGAGTGGTATGGAGCGGTAACGACGCAGACTTGGGCAGTGGAGGGGGAGTCGAACTGCGGGGTGTTGAACTGGAGTTCCTGCACGTCATGCGCTCACGATTGCGCAATTTAGGGGGGGAACCATTGACGAAACCTCTGGGAAGACTAAACTTTGCAACGGGACCTAATTAAGAAAGTCAGATATCATCGACATACAGGGCGCCAAAAGTGTCTCTCTTACTAGTGAAATCTTGAAGCATATCCAAGCTTTTCATGCTGAGGATACCCGAGCTCCAGCTTTCTTCGTCCTTCGACCTTGATATCACATCCTGATACCAAGTTTCCAGAACGCCACCCCGCCACCACTTTCCAAAAGCACCAATATACCAAGAATCCGAGACCATCAATCCATTGCAATCGTCACGCCTGAGCGGCTCTGGCAAGGGAATCATGGCGGCGATGGTAAAAATACCAAAACTATGAAAAACATGCTTGGGGGTCCGCAAGGAAACGGATGCGCAATTAGCAAAATGAAAGAGGGATGATTCGTCTAAAGGCAGTATGTAACTAGAGACGGAATCCACGCCTTTGGATGCAGCCGTCCCTGAAGCACCTTCTCGGAGCTTGGCGGCGACATCGTCACAGTTTTCATCGAGGCGACTGAGATGTTGGCGAAATGACTGTTCAGTAAGATAAGTACGAAGAGTGCTTTCCGATGGATTAGTGAGATAAGCTGTCAACGATACCACAGCAAAAAAGATGGTCAAAAAAGCAACGATCAATCACAGTGAAAAAGAGAAACGAGGGAAGAAAGGCTGACCGAGCACAAGCAAGACTATGGAGAAGACAAGGAGACAGAGCATGGTCCTGATGTCACTCTTGCTCACAAGCAAATCTATGAGCTCTGTGATGGGATTCCGGAGCGATACGATGCCGAGGCCAGCAAAAGAGATGGACATGATGAGGATGAGAGAGTCCCTCCAGGAGGACGATGCGCAGACAGAGGCCAGACCCCAGGCAGACCGAAGACTAGAATAAGTGTACGACGTCGACAGTGTTGCAAAAAAAAAAAAAGCGGCAGAAAGCACAGGATCAGGATCAAGAATGCACACAGAGAGAGATGAGCATTAAAGAAAACACGATTCGATTTCCAAAACACCTTCCGCATTTTTCCCACGATCTCAATCCGTACACAGTCACACTATCGATCGGTCACGCCCAATCTAGCTTTCTGATAATATCCTTCCCAGCTCTCTCCAGGTCAACCAACCAACTTGCTGATTTTCACTCCTCCGTAGCCCACTCAAATCCGTTTTGAATCCTCCCAGCTTAGTCTTTGCGCTGAGCTCTTCCATGAAGCTCGGTTTGGACCAGGTTACCGGATCATGTTGAACCGTAGTATCCTTTTCTGCCGATGTAATGTCTAGGTTAGAAGCGAGTTGGAATTTAGCGTGTGATTTAGTGGCACTGCTTTTCTTACTCGGGAGAAACTCCATGTCACTCCGAAACCTCTCATCCTCTTGGCGACCGCCAAAGACTTGCTTTAGACTGTCATTACCCACTCCCTTGGTATCTGAATTAGGATTGGCCGGTGATTGCTCTTTGCCTCTCATTTGATCTTTGATCAAGTTGTGTGGTTTTGATAGACTTTGTGACGATGACGATTTACGGGCGACTGGCCGGTTCGCACTTCGTCTGGCTGCTTTTGTCATCTCCTCTACGAAACTTGTGTTCACCGTGTTTTGGGGTACTTGCATCAGAGAAAACCCGGGACTATGAGTTTCGTGATGCTGTTGATACTGCGACTGCGGCTGCGACATGGACGTGTCCGAAGCAGGTGCTAATACTTGCTCTTGCCCAGAACCTGGTGTCCATTCTTGCGGTTGCTTTGGTGGAGGGACTTTCCGCATAACGTGCGAGCGTTCTCGAGAACGAGGAATCTTGGGTGCTGACATGGAGGAAGAAGTCGGAGTTTCTATTTCAATGACAGACATCGGTAGCAATGATGGAGACCTTGGAGAGAGTGAGTGTCTTCGCGTGTGAATCGCGTCCGTTTGTTCTGACTCCATAGGAAGGCCATCGGGAACCGGAGGCGGATCGGGAGGCTGCGTCGATAACTCGTCATTTATATTATCTTCCTGCTCCGAACTTAGCCAATCTGACAGTGGTTGAGACGACCGCTCGTCGTTTTCCTCGTCGTGGGCGTCTATGTCTTCTAGAGCTATGCTACCCGTTGGAACCTTCTTCCCGGAGCTTGACATATGATCTACGTAAGCAATGTCACTACGGCTTCTCTTGCGAGGACTCCCTTCATGGTCGTCGACCTCGTTTGTAAGTTTTTTGCGAGGTGATTGTATAACTTCTTCCCTTTCGACTTCACAGTTTGATAATTAGAAACGAAGGCAACCCAACCAATGACTTCTAAACGTACTTGGCAATGTTTCCAACATTGCCCATGTATCAGGTGCAATATCAAAAACTGAGGTTATTCCCTGGTCGTACTCAATTGAGAGATGGGCCTCGTAAGGAAGAACGCACTGGTTTCCAGGGTTTGACTTTTGTTTCGTTCGCTGAGATCGTCTTCACTGAGTTCGTCCGGGTTGCCTGTATTACTTCTGACTTGCGTACGACAGCATCCAAGCCCTGCTGTTCTAGCGGAGAATCGCCCTTGCCAACGATTTTCTCTAGAAGGCTTTTTTTCTCCTGTTCAATGCGACGTTGCTTGAGAATGTTGCTATCAGAATAAATAAATGAATAAAAATGAATCTAATGAGACAACTAGCAGCATACCCTTCACCTCCGCCCTGATTCAAGCCATCAATCCACGTTCTGATAAGTCGGTCAGACGTGATACTTATGGGATCTCCCTGTATTCTTTCATCAAGGTTTCCGCGAAGTGTTGCGCTCTTGCATTCGAGAGCCAATGTTTCATTTGGGGACATCCTATTTTCACCTATTGCAACGCGCCCAATGAAAGGCCGGAAATCTTTTATACGAATGATCGCCGTTCGGTGATCTGTGAGCCCTTTTCCGAAAGCACTGATGGTCTGTCAGCCTTGTCTCCCGACTTTGCAGGTAGAGGACTGACTGACCACTTATACTCATTAGCTGCTTCCGGCAAGAATTTCACAGTGATGTATCGGGTCGAGTCTGATATTCGAGCCCATATATTGCTATCCTGTTCTTCCGAGCCCCGGTGCAGAAACTAGGAGGGCTGCGTTAAAAATGTTAAGAGCGGTGTCATTGGAGACAAGAACCTCAATGATCTGTACAGTCCTTGATTTTTCATGTGGTGGAGCGTTGAAGTAATCAACGCCGTATTGCTCAGCAATGTTGATGAGATACTCTTGGATCCAAGGATGCAAAGGAGGCATTGAGTTCTTCACACGCCGCCAATAGCCATGATCGATCACGCTGGTCACGAAAAGCATCTACGTGACGTCAGATTTGAAAGTAGTGTATGTATTGGGTATGTACGTCAGTGTAAATTCTCTGTGTAAAAATGACTTTACATGGAAATGACAATAGACCTCTGATAGATCACAAATAAATGTAACTGGTATACATGCAGCTCAATGGAGAAGCAAGGGAGTGTGATTGATTCACGTGAAGGAATGGAGTAATTTGAATAGAAGCGAAGCAGCTGATCGACGGCTGTTTTGCATTGTGGACGAAACGTGTCGAAAGCACTGATGTAATGAGAAGATGCAGTTATCGCGCTGCATCAAGTATGCCTCGGACATCTGGAACGCTTGTAAGATCAACGAGAAATGGTATGAGGTCCGTCAGTTCGACGTCATGTGGGTCATTGAACCAGGACGACACAGGAACAGCATTGTGTGGGTGCCATATGTAGGACGCCGGTGAATTGTCCAATATTATGGTATCTGAGATGGGCCTTCCTAGCTGAGACAAATCCTGTCCCGGTATTTTGAGTCATGAAGACATGCCGGGAGAGAATTCACCGACTTTTATGTAACTGCCTTTATGACTAAAACAGCTTTCCCGGAAGAGGCGGTGAGCGACGACCTGATGGGTATCGAGTTTATCTAAAACAGGATCTGCGTACTGATTGACAGAAGTGGATCAAAGAGATGATGATGATTCAAGTCTCAAGAGACACACCTTGCTCAAACTGGCAGTAAAAATGACCACCTCGTAGAGCTCCCCCATTTTTCTCAAGAATTCGTCGACACCGGGTCGTTTGAGAACATGGAAATGATGCCAGTTGTATTCTAGTTCTACAGGCACAATAAAGTCGGCTTGTGGTACAGGCTACACAGACAAGAGATAAATAAAGGGAAAAGAGGCAGGTGAGGGACAAGGTAAGGCAAGTACCTTGAAGCTACTATGAACGAGAGTTTCATCGAGGTCGAGAATAAGACATTTACGACCGACATGTTCCGGAGCGACTGGAGGTAATAATGGTTTTGGAAGACCGTCCTGTAAATGAAAAGTGTCACGGTGTGAGTCGCAGGGAAAAGGGAATACTGACAGGACCCATGGGTATTCCGTTGCCGCCGTTGCGCATGAGTTCAAGGTCATCTAACATAGCAACCTGTTTATCTGAAATGGTAGCAGTGGATATAGAGGACTCGGTGTCTTGGGATTGGAAAGCATCTGGTGTAGCGTCATCGGAGCCGCTGGGGGGGAAAATGGGGACTACGAGAGGAAGAGGAACGAGAGGTGGGTCAATAGTAGAGGGGCTCTGGAGAACAGCAAGCCTGATCTCTGAAACATGAGATTCGGGATGGCGGATGTCTTTGGGCTGGTTTGGGAGAGGGCTGTCTGCTACGCACGGAACGACCTTGTTGACGACACGAGAAAAGAAGGAGGGTTTTGAGGAGGAGTCTAGATCAAAATCAGAGACAATGAAAGAGATGCAGAGAGAGAAAGACATGCCATGGGAGGGTGGAGACTTGATCTTGCGCCGATAAAAGGGTATACGATGCTTTTTTGTAGGACGAGGCGGGGGACATGGCCTGGAGTCCAGTTCAGAAAAAGGATCCGAAGACAGTGTGTGGTGGCGAGTGGCACGCTGAGAGGAAGGAAAGAGGGATCTGTGGAAAGAAAAGCGAGATGGAGCGGGCGGCATAAGGAAGGCACAAGGCGCGGAGGGGAGAAGGGCTGGTGGCACGTGACTGTATATGCGATAAAGACACGTGAGAAGATAAATTCACGTGACTTTAGTCTGCGATAGGTTCACGTGACCAGTGGAGGCTCAGGCGGGCGTGACTCAGCCTTACTCAGCCATTAACTAATGATGCTCTCCTTTCCGGCGCCTGCAAACGGGGGCCAGCCTGTGCAGAATGAAGTTGGACAGACGATGCGCCTACGTGATGAACCCTCCGTGATCACGCCCCCAGCACGTGCTACGCGCAAGCGCAAGTCGCCCACTGCGCCCTCCGACCATGTCCAACAACCACCACCACAACCACCACAACCGCCACAACAGCAACAACAGCAACAACAAATCCAGCACGTCCTCCCACCGCCGCATACCCTCATGCACCTTGCCAGCTCCATCCCCCCCGGCTTCCCCTATGCTGCCCCCGCCGATTATACTCCAGGTGGCCTTCCTCCAGGGCCCCTTCCGATTCCCCAGCAGCACGATCAGCCTCAAACTTCCTCTACAGGCCGCACCCTCAGCAATAGCAAGCGTGCAGAACAGAACAGAAAGGCCCAGCGTGCTTTCCGCGAGCGCAGGGATCAGTCAGCGTTCTTCGCCCTATCAGCCCGCCCTCTGCTTATGCCTCTTCTTTAGACACATCAAGGCACTCGAATCTCGCTCCCAGCTTCTCGACACCGCACTCACCTCTGCAGACGAGGCAAACCGTCGCTGGGAACATTGTCGCGTCCATGCTGATCAGCTCCAGATTGAGAATGCTGCCCTGCGTGCTGAAAATGCCACCCTACGGGCTGAAAATGCTGCTCTCCGCGGTGCTCTTGGTGCTCCTGCTGCCCTTCCATCAGTCACTTCTGTGCCTCCTGCAAATGGTTCCAGTGAAACTTCTGCCCTGCTGCAAGAAGAGAGCAAGGCCGATGGAACAGCAGAACAAGAGATGGACGCTGATGTGCCAGTAACAAGCGAGAATAAAGAGTAGTTTTTTCTTGTTTTAATTAATGATCAATGTATTTCTGGGTCGTGGTGGTGGATAGAGAGAAGGAATGCTCTGCATATCTACCATGTTATGTAACCGTCTTTGTCATCCCACTCGACGTCCACCAAAAAGTCTCAGTTTTAAGCATGAGCCAAACCACTCAGATTATGTAAACAATTTCTCCCTTGGCTCTGGCCCAATGCCAAGTGAGCTTTTCTCTGCTTGCTGTCTTTTTTTCTCACCCCTTCCTAATAGCTTCTCCTGTAAAAGTCTATCTCATCGCTTACAACACGCTTTCCGCACTCGCATGGGGCCATGTTCTTGTCTCTCTCCTCGTCCACCTTTTGAACCTAGACGGGAATTCAGACTCTTATCTCTTTCCCCTGTATGAACGCGCCCAGACAGCTTACCTTGGCATCGGAACAGAGACCGCTTTTGTCCAGAGCTTTGCAATCCTCGATGTCTTGCATGTCGTTCTTGGCTGGGTCAGAGCTCCCCTTCCTACATCTGCTACTCAAGTCTTCAGTCGTTTGTTCCTTGTCTGGGGAATCACTGAACAATTCCCTCTTGAGGTACAGTTCTCCCATTAAAAGTCAGGAATGATTGTCACCCTCTTTCCTTCCAGACACAGTCCCATCCATTTTATGCTACGATGGTCCTTGCATGGTCCTTGGCCGAAATTATCCGTTACACCTTTTACGCTTTCAACCTTGCTGGATTGAACTCCAGTACACTTGTTTGGATCCGCTATACCGCGTTTTACGTCCTATATCCGGTCGGTGCCTCCAGTGAGGCCTCCCTGATTTACGCCACTCTCCCCTCCTCTTCTTCAACACGTGGATGGCTTCAAGGCATGTACAAACTGACTGACTATATTCGTGCTGGTCTCTTTATCTTGTGGTGGCCAGGTATGAACTTATACTGGGTTAGTGGTCCCATATTAATTTCGAGTTGATCTAGGTCTTTATATCCTGTACACCTATATGATAGCCCAACGACGCAAAGTTCTATCAAGACAGAGTCAGAAAATCAAAAATATCTGATCAATACCTTTGCTCGGCACTTTTCGTTCGGCCCAGGGCGAGTACTCAAAAATTTCAAAATGAAATAGATTATGCTTGTACCTGTCACAGCTGTTGTGCAGGATCCAAGCTGAACTCATTCATGGCAGTGTTTTTTTCTGAATTCAACAATCTATAACGCGGTGTACGTACACAGTCCGCGGTAGTCTACTGACTACAATTCATGGCAGTGCTGAAAGTGAAGGCACGTAGTTCGTTATTCTAAGTCGTTTGCCTTGCGCGGGTCTTGTCGCTCTCAATCTTTCATGAGGTAGAACTGCTTGCATTGATAATTTTTGTCGCAAAATTGAGGTCCTCTAGGGGATTGGTAGCAACATGCGGATGAGCACTAATGAGCATAAATTAATTACTAGAAGGATCCATATACTAGGAAGATCCATTGTGTAGGGTTGATTGTCCACTGGATAAGTATGGAGAGTTCCTTCACGTTTCACGCTTCAGATACACTGCCCCACGTGCAAGCAACGGGTAACTTCCCATGAGGATCTGGGAATTTCTGAGAATGTAGTGCATGAGGGAAATTGCAGACTGAGGAAATCTGGAAAGAATTTGTTTCCCGTAACGAGTAACCATGTCGTGTCGCGTGCGACGCGAAAGCAGCGATATTGTGTATCGTTTGAGAACCCCATGGAAGACACACCCACTCCACCTGGTACATTCACACCTAATTTGGAGCGAGCTCGGTAGTCTCCATGTAGTGTACTTCTATGTATCTCGCCCACCGCGTTCCAGCACTTACGCATACAACTCTCTCTCAGAGCACATGCTACTCAGCAACAATACCAAAACCCTCACCGCCTTTATTGACAAAAGCTGATCCTCACAACAGTCCATCAACTATACCACAGCCAGG
>Ga0153976_1000351_pt1 | contig 16039 bp, 21 predicted proteins | sample TSGA060MetaG_FD_104717 | JGI IMG/M metagenome (GOLD analysis project Ga0153976, IMG submission 104717) | Attine ant fungus gardens microbial communities from Georgia, USA - TSGA060 MetaG | ecosystem: Host-associated > Fungi > Mycelium > Unclassified | place: USA: Georgia, Yuchi Wildlife... | reverse complement strand
GGGTACTCACGCTCAGCTCATGTTCGCGGGTGTAAAGCTCCCCTGTTTTGTTTTGTCATAAGGAAATTGGGCCTACATCTGGTGGAGGGACGTACAGCATGCACCGCCGATTTGAATGCCAGCCTGGCCTACATGGATAGAAATGACTTCGCGCATGGTGCAAATTCAAGAGAGAAGGATGGTGGCCGAAGAAAATCCAGACTCGTGTTGTTGGCGTGATGTCTGTTTGTTTGTAGGCACGCATCGTGCCACGTGCTAGTTGCACGAGTTTTTTTAGTGGTCAGGAATTCATATTCTATGTTTAAAATTTATTTATGATTTTTCGGACAAGCAGGGAGAAAATTCACACTCCTGGGCCCATCAGAGAGTCCACACACGAAGATAAATTGACGAGAACCAAGGCTTCTTACAATCTGGAATAGCCATGATACCTTTCGAAATTGCACTGGGTCTACCTTCCGCCGTTCATCATGCGCATCCTATCAGGGTGCATCATACTCCCCGAAGGACCTCCATTAGGTACAGGTAACTGATTTGACGGCGGAGCAGGAGGGAATGTATTATTGGGTCCTGGAGGCCCGCCACTCGGTGGGAATGGAGGAGCACCTAAAACTAGGGTAAACAGCCATATAGAGTCTACGTAAAGTTGGTACTTACCGGGAGGAAAGGCACCGGGAGGAGGCATTCCTGGCGGCGGCCCGTTAGGAGGGAAGGGTGGTGCACCTGGGGGCATCATGGGCGGAAAACCTGGGCCGGGGGGAAAGGGAGGGCGACCTGGTGGGAAACACTCAATTTGCAGTACTAGAATGGAGCTACCACCACGCACCTCCATTGATCATTGGTGGAGGCATTGGTCCACCGAACCCAGGAGGGGGACCAAAGTTCGGCGGAGGAGCTCCTAAATGCTGGGGACCAAAGCCAAAACCTCCCGGAGGAGGTCCACCTGTAGACTCATATGATGCTGTAATCTGATCAATGATACTTTGTGCTTTGTCGTGCCCGAGTGCTGGATCAAGACTGTGAGTTTGGGCCCAAAAAGGAATCGAGGAGGCACACAGGCATAGTAGTCTCTGACATTCGCTAGGTGGTTGCGACCATTGTTGTGTGCCTTTCGAACTAGTTGAAACAGGCATTGAGAGACCGCTCGATGAAATATTGGCCAAGCAGACACACCTGAGGCAGAGTCGTGGGTTAGAAAAACATCACAATAATCGCAATAATGTTTCTATTCCGGCGAACCATGGCAAGTCAGCAGAAGCACGAAAACATAGAATATGAGTGCTCACTGGCATCGTAATAAGGTCAGAGATGGATGAAAGGCAGTTTATTCATTAGCAGAAGTCGTGCGGAGTTCAAAAATAATATCATTCACGTGGTTACTTAAACAAGAACTTCATGGACACTGTATCTGCAATCCAAGAGCCCTTCGACTTAATCCGCCTATCCCTTAGTGAACGTGTCTTTGTGAAGCTCAGAGGAGACCGAGAACTAACTGGCATTCTTCATGTGAGTGCGAAACTCTCCTCCGTCCTTACACTGAGTACCCTGGTGAAGGCTTATGATGGACATATGAACCTTATCTTAAGCAATGTCGAAGAAACCATCATGATTCTGGATGCAGATTCATCGGACAAGACCATAAATGTATTTTCCACCGTGGGTCAGTTAATTGTAGAGCTCACTCGATATCTTCAGATGGCAAAGCGTAAATCGGAAATGCTTTTTGTAAGAGGAGATGGTGTGATACTTGTAGGTTATCTGTCTATCTGCCCCATGACGTGCTGAACTTCCTTCCAGGTTTCTCCACCATCACGTTCATAGCCTCAGTTGGTTGGTGTTGATAAAAAATCTATCCCGGCAATCATCATTCCACGACTTGGTGCTTTAGATTTAAGAGCGATAGCAACACATCAGCGATGCCCCATATTTCAGAACAAGCCAATAAGACTTCAGTTGGCAGCATTTTTGCTGGTTTCTGCATGACGCTTGGGCTCCTTGGAGCTTTGAAGAACCACTGGCTCGGATAAGAGCTCCTCGAGCAACTCATCATCTGATTCCGGAGCCTGTAGGTCTGCAGGCCAAATATCGTCCTGTACCCAGGATGCTTGCACAACCTTGATCTGAAGCAGATGGTTGTTCGATGTCTAATAATAGTAAATAAAAATACATACAGCGAGGCCAAGAGGTAAACCATGCTTAAGGCGGGCTCCTTTTGATAATCCATCCCACACCTTTTGAATACCATTTTTCCAGCAAGAATCACTCAGGACGGCTCCGGGTGTTTGAAGAATCTCCTCAAGTTGTTCATGTGCGGAGGATTTGGATGTTTTCCGGGCTTCACTGGACCGAGGTGTAAGCCAGAGCCCCCGTCTCGCACGAAAGTAGTCAAATCCTGGCGGTGGCATCTCAGACGATGCTACGAGATCATCGAACGTGGCGTGGGCAGCAATATCTGTGGGTGTGGCGGAGGACAAAGGCATTCTAGCGATCCGGAGATTTGGTTTGCCGATGGCTCTAGATTGCTTAGTCAGCGTTGCTGTTCAAGCCGCAGGTTTCTGGCAGCCACCGTATTGTCTGTCTTTCCCTCCTACTCTCATGTACCTTCACAACGCACCATCTAATACATCGCTCTCCGATGACTATGACGAGGAGGAGCCTCCAAAGTCCATATTTGCAGCATCAGCCCCGGTTACTGCTCAGTGGTCGTCTAAATTGCCAATGGCTGCCTCTTCAACCAAGAATGGGATTGACTCACCCGTCTCCCGTGTTCCTGCAGAGATTCTTATCTACATATTCAAGCATGTCACCGTCGCTCGCGACCTTTTTCATTGCATCCTCGTCTCCAGGACTTGGTGTGAATGTGCCGTTGAACTCCTATGGCACAGACCCCTGTTTCCCAAATACGGTACAATGGTCAAGATGGGAACTGCACTTGGCAGGATTTGCCAGACATTCACGTACTCCCACTTTATCCGGCGCCTCAATCTCCTGAACCTCGCCCCGTCCGTCAAGGACGATGTGCTCGCCAAATTCATCCGTTGTGACAGACTTGAGCGCTTGACGCTTGTGAATTGCAGGGGTGTGTCTGCAGAGTTATTCGAGTACCTCTTCCTGCGTTTTCAGCACCTCATCGCCATTGACCTCACCAATTGCAACCAAACTACCAACAACGCTCTTATTGGTCTTGCTCGCACTGCCAAACGCCTCCAGGGTATCAATCTCTCCGGATGTTCAGGAGTGACCGACAGTGGCATTTTGGCCCTGGCAGAACATTGTCCACTTCTCCGTCGTGTCAAGCTAAGCAATGTCACCGGCATCACCGACACATCAATCATCACCCTTGCCAAGAACTGCCCATTGCTTTTGGAGATTGATCTTAACCACTGTCCCCTAATCACAGATTTCAGTGTGCGAAGCCTTTGGCGACATTGTAACCACATGCGTGAGATGCGCCTTGCCCACTGTCCAGAATTGACAGATAGCGCTTTCCCGGCACCTCCGCGACTAGAACACAGGACTTTGCCGGATTTTGAAACCCTCAGCTCCCTCCCCGACCGCGATCTCGGGAAGTTATTACCGCCTCTTGTCCTTGATCGCTCATTTGAGAATATCCGGATGCTGGACCTGACTGCATGCTCAAAGATAACCGACGACGCTATTGAGGGCATTGTTTCGCATGCGCCCAAGATACGAAATCTGGTGCTGTCCAAGTGTAGGTTATTGACAGATAGAGCCCTCGAAGTGATCAGCAAATTAGGCAGAGCTTTGCACTACCTGCATCTGGGTCATGCCAGTAAGATTACGGACAGGTCAATTCGTATCTTAGCGAGGTCTTGTACAAGGCTTCGTTATATTGATTTTGCGAGTGAGTTGATCTAGTCATTGCCGTTATGTACTCATGCTTCGGATCCTAGACTGCACCTTGTTAACCGACATGTCGATTTTTGAACTTTCCGCATTGCCTAAACTTCGTAGAATTGGCCTTGTGCGAGTCAACAATTTGACAGATGAGGCAATTTTCGCTCTTGCTGAACGGCATGCCACTTTGGAGCGAATACACCTTTCTTATTGCGATCAAATCTCACTCATGGCAATCCACTTTCTGCTGCAAAAGCTACATAAGCTTACTCATTTGAGTCTGTCCGGAATTCCTTGTTTCCGTGATCCAGGCCTCCAAAAATTCTGCCGTGAAGCCCCGAAGGTCAGTTTATTCGATCTATCATTGCATTGATCACTCGATGACACTGTCCAAGGAGTTCAATTCGGCTCAACGTGCAGCATTTTGTGTTTACTCCGGGAGAGGAATCGCACAGCTTCGCAATCATCTGACTGAACATTTTGATAGCATGAATGAGACTAATGGAACTGACGACACGGAATACGATGATGACGATTACGAGATCTTCAATGACGATGGAACACCCGAACCAGACGCTGATGTTGACACGGAACCGCCGGCGGTTGTTTCTGACCCAGCGTCTGCCTATGTGACCAATACACGAGGCCGTGGTCAGCCACAAGCCCACGAATTTGTCTTTGATCGCCATAGGCCTCCTCGCGTCACCACCATAGCGACTTCAACCATAGGAGCGGGACGACAGGGAAGCAATGTCCCACCTTCTGTCAATATCCTTGGCGCTACGAGCCGTCTCAATGCCCAAATTCAAGATGGGTTTGCTACCCCTGTCGCAGGTCTAGAGGGTAGTCGCCAGGATTCACACGCTGACCAGAGCATGTCAAATATGCGTCCGATTGTAGAATCATCGTTTAATTTGACGGGCAGCCAGATCGGCGTCCCTCTGTGCCAGTATACGGTCCAGAGTCAACATTATGCTGGAATGTCCCAACAAGGCTACCCACCAAAGCAGACGACGGACCAACATATGCAAGGACATCATTACGAACAATACGCTGTGCCTGACGTAGGCACGTCGAGCAATTATCAGGGAACCCCAATGGACAATGGCCGATGGACAATGGTTGACGCTACTTCGTCAAATGCGGAGGGCTCTAGCAATCATTGGAATGTTGGAAGGGCATGGAGATCCTTTCACTTTGGACACAACACGCAGGAGGATATATACCAGTCTCACCCACCAGCCTCTGGAGGAGCTTATCCTCGTCACTGATTTTATCCCTTGTATCACACGTCCTCGATATATCTTTTTGGAAAATTTTTCTCTCCTTGTCGCTTTTCATTCATAGTACTTTCCTGCAAAATTATTCTTTGTTTTGTTTAGGCTTTCAAGTTCTAACTTCTAATGGAGACACCGTAGGCACAAAGTTAAATTGTTGATCCAATCCAAACCCAGCGCAAGTTTGAATGAACTGACTCGGCATTTCTCCTATTTTCGTATAGATAAATTTGCTGTCTTCACCTTCTACTTCAGGTGGACGATCACCCAGTAATTGGTTTATGGGGTGAAGGTTCAAATTCAGGGTTGAAGGTTCAAATTCAGGGTAGGTACCAGACCTGGCCCTATGACTGCATGTTGCAAGTATGATAGCTGTCACTGCTGCTGTCAGCTACTTGACTTGAGTGACCATCTGCCAACTTTTTTGCGTCTGCATCAAATACTGTGAGGAAGTAACGAAGCATTGTGGCTTGTTTTGCCTGTGATCTAAACCAAATCATATCCAGACCTACGTTCTCACCATGAATGTTCGACCCATTAAAGTCAGTAAACTAATGTCCATCCATTGAACTGCTAATTCTGAACCTTTTTATAGGTTGAGGACCTGATTGGTATGCAAGCATGTAACTTGCAGAACCTACCTGAAAACTACACAATGAGATATTGTTCGTGTATATTTTTCCTCATCTCTTCGAAGGGATGAACAAAGAATTTAGTGAGCGCATAACTTTACACTAGATCTCTACCATGCTATGACTTGGCCTTCCCTTTCATATGTCGCGGAAGACCACAAGGGACGGATCGTTGGCTATATCCTCGCTAAGATGTGAGTCAAGTGTTATCATCCGACTCGCCCTTTGACTTGCATCCATCGTTTCCACCAGGGAAGAGGAACTCAAAACCGGGGAGGAACCTCATGGACATGTCACATCTATCTCTGTCCTGCGACCATACAGACGACTAGGGTTGGCGAAAAAGTTGATGACGCAATCTCGTATGTTACTCGCATTTACCACACAAGCATACTAATATTCAACCCAAATCTCAGAGGAGGCCATGACGACTATCTACGGTGCTACTAATGTTTCACTCCACGTCCGCAAGTCAAATCGAGCTGCACTGAACCTCTACCAAAATACCTTAGGTTTCACAGTGAAAGACATAGAAAAGGGTTATTGTGAGTGCTACTATGCTCAAGGTCCTCGGGGTATCGAAAACTGCTTTCAGATGCGGATGGGGAGGACGCCTATGCGATGCGTCTCGATCTTCGACCATCGAAGGGCGCATGAGCCCTTCACGTTTCCTCCTCATACATTGTCCTTCTCGCTAGCTCCATTAAGCTTGGATGTGTTGGCCTTCTGTATCGCTTGTCTTATAACATTTGCCGTTGTTAGGCCAAGGTTATAATAACCGTCATTTGTCCTCACATCAAACATGCCCGTGTGCCCTTGCACCTCATCAGCAGCTTGTTTGTTCCTGGCAGGTGTAAATTTTTCCATTTCACGAGAAGTCCGTTTAGGCTGTACTATGAATGTTCGTGTTGAGAGATGCGTAGGAGGTGCCTCAGGAAGCAGGACATAAAAGCTAACGATCTGGTAAGCTATTTTCCAAGTCAAACCCAGAGAGTACACACTTGAGGAAGAGAATTCCGTATCTTTCGTGTGCATCAACCAATGCATCAACGCGGCGTCGAAGGCCTGATTCGTCCCATACGTTTCCAGCATACTTCATGTGGTCCATAAGCCATGTATAGCCTTGACTGAGGTCGTCGCGTTTATAATACGCCCCTCCTGCAGCAGCCGCTGCTGCAAGCAGAACACCACCAACTGTGAATGCAGCAGGTACACCCCATGATGATGTAGGTGCCGAATCGTTGGATGACATTTGTGCTTGAGCGACCTTGCGGCCCGCAAACGAACCGAAAATAGCTGAACCTGCAGCAGAGGCAGCGTTGACATATCCAGTGGCTTTGGTGACGCCATTCTTCACGACATTTGGATTGATACCGAGAAACTAGCCAAGTTGAGAATGCCACTTCCAGCGGGACCTAAAGAACCATACCGGAGTGTCAAAAGTCACGCATGCAATGATTCGGGGCCAGAGAGGATGGTCTCGACTAGGCTGAGTCCTGATGAGTTCAAGCAACGTGTCCGCAGCAAGAAAACCTCCCATGCTTGAAAGTTGAAAATCATGATCAGAATTAGAAGGAAATCCCTGCACTTGCTCATACCTATGCCCACAAAGCACAATCTGAGCACTCCCTGCACCACCTCCGTGATGATTCTCACGTTGAACTGTCAATGTAGCAAGCCATTCGGAAAAACGGGTGACCGCAGCGTTCTGGTTGTCCAGGTGTTCAGAAAACCGAACTGAGGGATCAACCAGGTTACAATTACCAGCTCTCCTTTCGTCTTAATTTGAGGACATTAGGTACCGGATATGTCGAAGACCCAGTAATGACTCACTTCGTATGCAGGAAATACGATACTCTCGACGCGGACATCATCTATATCCTCCGATAGGATATGTTGAAGTCGCTTTGGGAACTCTTTGAAGGTGTTGTCACTTCCTTTGAAACCATGGATGAAGATTACTAGTAGTAAGTTGGAACTGGACTCGGCCAAAGTGCTCTCATTAGTGGGTGAAGATGTCATGATCTGACCTCAGAGTGGTACGTCGCAGGAAGAAGAATTTGATATCAGCAGTCGTTGAAGCGGAAAGTTTAATGTTAACAACAATCTACAATGAGTTTTACCTATAGGGGTAACAATTCTATAAATCATCTGAAAATACAAAAGTGGTACATCAGCAAATACATATCAGATAAGGGCAGGATCCTGATTGTCGATTTCTGGTTCAAGATCAGGGGGACTAGAAGCATCATAGGAATCAGAAGATACTTGGACTCTCGAGTTGGAATTTAAGCGTTCCAGGATATCGAGGATGACATCCAGGACGATGAAACTGAAGCTATTTGAACCCTCTTCATTGAAGTCGCGGGTCTGGCTGTACTCCCAAGCCCTCCAAGCCCTCCCAAGCCCGTCCACCAACTCTGACGAATCGTAATCCTTCTTTTGCTGCAATAATTCGTTCTTGACCACCTTTACTTGCGTCGTAATGTGAAGCCGCATGCGATATATCCGATCACTTCTCCATCTCTTTTGTGAACACTTTGCAAGGATGGTTCCAGCGACTACTTCAGCTTCAAGAAGTTTTGCACCGGGCGCGTTGGAGAGCGTATGTGTAGAACATATATAATTGAGCTCTTCTCCATAGCTTTGGTATAAGGTCACCAAGGCTTCCGAAAACTTTTGTGCTGGTTGAACAAGATCTCCGATATAATACTCCACCCTACCCCAGAGAACTTGGGATATAGGGTCACGGAGAGGTACGCGATCATATGTGACTTGCTTGATGTTCTCTGGCTCTGTAAGGGTAATGTTTCGGTATAGTTCTCCGAGCGCACGAGTAGAGTTATAGTAATCAGTAGGCCGAGGGCTAACCACCTCGGCTGCATGCCAATCAGGTTTGCATCTGATCAGAGTACGCGGTAGTTGGTCGGATTCGAGGTTAACAGCGATACCGTTCTTGGGATAGTCGACGGCCTACACAAGGTAGCATTGAGACCACTTTTTTTCTTTTGAAACGATGCCTTCTCACCTGAGAACAGAGTTCTGCTAACTTAATGCAATCAGGGTCGTTCATTCCTTGCTAGTGTAGAGTTGAAATTGGATATACTACGACTTAAAAATCCGGTCGCACCTTGGATTGATCTATCCATGATCATCAACAAGGCTGCTCGGTCTAGTGGCTGACTTGAACTTACCTGCAATTGTCAACAGGCGATCTGATAGCAGACCCTGAGAAAAACCAAATTCAGTACTACGCCGCATGAGGAGACGAAATGAATACCAGGACATCCGAGTTGATATATTCGACGATGAAATCACATATGTCTTCGACAGTACTCTCCCATTCATTTGTTTTGGTACCAAGAGAGATATCATAGTTCATGGGTTGCTCGTAAGTCATGGGGAGCAAAGGCTCATATTGGATTATCTGAAACAGGTCACTATGATTTCGGCGGTTAAGCCTTGGCTGGAGGATGAAAGCTTGAGCCTACCCATCGACATCACCGCCACCCAGACAGGAAGCCAAGGAACGATGGCCTGGATGTTCGATATCAACAAAGGAGGTTTATGCAGTCACTATTCCAAACCTTGAGAGGACATAACGAAAACATTCTTCAAATGGGCGAATGAACAAACTTTTCCCTCAGGAGGTTTCCCTATTGCCCGAACACGTTGCACTTGTGGAATATGAATGATTAAGCAACGACACGACGAACAGACTCACCATCTCCGATGTGTGCAACGGGACTTCGAGTGACCATACAGTGTCCCTCCAACCAAACGGGGTCTTTATCAAAACTCTCCTGAATACAGACTAGAAGACAAATTTTAGAGAGCATTCAAATTGTCCGTCAAGGTAAACACACCGTAAACCTGCCCTGGTTCTAGACAAAAAACGTTCTCAAATCCTCGTTTTATATACGCTGGACCTTCATCTGCAACACCGACCAGGAGATGACTATCTGGAACCAAGATCCTCGCGCTGTGCTTAATGTCCCGCATGATGTCCATCATGGCAACCTCTCGAACTTGTTTGAGAAAAGGAGTGTCAATATTTGGCTTGTTAGGATCCTTGTCATTGATTTCGAGATCCAAATCCTGTAATTTCTTGATGATCCATGAAAATCTGAAGGGTCGGCCAAGACTATGACCCGAAAGGACAGATCGGAACCGATCAATACTGTCATGGATAGTGCGCGCTTCAGACACCTGGGTGTCTTGAAGTTTCAAGAATGCATCCTGACTAACTCCAAGATCCTCTAGAAGCATTACGAGAGGTCTGGAGATGGTTGAATTAGGCACAAGTCAACTATGAATGTTGAATTGGTCACTATACCTGTTCAAATAACATACATTGGGGTCTTTAAATGCTCGGGCAATTTCAATAGGTGCTTCATCCTCATTCGAAACCGAGAACTTGTTCATTGAATTTCGGAGGCGCATGTGTATACCATTCCCTGTTTGATCTAGCTGTTCATCAATTGCTACAACACCCTTGTATCCTAAGAACCGAATCTGATACTGCACATTTTATAAACACTGAAAGAGAGTATGGATATATATCAGCAAACTTACCGCTGAAGGTTTGATCGATGTCTGTCCATGGTCTTGACGGCCAGCGCATAACTCGGCCCAAATCTTATCCCCAAGAGCTTTCGAAATGGACCCGAGACCGTCAGTGAAAAGATTTGGACTAGTGTCTCCTTCCTTGTAACTCGCAGGTTTTATATCTTCCACCTGTTCCCATTCGTTTCGTTTGATGGAAACAGATGCCTCGGTAGCAGTAAATGCCTGGGCCAGCCGAGCAGCATATTTTGAGGGCTGTTTGATTAACTCCTTTCCCCTGAAGTCTCCAATTTGATCTCGAATGTAGGTCGAGTCAACAAATCCATATTTTGGGTGTTGAAATGGCGACATAAACCATACGGCGTGTTCTCGCAGTGCCGAAGACGAGTAAGCAAGGAATTCGAAATGTGCTCCAGCAATTTCAAAACCCTGTTTCAGGGCTGTCCCCACGCGTTCGCGGACGAAGGAAGCCCCATCAACCTCTCGACTCCATCGATATTGTAATCTATCCTCATCCCGGAAGTCGACACGAAGGAAGAAATCCTCGTAGCCAGAAAATTGTCGGATAATTCGATTGGATTGAGTCGCATAAGGACCTTCGAAAAGCATCCGAGTAGGAGTAAATGTGACATGGCGACATCGGAATATAGATGTAGCCAGCTTTGGTTGGATATATTTCGCCTTGATGCGCTCGAAGCAAGCTATTGGACTCTCATAGGGAGGCCTATCTCGTAGCACCTCTCCGTACTTTCGAAGGAGATCATCCACATAAGACTCATCTCGTTCTGCGCATAGTCTTTGGACTGGGCGAAAGAGTGCGCGTAAGTCTTCCGTATGCAGTGTTCCATTGTGTAATAGGGCCTCCAACTGGAAACCCACAACCCAAGGGAAGGTACGGATCTCTCGCTGGATATGAAAAAGAACGTTTTGAGAGAAGAAATGGCGTCCCGAAGCCTCAACTGGTGGCTTTCCGGGGGAATCACAGCGAGTAATGATGCTGTCGGATATATCAAAAGCTTTACACATATCCACGAAGCTATCCAGAACATCGTTATCCGACCGTTTGTGAAGGAGAATGCGCAGGTGAGGCGTGAAGGGCGCAACTGCACGATGGACGTCATCAAGAGCGCCAATACGATGTTTATATTTTTGCTCGTCTTTAGATTTGTCTCCAGTTTGAGAGCGATGATATTCAAATGATTCGAGGTCAGGTGGTGCAAGCGTATCAAAACAAACGTCTGACAAGGACAGCTGAGTTATGGATTCAAGGTGAGAGTAATCATGGACTGACAAGGTTTTCCATCATATCCTACAGCAATCTTCCGGATTGTGGAGAGAGGGATCGCGATGCTGTAACCTGTTCCTCCAACAACAGGATTGCATATCTGAGGGCAAATGATCTATCTTAGGCAGTGCAGATTAGTGAAGTCAAAAAACCAACTATGATTCGAATGAGCTTATGATCGTATTCAAACTTCAACCAACCAACATTGTCATTGTGTAGGTCCTTCTTGAATTCAATGGAGAAAGAGCGAGGAGAAAGACGCTCTGCTGGATTAGCAGGATACTTATCACGGTAGAAAATACCGAACTGGACGGAATCAACACGAAATTGATCGGCCAGTTCAGCTAATTTCTTTTGATGCGCCTCCTCGACATCGGGATCCATATACGGCGCCTTTGTCAAGGTCTCTATCAGTCCCTTCCTGAAAGAGCTCGAGCTTCCTCTGAAAAATCTGAGCCTTTTCATTCTTTTAGAGGCAGGATCTCTGATTTTTATCGGTTCCTCTTCGACAAATCGTAGGAACTTGATGCCCAAGGATACCTCACGAAGGGTCAAGATACCCGACCCTCCGTTGCGGAAATCGCTGACAGTACTCTCGGAAAGTCTGATATCGAAATTCTCCTTGCGTTCGTCCTCACGACGAAATGCGTCCGAATGGAGAACGTCGGCGATCGCACGTATGACATCCCACTTTCCGGCTTCGTGAGGTATCCGAGTAATTGAAATTTCCATGTCGATGGCTATCTTAAATACTGGAATGGAGATGCTTATACGATCGACGTCGAAGTATTGACTGCGGATAAAGAGTGGTTTGAGAGGAAAATGTCCCAAGAATAAACATCACGGGACTTTGTAACCTACAGTATCTAAGTGTAGAATGTCACGACAAGATACAAGGGTTATCAGTCTTGGGTTTGGCTTTGGCTACGTAGAGGAGCCTGCGTTACCAGGGGATATGAAGACAGTTGGCTACTATCTGAACTTCTGTCCTGAAATTGTGACTGAGACTGAGGAGCGGGTTGGCATACATGAGAAACCACAGAGTTAGATGATTTAATCTCCTGCACAGGGATGCTATTGGAAGGAATAGGTGGAGCGGTAGGTGTTGTTGCCTTCGTCAGGGGACTAGTTGTTGGGGAAGAGTAGCTAGTTGACACATCAGATGCCGAATGCTTTTTTCGTCTTCGACGTTGAGGTTGGTACCAGGATTGTCGGGCAACGGGGGTCGTTGGAGGATATACTAGCGTATGAAGATGGGACGGCGAATTGGGTAAATCAGTGGGAAGGATCTGTACGGAGGGTGGACTTGGCTCTTGGTCGTAGGAGTGACTTGAGTGAGGTTCGAGCTGCGGGGCAGCATCAAGATCCATCAATTTGACCTCAATATTTGAACAGGATTTGAGTTCTTGGTCCCTTTCTTCGTCAACTATTCCTTGTACCAGTTGATTGAGTACATGTACTTGAGGCGAGTCTTCCAATAGATTGCATATGGCGTCGTTCAGGTCTTCATTTTCTGACACAAGATGTTTGGACCAGCTTGTGGCCTCCGTCACTAGCAGGTCAAAACAAGGAGAGCCAGGTACATCATATGTTGGGGTATTTGGTCGCGAAGAAAGTGAGACAAAGGAAGGCGTGTCATTCTTTGAAGGGTGCGTAAGATTGTTGAACGACTGTAGTGATGATGCAGAAGCTACCTTGAAGAGCTCATCATCCGCGGTGAGTGGCTGTCTCAAAATAGGGGTGACTGGGTCTTGAGGCAAGGAAACAGGTGGAGAAGGTAAGGATGAGGGTATATCGACTAGTTGATTGAACCCATATTAATGGATAGACGACGCCACTGGCTCATAGGACGCACCTTGGTGGTGACTACTGGACTGTGTGCAGTTTTCTTCCTGATCAAGTAAATTAGACGGTAAAGTGGGGGGACTCCCAAGATCCAAGGAACCCCAATAACTGTCTTCGGCTGTCTGTAGGGCGTGAATATCTTGCAGGCGCACTGGTCGCGCTTTCTGCACGTGTTCGGAAATTACATGATTCGAAAGCTCCTGCTTGGTGTAAAAATTATGTCGGCACCAGGCCCACCAACAGCGATGATAATGCAATGAACTCGCGTCTGACTGAGAACTATCAGTTCGCTGGGACATTGGACGCCAGGAAAGACCAGGTGTTGATGGGGTACTGACGACGTGATGACTTTGAGTCACATACAAATCTCCGTTCGTCCCCTCAATGGAACATCCGGATTTTGACCACAAGATCATCCTTGCTTATTTGGGGTTGCCCCCGGACTATGAACCTTCGCCGACTACCTCTACGATCCAGTTTCTGAGAAAACATCTTTCGCAGCTCCCTCCCAACATTGTCTGCAAATTCAGCAGCATAACCACACCAAAAATCAGGACCATCCTGACACCTATCCGGAATAGACGCCTCAGATATGTGAACACGCATCCGTCGGATCTTGGATTTGTTTCTGCCCGCAACAGATGGCCGGAACTGTGGGAGGGAAGAGAGCGCCGGGGAGCTGAGGAGGGACTGGAAGAGAAAATGTGGGTGCGGGAAGAATTTCTTAAAGGCAAGGAGAAACATGTTGGAAAGCTGGCAAGTCTGCTTGGAGACTACGAGGAAGAACGAGAAGCAGAGAGAGTCCGGGCTGTCTACAGAGAGCTGGCAGAGACAACCACAGCTCCTGAAGAAGAGGAAGAGACTGAAAGCGAGGATACAGGAGAAGAAGAAAGCGAGGAGCAGAAGCGGCGCAGCTTCGAGTGCATCATCCGCGAACGCTTCATCTATGGATTGTTGCCAGTAAGTAAGAAAATGTAAATCACAACTAGGCTGATGAGTTGTACAGGGAATTGACTATGACACGGTAGACTATGACGAAAATCTAGACGTAGAGGACGACAGAGAAACTCAGGACCGCTGGTTTGATGAAGATTAGTGTCAGGTGACTATGATAGTGCTGTAATAACTCACTGTAGGGTCGATCTTACGGTTATTGAATCGTTATGCAAGTTGCTGCTATGAACCACTGTACGATTTCCCTTTACTTATGTAATATTACTGCTTACTTCCCGTTGACCAAGTATTCGTTGTACACGCAGCATAGGTCCTTAGCTTTGACCTGGTTAATACTATGTTTTGATATTCGTAATACAGGATTTCAAGGTAACCTCTGCCTCGGCGTTTTTGACCATGAACTACCAGCTACTCACGTGACTACAGACACACGCCTCCGCTGAGTTTTTGATCTCCAGTCCTTGAGAGCCCGCCCTAAATGGCGTCAGACACCCCGCTTGACTTGCCTTTTTCTCTCTCTGACGATCGCACAAAAAACAAGAGCAAAAAACATTCTCGCCAAGATGTCACCACACACACCTCACATTCTGACTCTCCAAAGAACATTAACAAAAAACGAAAGCATCACGACACGACGCAAAACTCGTCCAAACGGAAGAAACGGAAACAGAAACAGAATGATAAGGCTCACTCCTCCAAGATGACCGCAGATATGCCTTCAGACGCTTCCAGTGTGCCCCAACAAGTGCCTCCAGAGCCCTTGGATGAGGAGGCTCAGGCATCTGCTGCTGCTTTACTCTCCGCTATCTTGAGTCTAGCAGCTACAGGAGCCCCGGACATGATGAGTCTGCCGGCCACATCTCCCCAGATGGATCTGAATTATCCTCCGCCTATTCCGTCGGGCCAGCATCATTTCGTCCCAATGGGCGCGGAGCACACACTCTCTTACCTCTCAAATCCTCACATGCAACCCATTTCGGATCCAACTTTAATTTCTAATATGGATCTTCCAATTGCTGACCTCTCTTCTGGTTCAAACGAAGATGTCCTTCGTGCTTTACAAGATCTGGATATCACCAAAATTGCCGGCGTGCTCAAAACTCTGGGAGATGTTGCTGCTAATTCGCCATCCTTGTCAATACCTCCTCCCTCACACTCGCTCCATCCCCCTGCGATTTCTCCCTCAGTACCCATAAGTAGCTATCCAGCCCCATCGAATGCTATCCTTGGAATGCCACCTAAAGCGCCTCCTCCCGTCGGAGCGATCTCTCCCATATGTGGTGTCCCTGAACAACATGGAAATCCTGAGCATGCAATCCTGCTTGCAACGAAGTGGTTGGGTACGGCAAAGCTGGCAGAGTTGGTCAGAACAGAAGGTGTGTAGTAATTTGCGTTCATCTTCTTTATCTGAACCTGAACTAGGGCTCGTGTACAAGAAAGGAAAGTTTTCTGCCACAGAAGAACAACTAATAACTAATGCAATTAAGACTTACATGTCCGTGAGTCGCGTTTGATCGAACTGCGAGTCCGCGGGCTGAAGCGGAACAGGAAAAAGAGTTGACGGAAGAGGGTTTACATGAAACCATTTTTCCACCTAAAAATTCGGAGTCAGACAAGACGGT
>Ga0153976_1000350_pt1 | contig 16073 bp, 20 predicted proteins | sample TSGA060MetaG_FD_104717 | JGI IMG/M metagenome (GOLD analysis project Ga0153976, IMG submission 104717) | Attine ant fungus gardens microbial communities from Georgia, USA - TSGA060 MetaG | ecosystem: Host-associated > Fungi > Mycelium > Unclassified | place: USA: Georgia, Yuchi Wildlife... | reverse complement strand
GGTCTATGTTGTAGAGGCGACGCAGGGGAGTGGGATGTAGGAGAAGATCCTGTTTCATTTGGTGATGAACTGAGAAAGCTAGTTTCACTATTTAAAGGAAGACGATGCGACAATACAGACCCTGGCGGTTCCATTGGAAGAGTGGCTGTCATATTATTTCTTGTAGGGCTATTTTCCAATTTTGAATCACTTAGGTATACGTAAGTAACTGCCAACGGAATACAAGAGACTCACAACTTAAGCTTCAAGCCAGAATTTCCTTGCAAAACCTCTTGTCCCCGCTTGTGAGCATTTCCTATATCATCACGTGCAGAGCATAATGGAGACGGAGACCTTGAAGGTAAGGGCGACTGAGGTGGTCTCGTAGTGCGAGGGGGTGGTGGTGGCGGTGGCAATCGCTTGGTGATGACTTTCAAATCCGAGGAAGAAGACATCCCCGTTTCTGCCTGAGGCACAGAGAGGTTCATCTGAGATCCAGAAGACTGTCTTGACCTTGGGTTTACGGCCCCTGGAAGCTGAGGTGGCACATCTACGCCATTCGGGTTTGTCAATGACCTCCGTGAAGGATCGGTGACCGCAAACTGCTCAAACTTGGAGCGCAAGCTCTTGACAGCCTGCAGCGGTTCCCCATCAATAGCAGAAGGGTCCATAGTCGAACTAGAGGTTGAAAAGTCGGCAAGGAGGTCCAGGCCCAGAGAGATATGTTAGTCCACACTGGAATCCTGCTTTGAAGCTGCTTTCCTAAATTCACTATATAGTGCGCTTGCAATGTCAGGAAATATATCTGGAGAGCTTTGTGATAGTGTTAGTGAATCAGCACATTCTTGAGTAATTAGCTAATCACTTTAATCACAGTTCTTTGATAAATACATCACTAGGTCGATATGAGGCTATCACAATGTCTTCAGCACAACTTTCGACCTCTACTTATTCTGAATGATGTCCAATATGCATTGCCTCTATTGTGTTGGAAAACGGGATCCAAGTATGATCTCCAAACTAACAATAATATGACAGATTTTTCAGGTCAATCCCTGGACCTCAGATTAGCTGATTTTGACTGAGTGGGGGATTTTGAGGTTAGGCAGAGAGGTTTGTGAAAGGAGGGTGCAAGAGCATAGTACAGTACACGGTTGCACCGGCAGACTCACCTAGGTAAGCAATGAATGATATCTTATGAGTTAGAGGCAAATGCGAAACTAGTAACATTATTGTGGAGGGCGAGCCTTTATCGGAGAGAGAGTAGTGCAACAGTGAGACGAAAAATGATCTAAGTATCTATGGACAGGGCTCTGAGAATGAATGCGTTAACTTTAACAAGGTTATTTGTCGAGCACAGCGAACGAGAAATATTTCCTCTTGCTTTTGGTGTCAAGATTATTGTTTCTCATACATCTCTCGACACAGACTAAGGCTTTGATGATCTTACCTGAAGCGCAACATATCTCAGGCTCACCCTATTACGGGCACTGGCATGTAGTTAAACGATATGTCAGAACAACGGCTGAGACCAGTTCAGTCTTGTCATCCTGTCAAGCCTATATACATGAACATAGCAACAATGTGAGCCTCTTGCGATCTGTAAACTGTGTTCCTAGAGTAAGGTATACTCTAAGGACACATGCAGGTTCCTATGTGTTCCAGGATGTGTGGGGGAGGTCAGTTACCCTCAAGAACGAAACCCACTAATTGAAGATATCAAGCGGTCTGGTGAAGCAGGAGAACTGATCAAGGATGGTCATGATTGGGAATTGATATCATCTTGGCCGTTCCAAATATGGTAACAAGTTCATCAATCATGCAGAAGAACAGACACTGAAGACATTTGAGACAAGTAATCAAGTACATTTCTCGAACAAACAAACGATTCAATGGCAACGATTAAACAAGGGCTCCATCTTTGGTTGAAGCCACGTCTGAGGGCTTTCAAGCATCAATACGGTCAAAATCGTGGAAGGTGATGGTTTTGCCGCCCCCAATCTGTACATATTTACCCGCCCTCGGCGGGTTGTTACCAGAGTTTGGACGTCTGAAGGCAACAAGCTCCCACCCAGAGCCTCTGTTCCAAGTGTCGCTGCCCTGTGAAGGTAGCGTAAACCAACTGTCGTCTCCGTCGCTGGTGTATTTGGATATAAAACAATCAACAGGCTCGTTGGATCTGTTGACTACGAAGACTTTCGGCATCTGCAGATGAGATATAGTTTTTCAGAATGATTATCCAAAGAGAGAGAGAGCTCACTGTGTAGAAATTACTGGTGAGTGAAGATGAGGCTGGATCAGTGTGCGAATCTACTGAACGGTTTCCATTAGATGGACTTTTTATAAACCAGCTGCGACTCCAGCGTCTTTTCGAGATGCAAGTCAGATGTAAATAATTACGACATTGTGTCGTATCTGGCATTCACCAGGAAGTAGAACAACCCTGAATTTCGAGGTCATGCCTCACAGTGTCGCTGACTAGAAGGACGGGGAACACACATACCAGTGATTCTTGTCAGCTGACCGTAAATTAATTGCATAAGCGCTCCTCTGTTTTATAGCGAACGTCACGGAAGTTTAAGATATACATTGTATCGTCGAAGGTCGATGGACATCGATGTAAGATATGATAGTATCCGAGAGCAAAACACGGAGAAAACGCGATCAAAGGTATGAGACAAAGTATATTTAGAACTCATTGTGATTCCACAGAATTACCTCCTACAAGATCCGAGAACCCTGTGTACAAGTTGAGATTTTCATATATCATTGACAAGCCAAGCCAGGAATGCATCATGCCAGTTCTGCGCCACTTACAAAATCTACTCCATTGGCTGACGGCCAACAATCAGCTTTGTAGACAGATAGACACCAAAAAAAGGTTGTTCAATTCTGACCTTGAGTACCAGATGGCAGGTCTTGTATGAGGCCTGTATGGCACAGAGCTTCAGACGAGAGTATATGAAAAGGTTAGCAAAACTAAACGATATCACATAACTAGGTAGAGGAGTCAGAATGAATTATAGACGAGGAACCGAAGGCAAACGAGGAAATTATTATAAAGGAGTAGACCTTCCACACTGGTTTGAGAGGCCTGCCCCAGGAACATGTTTCCCATATTAAACCTCACGCCTGTGTCACTCGAATGCCATGTCCGCGCCCATAAGTGCCGAAATCTCTGGAGGATATGTACACCATCGCCCGCAGAATCAGGGCGAGGGGCCCCAGAGTTGATATATCAGGCATGATGAATGTAGTTGCATTTAGTACGTGCGGACATAACCCGTATCAGAAGATTTCTGTTCTTTGCTTCCTTGCTCCGCTCCATCTGCTATCATGAAGGTCCCAGTGACAATATTAATGACCTGAGACTTCAGAATATCGTAAGGTAAAAGCCCCCGATTTTGCCACAATTGCAGAGCCACCCTCGAACACTCGAAACATGTCAAATGCATCAAAGAATGTTCTAATGACGAGCTTTCTAGAACAAATTTATTTCTTTCCTTTGAAGAAGCAATACTGGAGCTACCGTTCATATTCTACGTTACGTTCAATTGGAAAATGCATAAGACCAAATTCTTCCTAAGAAAGGGTTCATATCACATTCATAAGTTGACACTTTGCAACTATTGGGGAGGAAGAATGCTGGAGAGTTCTACCATTTCCTTCCTCGTTATTTGGGGTGCCTTTCCTATAAAGGATAGATGTCAACCCAACGGTCCAGATCCCTGCTGACCACGGGTATGCATCTGATGCACGAAACAAGCCCCACAGATACTTGTACAAGTGATAATCCTTTGTCATGCAGTTCTAGCCTGTCGTGCGCGGTCACATCGGCACCTAGGCTCATCACGTATACACCATGAAAGAAGGGTCATGATCACATTTTTCATTTCTAATCTCACGTGCAGCATGAGGCTATTGAAGGGAATGATAATAGAAGAACACAGTAGAAAAATACAGTAATATTGGAGTTAATAAGACCAGGGTACAGGTATAAGAACCGAAAACTGGGAGAGTGTGGAAGATCACAGTTTGATTTATAGCACCACAGACATAAATGCGCAAGGCGACAGAATACCAAAACCAAATACATGGAATGAGATAGACTGGTAAAAAAAAAAAACTGATTAAATTTAATTACAACACCAACCCATCACCAACCCATCCCATCGTTGAGTGCACTCGTCAACCATCAGATAGGTTCAGTAATATGGGCTTTATCATAAGGCCTGTCCATGCACCAAGATGGCCATCGCAATGCGTCCACTAGAACACTCCAATACAGCTTAGAGTCGCAATAAAATAATTACATCTCGTGCATGGAAGCGTCTGCCAGAGGGACCCATACAATTCATTGATATCGACCACGACGGCCTCCATTAGGTCCTTGATATGGTCCATAATCTGGGGATGGACGGCCACCTAGCAAAAATCCTGTCAATGATTCGAGCGGGACAACACAGTACATTTTACATGCCATTCCGAGATGAAGGTGGTGGAGACCTCATGCGGGTATTACTACTAGGAATTACCGCATTCTTGAACACATTCATCAAGTCGTCGGTTCTGAATACCGGCCCTGAATTGGATACATATTTGCATCAGAAACAATCCAAAGCACTTGGCGATGGGCACACACCATCGAATGACGAGGGATTCGGTAATTCACCGACAAACCATGACAAAATCGACGGTAACGTAATCCCTTTTGCTCTATCCCCTTCATCCCCTCTTGCATTCCGGGTTCCGCCACGATCTCGCCCACTACCCTCCCGTTCCCAACCAGATGGAGGGGGTGGTGAGAACCTCTTCCTCGATGATATATCCCATCCTCTGTCTCTACCACTGTCACGTGAATCACGATCACGACCATCCCTATCTCTCTCTCTCTCTCTGTCACGGTGGTCCCGTTCGCGGGGGGATCTTGATCTTACCCGACCTGAAGCTCTGCTGTCTTCACGTCGCACTCTATCAATGGAAGAAGGTCTTTTTGAACCTGAAGAAACATTTTGAAGGGTTGGGAACAGAGACACTTGCGTTTCGGTTCGGATTAGGGAGTTGGAGGATGTTGAGGATTCTTTGCGAGCAATTGCAAAGCCAAGATCGCGTTGAGCAATTGCATCTGTAGTAAGGTATAGATGCCGCTGAGCGAACCGTTTGATAGGAGGGTCTATCGATAGTGATTTAAAATGTATACAGAACTACAAACTTCAGAATTACGTACCGTTGGGATAAGCTTCAGCGATCCTCTTCTCAAGTTTTTGTGCAGCCTCTTGATCACCATACTGATATTCGTATCTTGCCCAGCGCTCCCACAGCGGTCGAGCGCGATCAGAAGAAAAAGTAGGGATCACTCTCTCAAATAGCGCTCGAGCATCTGCAAAAGATCAACTGTGGATATGGGATAAGAGGTAAGGCCAGGACATACTGTTTTCGTCATTAATCGAAATCAAGAAACCTAGGTATCTCAGAACGAAATCAACCTCATTACTAAATAATTCAAGGCCTTTCTCAAAGATTCGACTTGCAACGTTTTTCTCATTGCTACAGTGATATTCCATTAGAGCTACAGTAAAGCACACTCGTTAGCATGTTATAGTTGTGGTGTTGATCCTTACACACCAGCAGCGTCGAAGACTTCCCAAGGCGTCCATCGGTCTTTCCTTGCCTTGCCAAAAATTGCTCGAGATGATTTGACACCCTCAGCCCGGCGTCCGAAGCGCATGTACATTATATACGCAAGACCAAACTCAGACCTTCTTTCAGCTAATTCTTTCGTTCTGTGATCATCATCTTGAGTATTTGACCCATGGCTTTGTTGCGAACTATTCGGACTAGTAAGAGGAGCAGGAACAGCTTCGCCTAAATTCGTATCACCACTACCACCGTTTTCTGCATTTGTATTTCCATTCTCCGGGCTAGGATTGCCGTTCGTGTTCAAGGTCACACTCTGATTAAGATTCTTTTCTTGCAGCTCAAGCTCAATCCGGAGAATGTCCAGGAACCGTTCATAAGTTGCATGCACTTCCGTCAAGTCTTTCCGAGCCTCCTGTGCTTCGGCGTAAGCAAAGTTAAGGAGATAACTCTTTGGATTCGCTGTTATGCCGGCTTTGAGAATTGCGAAAGCGTCATCAGGTTTTCCGTTATTACTCGTCCAGATATACGCCATATACCTGATTGCGTACATAAATGAACGTCGGAAGTTGAGATTTGTGCTCAGAATATGGTTTATGGGGGGATAAATCATACCAAATTTCAGAGTAGTATCGCATCCGAATGACAGCCTTGCGGTAGACACCTTGAAGCCGTGTAATTAATGTTGCCTTGTCCTTGTCTTCAATCTCAAGCGGATTGCTCTCTTCCCATTTCAAGTACGCTTTCCATTTGCCAACAAGAGCACGTTCTGATTGATCAAACTTGGGAAGGGCAGGTAACCAGATTTCTTGACGTCCATTTATCATCTTCGGGGGCGTAGTCGAAGAAGGAAACAGCCCGCTCAAGTGATTTGTGAGTTGACGAAGGACCGTGCGGGCTTGCATATGAGCTGGAGATAGATCGGCCATGAACTTTTTTGCAGTAATCTTGTTTAGATTTGTTTCAAAAGTCTCTAGTTCCTGCCAAAGTCGTTCTACATTGTCCAGAGGTATCTGCACCGCACGATGATAAACCTTCCGTAGGGCGTCCATTTTTTGCTGTTCTTCCCATGTTGTTGTTGCCTAAGAGCAGAAAAATGAGGATGGGAAGAGATGATGGGCTCAGATAGCATACGTCTGCGGACTTGAGGAACTGGATAAAATCGGACCAGATCTCACCACTCTCTTTGTCTTGGCCGACGTGGTTTAGAGCGAACTCATAAGATTTGCGAACAGTATCTCGCGTCTGGGGGCCAGGTCCAGAGTTCAAGCGCCTACAAATAGGTTCATACGGTTATCATAGCCGGTGAGCCATATGAAGCGCACCGGACGTAAGTCAGATAGAACTTCCACAGGTCGACCGAGGGAGATGAGCGTAGAAATCTTTTGAACAATTCTTCCGCCTCCGAGAATGTAGATTGGTCAGCCAGAAAAAAACTGATATACGCGATCTGCGCCGAAGCCTGTAGAATATATTCAGCGCAGAGTTGTACATGTGAAAACATCACTTGCAGTATTTGGATACTGCCTTAGCAATGCATCGAATGTTGTGCGAATCTTGTCTGTCTCAGAGTTAGCTTCGGCCATTTCAACGAGATCACGCCATCCATCTGGATTGTCAGGGTGTTCTTGAATTTGGGAGAGAAGGGCGTCAAAGCTCGACGCAGTCTGCATCGGATAATCATGGTTGTCAGATTCTTGAGGCGGTTGAATACTTTCGTCATAATCAACTACCGTGTCTTCCCGGGGTGTTTGTTCTGTGGACATGGCGGTGGTAGAAAGACAAGGACCCGCCTCCTCGGTGTTGAGTTTTGTCGTCAATACGCCGAGCATCACACTTTTCCCACGGTTCACTTCAGAACTGCACGCAGGTAGGGGAAACAGATGACTTGAGCTCTTTATATTACTCCAGTCATGTCTTGAATGAGGACTTTGCTCCTTGCCGTCGGTGACTTGAAGAATTGGTTTGACACTACTTGAGTCTTGAATCCGTGCAAGCGATCAACTATCAAACCCTGAGGGAGTATATACTTTAATCACATTATCAACCAAAGATAGAAGTTCAAGTACTGTAGGTTGGTAATTGATCAATTGTTATTTCCTATTGAATTCTACCAGACATCCCTTAATGGACAGTGAGTGATATAACAATAGGCACAAATCAGCAGTAGCTTCCAACATCTATTACAAATCTTTAGCTATTCGACCAAGAGAGCGGCCCTCCCCTATCAAAATAAACTGCCAACATATGGACATGCAGGCTCACTTCAACACCCAGATTGATCAGTCTCATGTCATGTAGGAATAGAATTATTCCAGGATATTAAATAGCAGATCTTCCATGCCCTCGCTATGTCAGATTCAATAGACACTAGGTGATTCGAGAGTCAACATCTAGAGATAGAGGAAAAGCATCTGGGCATCTGCTGTAGAGATAGCAAACGAACAACAAACAAATTGCATATTCAGACGCATCACCATTGATCCACTAGAGGACATGAACATTAAGCCAGCTTCATCATCAAGAAATCCAGGAGTTGATAAAAACATCAGTCTGTTGTCAAAGATGGGCACCAAATAACACTCTCTTGCTCCAGCAGGAAACCCTTGCCATCTACTTCAATACCTTCCTCTTTCAAAAGCCCAACCTTGCGTTTTATCTGATCTTGTCCCCTGTCTTCTGATTTCTGCGAAGCTGATTTACGTCCAGCCCATTGCCCACAGAAACCACCTATGAAAAGATTGGATGCGACAACACGATGACAAGGAACATCAGGGGCAAAAGGATTTATTCTAAGCGCGCCTCCCACTGAAAGGATGCATGGATAGACGTTCAAGCGTAGCTGCATATTTGATCCCTCACCTGACCGAGCAGAACCTCCAATGCATTCAGAAATAGTCTTATACGTTGTGACTTTGCCTCTGGGGATCTTCAAAATGAAATCGTATACCTCCCACTGATACTTTGTCACTTTCTGTGATGGACGCATTAAAACCCCGACGCCAAGCAAACACGGAAATCATTCGGAAAATCACCTTTCCATTTCTGGTTCTGTACTCCTGTCTCTGGGTTTCCTCACGAGGAAAGAAAGTCTGCAAGTCATTTGTGAAGCTGAAGACCTGACTATCATCACGGTTCTTGGGCGGTGATCGGTTCCGCATGCTCTCGAATGACATGGCTCGCGTCCCAGAACCACCGTTTCCGGATTTATGGACTGCACTGTTGGATACACTGACCAGGAGCCGATCAGTGCAGTTCGACGCGTAAATGGAATCTTCTTTCTTCAGAACCTTCGAAGAACGCGCTTTCGGCATTTTTTGGTTGGTTTCGGCACAGAGTATTGCACAAAAAGAACTTGAAGCCGTTGTAGAGAAAAGGGGTCAGGCAGTCAAGGTTCAATTGCAATCGATAACAGATGGTATGTAGTGTCGAGGTGGAAAGTGTTGATGAATCTCTTTTTGGGCACTCTTAGTCGGCAAGTTGCCGAGTTTCTATTTCAATCTTCCCGGACCGGTGATCAGTAGCAAAGCTATTTAACCCCCGCATCGGTTCCAAAATGCCACAACAGCATGCCTACCACACAAATTTTGCCTACTCCCGATCTTTATTTTGAAACTTTACAGGAACTAGATGGTTATCAGACTAGGAAGCTCTCTGAGCGTCCTAGTCCCGAACGAACTACTCCCTGGATATCGAGGAAGACCTTGCTCCAGGGACCACGAGGAAAACTCCTAGTAAGTCGCGTCAAAATAGCTTTCATATTCATTGAAGAGCATGTTTTATAGGTCTGCCATGACTACAAGGTAAAAAAAATGGAGTGCAGTTTTTATGTGTGATCCTTCTTATATCCGATCTAGGGTGGCTATGTCGAGAACCCTCAAGCGCTTTCCTACACTTTCAATTATTGGTCCTTGGTTGACTCATTTGTCTAGTGATTTTCATGAATTTGATGCATATGACTCCTTCATTCACGATCTGACAGTTTTTCGCATCATCGTGTGACGATCCCACCTCCAGGCTGGGTCAATGCTGCCCACCGTCAAGGAGTGAAGATGTTGGGTGTCCTGTAAGAATCTTTTTTGCTCAGCAGTTGAATATTTCAACATATTTATGACCAAGGATCTTCGAGAGTGGAGCGGAAGCCGAGTGTCTTCAACTTGTCATTGGACGATACCCTCAGTCAAGCACTGGGTCAGCTGTCCAATCGTTCGTACCATCCACCTTATCCATCTCTCCACATTACGCTATCGCGCTCGCTGACTTGGCTGCAGAGAGGGGATTCGACGGATACCTGATGAATTTCGAATGTGAGCTTACAGGAGAGGTCGAGCAGGCGCGGGCTTTGGCTGCCTGGCTCAGTCTCCTCGAGTCCGAACTCATCAAGCGCATTGGCCCTCATGCTGAAGTCAGTTGGTATGATAGTGTCATATTTTCGGGAAGCCTATCCTGGCAGAACCGTTTGAATGTGTTTAACTTACCCTTCTTCATCCCATCTACGAGCTTCTTTTCCAATTATTCGGTAAGCCACATGTCACTCGTCTCACTAGATTCGAAGATCCAATATTTTTGTCTCTAGTGGCCACCCAATTACTGCGACACAACTGCAAACTTTTTTCTCTCTCTTGATCCTCAAATCATCGGCCTCGCCTCAGAAGAGAAGTCCAAGACTCTTCATGACGTTTACATGGGTGTTGATGTCTGGGGTCGAGGTTCCTATGGTGGAGGCGGCTTTGGCGCCTACAAGGCTATAAATCATATTGCACCCCCCACGCTTGGTCTTAGTGTCGCTCTTTTCGCTCAAGCCTGGACATGGGAGACAATAGAAAATGAGCCCGGTTTTACATGGGATGTATGGTGGCAAAACGAGCGTAACTTGTGGGCAGGATTCACTGATTCCTTGGCAGCTCCTCCCGAGGGTAATGACAACGAGGGCCCATACAAACCAATCTCTGCGTTTTTCCAACACTTGCCACCTCCGGATCCTATCGACATTCCATTTAACACTACCTTCTGTCCAGGCGTCGGACTTGCTTGGTTCATTGAAGGGACTTCCGTTTCCCAATTTCCCAAAGGTTGGATGGACGCCGATAAGCAGACCACTATGGGTGATTTGCTTTGGCCTGCTCCTGCTCTTCAGTGGGAATCAGCTTCCGCAGGAACTGTGCCTGACGTTACCGTTTCCGTTAATATGACCGACTCTTGGAACAGTGGTTCCTCTGTTCAGCTTGATTTTTCAGAGAAGACAGCCAACTCAAACTTAACCAACCGCTCGTTCTACGTTCCTATCCAGGTTCTATCTCTCACTGCCAAACAAAATTATACGGCATCTATCATCTACAAGTCCAATCAATCTACCAGTTCACCCAACATCGATCTCGACGTTACCTTGACTATCCGGCCTCGTGATACTAACCTCGGAATAGAAATGCAAGTCGCCCCTGAATCAATCAAGACCTCCCTAATCTCCAACAACTGGATCAAAGTAACTGTGCAGTTTGTTGCCGTTGAGGCCTCACCTACAGGAAGTACAGTAGATAGCGAAATCGGTATCATCATCAATACCGTGTCCAATGACACAGCGCCTTTCTCACTCTCCATTCTTCTGGGACAGATCAACGTACATGCCACGCCCTCACCTACCATCGACCCCAACTTCCCTCGTATCCTCTGGGCCGAGTCTACTACTACTACCACCACCACTACCACTGTTGCAAATTCAGACAAGTCTTCCAACGCGAACACGGAAGACACGACATTGAGTCTCACCACCATCTCATGGACACCATCCACTTCTCTTACTCAAGTTGGTCCAATCAATGTCAACTCTCCTGATGACCCCAACTGCGTTTGGACACCTGAACCTCCGTTCAAAAACCAGTGGTTCCCAGGATTCCTATACTACAATATCTTCGCTGCAGAACCTGGAGCCGCCATCCGTGCATTAGCCAAAGTACGCGGAGGAGGAAGCCCGAGACAACACGTCCTCAAGAACTTGTCGGATCAACCAGAACCTGGGATGATTTGGATAGGCACTTCCGGAGCAGATGGATCCGTCGGGAAGGGCAGGCTTCAGTTCTCGTTTGATAGGACTCAGCTACCGGCTGCGTTGAGAGATTTGACTACTCTTAGAGTATTTGTGCAGGGCGTGCTTGAGACTGGCCAGGTTTTGAGCTGGGAAAACTCTGCTTACGTCGATGTTCAATTCTGATGGTAAATTTTGGGTGGTTTGATTACTTGTTATGATCATGATCATTGTGACCTGTGATGACATTCCAGACATTAATATTTGTACTGCTTTTATCAATCGTAGCTCAGTGTACTTACAGTATCAGTATCAATGTCAAATCTATACGTTATCTATACGTTCTTTCAAATCAGGATTTCTCGAGTACGCTAGGATAATAACCAGACTAATCAGACACTAAGTACGTATAGTTTTCAAAGCATATGTATCGATCTACAGACGTGCAGATACTGACAATGATTAGAATATTTTTGGCCGAGACCAGACCATAAAGTGAGAAGCAGACAAAAGCGACCGACTAGGAACGAGAGACGCTACAACTATCACATACACTACGTACACAGACCCCCACTGACTTCAATGTTTGATGATGGAAAATGAGAAAATAAGATCAGGAGTCCATACCCTCCTATCACCGAGCATAAGGGTGGAAATTATGCTGACCTCTCTGACCCGATCTCTGAGGACCAACACTTGCATTTCCAGGGATACCTTGTCCTCCCTGCGCGCCAGGTGCACCTCTTGGCCCCCTGGGGATGTTCCCACCCATCCCTCCACCGCCTTGCATCATGCCACGACTGATGCCGCCCATTCCTGGCTGACCCATTGCACCCATTGCCCCAGGCATACCACCTCCCATGCCCATATTCATCCCCATGCCCATTCCTCGCATACCTTGATTAAACCCTGGAGCTCCCATAGCACCCATCATAGGATTCATACCCCCCATGGCGCCCATCATGCCTGGATTCATGCCACCACCGGCCATCTGCATCATTCGAGTGTAGAGAGCCGCAAGTGCTTGGGGATCGAAAGGTGTCTGGCCCGCACCTGTTCCAGCGGCATTTCCACCCATGTTGAATTGATTGCCTTGCTGACCACTAAAGCGAGCTTGGCCACCTTGGAAGTTTCCGTTGTTCTGCCCTTGCTGACCGCCCTCCTCACCATTTAGTTGATTGTCACGTTGATACCGCGGTTGGGCAAGTTTGACATCAATCTTAAAGATAGATAAGCCAACCGCCTGAGAGACAAATAGAATAGAACTGACCAGTTTACCATCAATTTCGAGGTTACCAAAGCCTAGGAATGGCGTAACATCTGTATTCTCAAATGAAACAAAACCGAAGCCTTTGCTTCTGCCGGTCTCGCGATCCAGCATGACTGTTGAGTCAATGACTTTGCCAAACTGGGAGAAAAACTCGCGCATCGATTCTGAAGTAACAGTTGGGGCAAGACCTCCAATGAAAAGTTTAGTGGCACGCTGGTGCTCTTGTCGAGGAATAGCTCGCTTAGGGTCAATCTGAAAAAATCGGTCAGCTCATATATTGATGAATATGAGAACAAACACACTATCTTTCCATCAAGAATGTGCTCGCGCACCATAACGGCATTGACGCTAGCTGGATCCTCAAAAGTCAGGAAGGCGAAACACCGGGAACGACCGGCTGCATCTCTCATGATAGTACACGCGTCTACTTTGCCATACTGAGAAAAGTAATCTCTGAGATCCTCTGGAAGTTTATAATTAAAATGTATTCGACGATAAGTGGATTAATGCATGTACCATCCTTTGTCTCCCAATGGAGTCCTCCAATAAACATCTTCCTGCAATTGCGAAATCGAGTCGAAGGGACAAAAATGATGTGTTGACAGGATATTGGGACATATAGAAGGAGCAAAAATTGCTATTAGCATCTGTAGGCTAAAAACAAACAGGTTATGACAAGGAGAGAGGTGAAAGACTCTACTGCGGTGTTCATGGATAGCCTAGTTTATCGGGTATCGGAGGAATAGCCTAGCCTAGCCTGGATGTAACAGAGGCAGCAGATATGCTAGAGCTAGCTTAGACGAGCAACCGACTACACGAGTCATCTACCGATGAATGTCATGCTGAGCCCAAAATGTGCCGAGCGCCTAACGGCTGCTATTCTGAAATGCATGCGACCGGGCACGAATTCAGTTGCGGGTGGGAAAGCTGGCACTTACCCTTCATCTTTCATTTCCGATGGGCGCACAGAACGTTCTGTGACAGGAATACTCTGATTACGCGAGTTTTGTGGATCCCAGTAATCCTGGGATTGTGGCTGCTCGTAGGTAGGTATCTGTTGAGGGGCTTGCTGAGTATAGGTCGAAACCACAGGTTTATTCATAGTCGCCGGAGGAGCTGGGCTTGTATACGTCGGAATTTGCGACTTCGCCGTCTCTTGAACAGTTTTCTGGGGTGGTGAAGATGGTGCTGTTTCTACAACTTTCGGTGTGATCGTTTCGACCACAGTTGGCTCCTGAGGCACCTCTGTCTCTTCTTGAAACTCCTCGTTTAGTTCGACCTCGTCATTGCCATAGAGGTCTAGCATATACGTCAAAAATATATTGGGTATGTGCAACACAGCATATACCTCCATACAAATCAGCATCAAGGTCAGACATGGTGGTGGTCAGAGTGTAAAAAGATTGAGTCTAACGTGACTGAAAGCTATGTAACAAAATCACGTTTATGTCACGCATCACGGACATTTTCATTAAATATATCAATTTTTATGCATCACTAAAGTTGGAGTATCTGGTGTCAGAAAACTTGATTTCATGGTTTCCCCAATAAAATTCCGCCAACACCCTTGTTCTTGCCAAGATGTCACAGTGGACCAGCACAAACCTTACTATCGGGATCCTTGGCGCGTATGGGTTATGTTCCCTAAAAAAAAGCAACTAACAAGACATTTAGCTCTTCAGGGCGCTTTTGTGGAGCATCAAGTGGCCCTTCAGGAGCTTCCGATTCAGAAAAGGATAGATGTCGTTCTTGTTCGTTCACCTGAAGACCTGACAAAGTGCCAGGCCCTCATAATCCCCGGAGGAGGTATGTTCCTGATCTATGTATCGCTAAATCCCTCCTGACAAATCAGAATCTACCACGATTGCACTTCTCGCACGATTATCTGGGCTATTGGAACCTTTGCGGAATTTTGTGAAAGCGAAACCTGTCTGGGGAACATGCGCGGGAGCGATCCTTATGGCAAAGGCCGTGACAAGTGCAAAGAAAGGAGGGCAGGAACTCTTAGGTGGAATGTCCATCACTATCGCACGGAATGGTTGGGGCTCCCAAGTGAGTATCGATACTCGATTTTGGTGTTCAGAGTTTCTCACTATCGGTGTGTTCTCAGGTTGAGTCGTTCGAGGCTGACCTCAAAGTCACCGGACTCAGAGAACCTAAGCGTCCATTCACGGGTGTCTTCATTCGAGCGCCTGTTCGTCTCTCTACCTCGTTGACTCTGTTTAATATTAAACTTTGAACAGGTTGTGCTTACTTTGGAACCGTCGCCAGAAGATCCACCGATCCAGATCATTTCTTGCCTTTCACCACATCTCCTCCCCGAATCTCTTGTATCTTCAAACTCAACCAACGAACCCAAAACTTTTGTTGCCCTTCGCCAAGGTCATCACTTCTTGACGACTTTCCATCCTGAACTAACACAAGACAATCGTTTTCATGAGTATTTTGTCACAGAATGTGTCCTTCCATCCATCAATATCCTAAGACCCTAACGTGGCCCTCGCGAGCTGCGTGGCTTGTACTGATTGTAGAATTCCTAGCGCTGCGCATGACCCGATATCTGGTGTAGACGCCCATTTAGTTGGAGAACGTGCTCGTATAAAATATGCATCCTTTGTATCTGATCATATCAGAATTCAAACGTCCAATACTACAATGTCCTAGGTCATGAAACATGTTGAGTTTAGGATAAAAGTAGAAACTTGTTGCAAACGCGCAACGAGTCTCGTCTCAACCACCTGTATTTTACCTATCTACTATCACAACATGGATTTAGAGATGAAACCAACTTATTTTTAGTGTAACACTCGACATACCAACACAACACCAACACAACATGACCTTGCCAAACAAGTCCTAGCATATATCACGGCTCACCTCTCCTATATTGATAAAGCGTTCGTTGATCCTTGCAAATTTTACGAAAGGTTTCAGTCCATGGACTAAACTTTGATTAGCTTAGCATGATCTGGAAGCCGTTCATGTTGCAGGAGAGAAGTTTTGATATCATCTCATGCTTGGGAGACAACAGCTTATGATGGGCAGGCAGTCAAGGGTGCACCAAGAATTGCAGGCCAATTCTCTAAGATCGGAACGTCTGGGTGATCAGGCGATAATAGCAAGTGGCACATTTTCCAAGCCTAGAAACGGCCTTGAAATACTGTG
>Ga0153976_1000346_pt1 | contig 16159 bp, 21 predicted proteins | sample TSGA060MetaG_FD_104717 | JGI IMG/M metagenome (GOLD analysis project Ga0153976, IMG submission 104717) | Attine ant fungus gardens microbial communities from Georgia, USA - TSGA060 MetaG | ecosystem: Host-associated > Fungi > Mycelium > Unclassified | place: USA: Georgia, Yuchi Wildlife... | reverse complement strand
CGTTGGCATGATCGAACAAAGCCTTTGCCACCACCTACATGCCCTCCTTACCGAATATTATCGACTCATCGCTGTTCTAGAGTCTCAGATGGGCAACCCACTCACAGCCTCACAGCCAGATCTTGTAGCAGAAGAGACCGGCCTCACTCTCAAGCGCCTCGACGTATGGATAACAGAATGGCGTCTCCGCATGCGTATGATGAGCGTATGCGTCGAGGGTGCCCACGATGCACAGGGTGGCGCTCTCGTCAATCTTATTCATTCTTACACCGACAATGGGGATCCATTCGTCAGACAATTTACTGACCAACTTTTGGAAGAGGTAAATACATCATTATTCTTAGTTCTGTAAACCGATTGCTTGATCATCATTCAGGTCTCCACCCCATTCTTCAATACCCTCCACAAGTGGCTCTTTTCCGGCGAGCTCTACGATCCCCACTCTGAATTTTTTGTTTCTGTCGACCCTTCGCTTGCCCATCTTCAAGTACTCCATCCTTCCAGTCTTGCGGGCGGTATTGACGCGTTCGGCGAGGACTCTATCAGTGGTGATAGGAGTGAAGGTGGCGGCGGTCTTCGCGTCTGGGAGGCCAAGTATCACTTCAGAAAGGAAATGCTCCCAATGTTCGTCGGCGAGAACTTTGGGAGAAAGATATTTTCGACAGGAAAGAGCTTGAACTTCATTAGATATAGTTGTCATGATTCCGATTGGGTAGCAACGAGGGAGAAGATGAGCAATACGGGAGGAAGTGGGTCCTGCTACTTCCATGCGTTTCCATATTGACTATTGACACTCATGCATGCAACCTCCGTAGTTCTCAAGTACAGCGACATCGCAGGTCTCGAGCGCAGCATCGACAGTGCATATAGCACCGCTTCGGCTCGCCTTTTCGAGGTCTTCACCGAAAAATTTCGCCTCCTCGATCACCTCTCCGCACTCAGACACTACCTCCTCCTCGGCTATGGCGACTTTGCTGAGCAGCTTATGGAAGCCCTGGGGTGCGTAATCCATGCACACCCACTTACCGTTGCGCTAACGCATGTGCAGGCCCTCTCTCTCTCGTCCCGCAAACACCCTTTACCGCCACAACCTCACAGCAACCCTCGAGACAGCCATCCGTACATCGAGCGCGCAAAACGACCCACCGGATGTCCTCCGCCGCCTTGACGCTCGCATGCTAGAGTACGCACATGGCGAGCTCGGCTGGGATGTCTTCACCCTCGAATACAAGGTCGACGCGCCGCTCGATACGCTCCTCGACCCCGGGTCCCTAGAGAAATACAAGCGGATCTTTGCGTATTTGTGGGCGATGAAGCGTGTGGAGGGTGCGTTGAGTAGCGGTTGGATGAGGGTTGCGGGTGCTGGAAGAGTCAGAGGGAGGCTGGAAGGTGAGGATGGTTACTTCGCTATTATCTCTTTCCTTTTCCCCCTGCCCTTCTCCGTTGGCTGACGTTATTTAGATCTGGAGTACGACTGGCACCAGATTCGGATCACGATATCAGAAATGGTCCATTTTATTCGTCAGATGCAGGCGTACACACAACTTGAGGTCATCGCGTGCTCTTGGAAGGTGCTCATGGAATTCTTTGCAAAGCGGGAAGGCGATCTTGATGCAATGATTGATGCACACCAATCGTATCTTGATCGTATGGTCAAGAAGGTGTTGCTAATTAGTCCGAAGGCAGGGAGAGAGGTGAGGCTTGGCTAGCATGCGCATTTGTTATCGCATTTATCATGACCACTTAGGAGAGCCTGTTGACCCAAGTTCGGGATGTCTTCTCAACGATCCTCCAGTTCCGCGAGACAATTGTAAGCCATTCTCTTTCCCCCCCTCTAGCCATGCGTTTCATGACGATCAGGACGATTTCTATGACTATACTCTGTCGGAGTCAGCGCGGTTGGATCAAGTGCGGGATGCCGCCCGCGGGGTGTACACTGCACCCGGCACAACTCATATTCGGTCGATTTCTCAGATTCGCAAGCTTCTTAAGGAGTATAGCACTTCATTCAGTGAGCGTATGCAGAATATCGTGCAAGGCTTGCAGTCGCATCCTGATTTGGATTGTCGTTTCCTTGGGATACGACTTTCCTTTTCCGAGTTCTATCGTGTGAAGAGGGGATAGTTCTAGTACTTGATGCAGAGATCAGGTTGACATGACAGACATAAAATATTGATACACTTGATACACGATAGTGAGGATAAAATTTAGATACAGGTTATTTAAAGTTCTATCTTTGGCTCTTGGTACAGCTTGAGTGAGAGGGAGGAGCAAATCACAGACAAAGAGCTAGAGTAACGCATCAGTACACGTGCTAAGCCCATGTTATGAGCTACTTACGACAATGCCATGGCCAATGAAGCCCACACGGGATCTAAACGCACATGCCCGGCAGGATATATAACACCAGCAGCAATAGGGACGGCGATCAAATTATAGACAAACGCCCACATCTCCGATTTTCTAGGTTAATAACGAGCGGTGCAAAGAACCGGTAAAAACATACAAAATTAAATTTCACGCGGTTCAATACTTTTCGCGAAAGGTCGCTCAGCGTGAGCAAACTTTTGAGGTTTGAAGACACGAGAATAAACGAAGCGCTAGATATCGCGACATCGCCTGCGATTGAAGTCGGTCAGACTCAATGTGTCCTGCAAGGAGGTTGGATAAATGAGCCCTTACTTCCAGATCCGATAGCTATTCCGATGTCACTTGCAGCCAGTGCCTAACGCCACAGTCAGTGTATAATATTACGCAGATGTGCAAATAAAACTCACAGGTGCGTCATTAATACCATCGCCGACCATTGCAACAATGCAACGCTCAGCGGATATTGATATACGCTGCCATCTTGAAGAAAGTCGTTTAGCGCCATTGTTCTGCAGCCACTCAATCTTTTCCGCCTGCTCAACAGATCAGATCACGCGATGACGAACCGAGAAACTGTAACAGACCTTTTCTTGAGGCAAAACACCGGCGATAACATTCATCTCAGGAATACCTATGGATTTGGCCACTGCTCTAGCTGTCATCTCGTTGTCTCCGGATATCATCCATGTACCTATGCCCTGCCCGTGCAGATGGCGTATGACACCAGTGGCTTCTCGTCTGATCGGATCCGACACAGCGAATATTGCTGCAACGACGAAGTGACTGTTCGAGCCCGAGTCAGTAACCGCCAGGAGGACGATACTCTTTGCCTCTGATTTCCACCTCTCAAGTACTCGGGAAATGTCTGGGGATAGAAGTACATCATGATCTCGCATCAGGGCTTCGTTGCCTATGATGGCCGTGCGACGCATGTCTTCAAAATTGGCTTTGACACCTTTACCAGGAATTTCGTCGAATGTACTTCCAGAAACAGACGCAGCACCATGTTTCTCCGTATACTGCCGAACTGCAGTTGCGAGCGGGTGAGACGATGCTGATTCCAATTCCGCAGCGATTCCCAGAAGCATCTCAGGAGGCACAGATGATAGCAGGATCTCGGCATCGGATACCCGAGGCTCACCACCTTCCGTGAGGGTCCCTGTCTTGTCGAACACGACAATGTCAAGTTGCGCCATGTCTTGGAAGGCTTCACCACCTCCGCGAGCCAAGATGCCATGTTTCGCCGCGAGACCGGAACCGACAAGAAGAGCGGTTGGTGCTGCAAGGCCAATGCCGCAAGGGCATGCCACAACAAATACTGCGATTGCAAACTGGAGAGACCACACGGCTACAAACGGAAGTCAGAACAGAACAGATTTCAGATAGTCGCTTAGAAGAAACTCACTCCACCCGCCTAGATTTATATCTAAATAGCTCCTAGGGATGCCGCCGCCAAAACCCAAAGCAAGCCATACCAACCACGTAAGGGTGGCTAGTAAAGTGATGATGGGGACAAATACACCTGTGATATGGTCTGCAATTCGCTCGATTCGCGCTCTGCGAGTCTGACCCTCACGGACAATCTGCACAATTTGGTCAAGCCTGTAGAAACAAGGTCAAGATAAAATTCACAAAATTAAAATTGATTGACGAACATCGTGACGCCACCAATAGCGTCAACCCGAACGTCTACCGCCTTGGACTTATTGATTGTGCCAAGAAGAACCTTGTCTCCGACATTCTTCTTCACAAGTCGAGCCTCGCCCGTCAAAGAGCTCTCGTCGAAGGACGTTTCGGCACCAGATATAATTGTACCATCTGATGGTGGTGTGGCACCGTTTTGCACACGCACCACATCCCCAACCTCCAAGAGGTCAACACCCATCGTCTCAAATTTGAAGCCAGGGGCAGCAACAAGAGTTCCGTTATCAAACAAGGGGTCGCCCTTTTCGGGATCATTGCGGGGAACGGTTGGGAGACCGTGAATGGGATTAGAAGCAGATCTAGGAACCAATAGAAGAGCTTGCGCAGGGCGGAGTGAGCCGAGCGCGGTAATTGCATCGGCGGTCCTCGCTTTGCTGTATGCATCGAGGTAACGGCCTGGTAATAGTGAAATACGAAATGTATACTATGCACCACATAAGGTCCTACTCACCAGCAAGTAAAAACAAGGTCAAGAACACGACGGAGTCGAAGTACGTCGTATCTTGCGCCGCACCACTGATCGCAGGGGGCTCTGCTGCTGCAAGAGCAAGAAGCGCAATTGATGAGAAGTATGCCACAGATACTCCACTAGAAACCTATCCACAAGTGATATCACTTCGTATGATAATGCGGGAATGAACGTGGGTACATACCAAAAGGTTCATACTTCCAAATCTGGTAAATCGCTTTATGATCGGAGTCGTGCTTCCTTTCTTCCATAAAAGTCTAATTTCTTTGATACTACGACGATGGAATAAGCCGGCGCCGTAAAAATATACCGGAGTCGCCAGAAAGAATAGTGCCCACTCAAATCGGGACGCATTTCCATTCCACATGGGCGCCATCAGGTATTTCCTCGTCCGACTGCTGCTGGGTACAAGGCTAATGTACACAACCCCGATGATAAACGTTGGTATGGCGATGATAAATGTGAAAAACAAGCGCAGCAGCAAAGTCCGCTGCTCGTGCAGCTGCATGCAGCGCGTGCGCTGTTCGAGTGTGGGCGGATGATAAATTGATACACTGAATGATGTTGGTTCTGCGGACACAATGGCGGAGATGATGGAGCGGATGGTAAAATCCGGAGGCGATGGCTCATAACACACCTCCATTATGGGGTCCATATAATTTGATATTGGCTTAACAACGGTAACCTCTGGCTGGAGCTTTTGTAAGGCAGTCATGATTTTTGCTGGGCAATCTCTGATGCGCACAAGATCAGTTACTATCCATGTGAGAACAATAAGGTCAACCCACTGGCAATACATTCCATCGACACGAACTAACAAATTTCGAAGACCCGTTTTTAGCTTGTCACACCCTGATGCCGATGAGATGAAGGGCTCGACTTTGATGACCTCGACTTCGTAGCCACAGTCGTCAATCGTTTCGGTCACGGAAGGCACAAGGTCCCTTCGGGCAACGACAACGGTGGCGGAGTGATTGAGAAGGCTAACGACCACCTCAGAGATACCAGGCAGTGGCGAGACCATTTCTGTGATAGTTGCCGGACATGAGGAACATGTCATGCCACCTATGGACAGGGTGATGAGATGTGGCATATTATCTACTAAAACCTTCGATGGTGAAACTGCGTCATCCACAGCACCGGCCTCTTGACACAATAAACACTGCTGGATGTGCTTTCGATGTTTGTCAGACAGAATGGTGCCTATTCCAGGTGGGTCGGATAGCGTATGCTGGGAGGAGTTATGACCTAGGTCAAATATATCAAACCCGGCGTCTTCAAGCATGGATTGCATGGTGTCTCTCATTGTCGTGAGAACATATTCCACCGTCACTGAATGGTGTATGATGGATACATCTACCCTCGTTGGAGGAGGAGACAGAGAAAACAGTACTTCATTTACTGTCCGCGCGCAGCTGTAAAAAAATCCAACGTCAGCGGGTAAAAAAATTGGGACTGCTACATGGATTATACCTGTCGCAGTGAAGATTAGAGATGAGGAACGTCGTTTCATAGGTCTGAGGGCTTGGTGAGTTCATAGGGACTTTGTAAATACAATGTGGGAACAGGACTCGGATATGCCGGGTTGTAGCTGAGAGCACATTATATAGCGATAATATGTCATGGCACAGGGTTAGTAGCAATATGGTCAGAACGGCATTTAATGCTCAACGTTGTCAACGCTCATTCGCCATGTCGGAGAAAATCGCTCAGAGCATGAACTATTTGAAAGTGCAAGGACTCATATCACGTCATGAATAATGCGGCTCACAGGGTGCGATTTCGCCCGTGCGGAAATGGGTCGGTCGAATGGAAGGAGAGGTCGGTCGAACAAAGACTAGCAGTCCTTGCCAAATGCCAGAAGACAGAACAATTCGTTGTTACACTGGGATCAGTGAGCGATTGATGCGATACATGGTGGAGCCGTCTCATCCGTATTCACCTCGTTTTACGTGCTGTAGAGGGCCACAACGAGCCTTTGGAAGCTCCTCGATTCGGAAATGAAAATGTTGCACCAAGCCCAATTAGGCTCTAAAATTTGTAATACATTGAAATTCAGACTCCGCTGTTGTGTGTGTTTTTTTGGCGGCTGTCTCAAGTGTTCTGTGAATAGCTGTAAAGCCGCAGCATTGATAGTTACCAGGTGAGGCCATCAGTGCAAGTTGAGTAAATGTGCATTGTGTTTAGCTGCAGGTGTGCGATCACGCACCTGTACATGGTACACAGTATATATTCTATACTTTCCCAGCTGTTTTATAGCCTATGCAGAGTCGGTGAGTGGAATAAAATGAAATCAGGTCTATCGATATCAAAGCAGCTGTCATATACTCTGTACATGCAAGGGTGCCGTTAATGTTCTGTGCTTGCGCGCGCGGGTGTCGTTACCGTGTCAATAATCCACTCATAGCATCAAGGTGGGCTATTTCATATGCTCATTGCTCATTCAGCAGGCTTCCAAGCTTAGGGTAGTACTCTGGAATCTGAACTAGACCTCTTGTAGTGATCTTGGATCATATTGTTTATAGTAAATGTATCGCAACTATCCACGCAATGCGTGCTCGAATCTTTTGTGGTAAACGTCCTAGAATTAACGAATGGTCGTGTACCCGTAATAGTGCTTAAGTACACACAACCTATAGATCCAGCATCTACCGTCAATTGAATTGGATGAAAGTACATTGGTACAAGTCAAGGAAAGCATACAGCAAATTAGTCGATTGAATATATTTTCGCTACGTAAGAAATTTGGTTCTGCTATGTTGGACCGCAGTCTTACGCGGCAACGATTTATGTGTTCGAGGGTATGTGTCACACCGGAAGATGGAGTGCTCATTTGTCGACCTTGAACGTGCCATCCTGCAATTGTCTAAGCAACTGCTGCATCTCCTCAACATCCTTCTTGAAGCCGTTAGAGCTGCCGCCACCTTCATGCTTTGTAGAAAACGAGTCGCCAACAGTTGATTTACCATCGTCCATCGCGAGCCATCTGTCCAGCTGCGCGATAATGGCCTGTGATTTGAGGCGATAGTGCGTGCGTATCACGTCACCGAATGGCTCTGGAGGGTTCTTGAGGTTGCCGAGCATCTGTGACATCAAAGGTAAGGGACAAACTGGAAGAGCATGTATAGATCTTACCGCAGTCTTAACGACCATCCTCCGGACGTTGGCCGAGTCTAACGGAACAGTCAGGGAAAATAGTCAATATCGCGTTTAACCACTCACATTGCCTCGACTGAGGAGTACCACCATCGTTCCCCCATCCAGGCTCATTAAGGTAGGGCTCTTCACACAAGATCATGGACTGGATAGATATAAGAACCTGTAGGGCGTTGGCACAAATACTAAGAGACTGTAGAGGTAACCACAAACCTGTAACAATGTTGACTTTCCAGAGACCCAGCCCGGTCCAGACCATGTACCAAGGAGAGACAGGCACACTTTGCCATCCTGGAATATGGTTAGAACAGATCACTTCGTGGATCAATTATACTCACTGCGTACAGATTAGGATTGAACCGATACTTCCCACCGTTGGTCTGCCAAGGATTTTTTTAAGTCAGGTCTCAAGTTCTTGCTGACGCAGCCACTCACCGTCATGTACTTCACGCTAGGAGGAGATTGGTTATAGGCCGGTCCAAGGAAAATATCGAACAGGAAACTGTGCTGTTTCTGAGTACGGAAAATGCATTTGCGAGTCACTCACCAGCCATCTTGGTATCTAGTACAAATCAGAAATCAGATCAGTGCAGAAGAGTGAGAAAGGTACTGACGGAGTTCCCTCTGGACCTATAATGAGTGCCTTGATGATATCAACACGATCCTCGTCGACTCTCAAGTAAACCGAGGAATCCCATGCAACAGGTAGATTCGTGGTCAAAACGGCGAGCTGCGTGATCTACTAAGTCAACAACGACTTGACGAGAGGAATCCAACAAAACCTCTTTTGCAATAGCTAGGGAACGCTTAGGGATATCCGAGCTGGCAAGCATTCGAGCCTCGCTATTAAAGTAGAACTTATAATGCGGCATGCTCTCCTCTATCGCCCCTTTCTTGTCATCCTCTCTTGGAACAGTGAGGTCACAGTATTCGAATCGAACTTGAGTTGCCCAGTTGACATAAGCTTTCTTCCGTGCCTCGTCTGTGGTACCGATAGCAATCGACGAATGATCAAACGGTTCCGATGGAATCTTTGGCAGAGAAGCGTGTAATCGGTCAACAAATGCGTCACCCTTGGTTTCATGCAGAGAGCGATCGATGGCACTCGCAGTCGCCAAGATCCGCCGACAAAAAGAGAGCAACTTCTGGTTTTCATCAGACAAAGAAGGAGTCGATTCCCTCTCCTTGCCCTTCACGGACGATGTCATCCGTTTCTGCTCCTCTGTCATTTCAATCTCCTCTGGATCAGGAGCTTTGGTGCCCTCCAACCCTTTGATGGCGGCTTGCGCTTGGATGACTATTGCTTCCAAAAGTTCACGCGGACCAGCACTACCTTCATAGATGATGGTTCGTTCTCGTATGGGCGCTTTACCCTTGGCTACTCTCTTTGGGGCGACGGATTTGACAGAGGCGACCACCATGATCGGCATCGCCATCATACTTGCCAATGCTTCGTGATTGGATATAGTCTGTAGAGTTGCGTCAGTCAATCCCGACGTACAATAATAGTGGTGCACAACCTCGAGCCATTCAAATAACTCAAAGTACAGCACTGAACGATCTGACATGTCCGAGAGGGAATCATTCCTCAGAAGAGTGGTGCAGAGGTAGTTAAATCGTCTGCGGAGGTGCGCAAGAGCTGTGGGGTGGACCATGTAATCGCTGGTTCGTGCACCTCCTTCTCGGCGCAGAGACGGAAGATATTCACGGATCTGAGAAAGCATCGTACCGATCTTCTCATCTTTCAACCGCTGGACGGCCTGAGCTTCTAGTTGCCCAGAAGTCTTACAATTACTCAGTCACAGTCACTGATGATGGTTCATGAACAACTCACATCTTCCTTCACCTCTCCAGCATAGCCGATGCCTCCTTTCGACTTCTTCCCCACTGGTAATGACATATAATAGCTATCGTCGTCGTCGTCGTCACCTTTCGGAGTAGACGAAGAAGAGTGCACGTTGGTCTTCCGTCTTTTGTTCGTTTTCGAATTCTGAGAACTCTCTTCAAAGGGCTGCTGACGCTGCTCAGCAAAAGTGGATTCCAGCATAGCGAGCCCGATGCCCAATATAACTCCTTGCAGATTGGAACAATGGAACAGAGTATCATCACCCAAAGAGGAAGGGTCGCGATTGCTGGTAGCGTTGATAGGTTCTCCGCACGCGAAACAAAAATCGACTTTGCATGAAGGACAGGTGCGTTTTACGACACGACCAAGATGTTGGATATACGACGAAAACTCTGGCTATTGCGAGTCAGCTTTTGGTTTTGTAGAGAAAATATTCATACTAACAAAAATGGCGAAGAAATCACTCTTTGACCTCTGGATCTTATGTCCGCATGCTTGGGGGCAAGGGCAGTCGCCACTGCTTAGCTCGTTGTAGAGACCGAACAAGAAACCCTGTTCGCCCCCCTCTGGACAACCCTTCATCCACTGACCCTGAGTCATAAGTTTCAACTGTTCGTTAGTATCTGACATAAAAGTGGTCTCCGGTTCCTCTTCGACTTCAATAACTTCCTCGCGACGATCCTTCGAGAAGAAGATACCTTTTGATATCATAACTAAATACCAAGAATCAAAATAAGAGAGTGTACTCGCCAGCGTATGGATCTGCTTCAACCACACTTCCAGTCTTATGCTCGTAATCAGAGTCGTAGTCGACATAATCGTCCCCTTGCGAGGTGTAAATTAATTCATCACAGATGGTTTTCTGAAGTCATCTTACCTTCGTCTTCGCTGCCATCCATGTCTACGTCATTGTCGTCTTCACTGTCTCCGCCCTCATCCGGTGTCTATTCAAAAGTGTTGAGTTCCATCCTCACGGACAGCGATTGACTAATGCATACAGCTGCTTGCGTCATTCGCGATGAAGTGATGAGTGCCACCGGTGTAGCAGGCTCCATACTAACGTCTCCCTCTATGTCAGCGAATTCACCTTCGAAGAACCGTTCCGCTGCCTGCATTACATCCTTATACCGACGAAGAGCAGCCTGTGCTTGTGCTGCTGTTGCACCCTATTCAGCTAGTTAGCTTGCACTGGGCTAGAGATAACTGAAGCACGAGCTACCATTTCCATCAATTGTTGGACCTCTCTATCCATGGTGGCTACAAAGTGTAAGGAGACAGAGACAAATGATCTCAGAGTCCTTGCGTTCGTTGCTTTATGTATTGAAACGACTTCTGAGAATCTAGCAGGCCAAGTCAATAATATGTCGAATAATATGTTACTTAGCCAATCCTATTGCAACTAAACACAATAAAAATTATTATTTTTAACCCCAAAAAAGGGATTCAGATTTCCATAAATATTTGGTGGAGGAATGGTGGCTCCCGATTGTCATTTCCATGGAAGTTACGTACCACGAGCCTGGATGTTTTCTTCGGTCGATAAACGCTCTTCATTTCACCAAGAGCGGCGAGTTCATTCATCAGTTTATTCCGTATGTCTCTGGTGACTCTTCGCTGAATCTTTTGATTTTTGAATGCACTCACTGCTCACTAAGTCTCCTTGCCGGAGACCCCAATGCTGGACTGCGTACTCGTTTATCAAGGTCCGACAACTCCCTCAGACCGGCTGAACTTAATTCTAGTTGACCACAATTACGCTTTACAAATGGGTGCAGGTTCATCTAAGTGTAAATATCTACTTGCGTGCTGGCATAATTTAAAGTGGCTTCGGTACCCCCACGGGTTGGCCGCTATCACCAACTCCCCGTTCTTAATGAAAAACATTCAACTCGCCTAGCGGGACAACCAGAGATGGTGGAATTGGATCATGTATCATGAGAATCAAAATTGTATAAATAATAAGACAAAATAACCAATTTTGCAGACCCGAAAATCATAAAACTCTTTGACTAGGTGGAAAAGAATGAAGTAACCTGGTCAGAAACACTACCTAGCCAACACCCCGAAATACGGCATCGAGAGCACCAATGCTCACACCAAGAACAGTAGTCTGGGAGAGAGAAGTCCGGAATACAATGATTCATACACGGCCCCGTCGGTCCAGCTGGGCGAAGCGGTCCAGAAAACGCGGCATCGAAAATATTGGAAAGACACGGATATTAGCTCCTCAGCTCTTAGTAAGTTGAGAAAAGCTTTCTCTTTCATCCCGATCGTAGCTTAGAGGATATGAAGACACGTCGCTTATCAGTGCCAGTGTGTCCAAGCTGGCTCTTTGACGTCCTTGAAACGCAGATGGTGGCGTACTACCATCGTTGCTTCCAGAATCAATCTGGAATGGGAATGGCCCAAGACCAGATGAAGCCGTCGAAACCTGGGAAACTGTGGACAGGCCTAAGGTCTGGCGGCTGGGAGGAGGATCTAATGGGGGCAGTGGGGCCTCCTCAGCTTCTGGGGCTGCAGGAGGTAGGAGCAATCCTGCCTCAGATACTAAAGGCTGCGGCTGTGGGACGGAGAACCGCTGGTGTAGAGGAGAACGAGGCGGAGAGCGAATAGGAAGGGATGAAATGGGAGATGGAGGGACGAAGGGGAATGACTCAAGAATGGAATCTGCCCGCGTTGATGTGGCAGAAACTACCGAGCAGCCCGAGGCCCGCTTGCGATCCAGACCCTGGGCACGGGCTTGCGCGTGTGCATGTGCCAAGGCCAGCTGTTGCTGTTCCTCGAGGGACGTTGGCTGAAGGGACGCCACTGAAGCGGGGGAAACTAATTTGCCCATCGTCGTCCTGTAGGGCGATTTCTGGGATCCCTGAGGGCATAGGAGTCCGACATTGACACGCGTAGCACTGCTGATATCAATAACAGACCCGGCCTGAGTGCTCACGCTGGATGGACGACTATCTCCATGCTTAGCGGCCCATGGAAAACGGGGTGATTGAAGAGAAACATCCGACACTGGGCGTGACTCGCTTGAAGTCATACCAGGCTCTTCGAATCCGTGATGGTCTCCGAACGGATCTGTACGCGTATGCTCTTCCTCCGTCTCGGCCAAAGCATCAGCTGGCCCGAAAGAACTAGCTGCAAGTGGAGACCGGATTGAAGGGCGAGAAGTCGCAGACGGAGCAGCAAGGCTATTTGCGGATAAATGAGATGTGGCCGTGGGTGAACCTGAGGTCTGAATGACTTCCGCTTTAACCACTCCCAAGACCTGCCTGACGGCACCCTGGCTTTGGGTAACAATCATCGGTGCCTCGTTAAGGAAATCACTAGAATCGCTGGCGTTTGACATATATGACATCCTTGACACCCCCGAGATCTGACTCTGTGCGTAACGAGGGTTTGGTTCACGCAAGGATTCCTCAGACAAACCAGAAGCATTGTCATTCAGCGTCAGATCGGGCGCCCGAGCAGGACGGACGGGAGAAGGTGCTACAGCAGATCCCGAATGCCATGAAGGTGACAAAGATGCAGGTGACACCAGGGCGATAGGAATAACATTGGGGCCATTTGCACCTGTTGATGTAGTCTGGATAGAATTGCCATCATCAAAGGGATTGGGTGGGACAGGGAAGGAATTGAGAGAGACTGTGCTAGTGGCAGATGGACCTCGAGACTGCACATCATCGATGGCACTGTGCGACGCTGAAGTGAACACTCTACCAGTATCGGGATCAGAAGGAAAAGGTGGTTGAGGCTTCTCAGTGGGATCTGGGCGATTAAGAACTGCGTCTGCAGGGGCAGGAACCTCGACCTTGGCTTCCTGAGCCTTGTCGCTCGCGTTACGAGCATGGGTACGACGGCGGTACCAAAAGTAGAGGACCAATGCCCCTACAAGGACAAGAACGATGGCGATAATTGCACCTGCGAGCGCGCCTGAGCTGATACCTCCCCCGTTACCGCTGGAGTTGCTGGTGGCTGTTGCTTGGCAAGTGAACGTCGGGCAGGCGTTGCAAGATCTAACACAGTATCAAATGTGATACGAAAGATCGGAAATGAAATGAACGGACCTGCTTATCTGGATGCAACTCTGGTCAGTTGAGCAAGCGCAGGCTGGAGGAGAGCTAGGACAAGTGACACATTGTCTAGGATCCAAGAACATGATCTAAGAAAAAGAAAAGAGAACAGAGTAAAAGAGTGTGAGATTTGACGAATTTTAAAACACAGATTTTTGGATTTTGGATCTGAATTCCTACCACACAACGAGAGTGGCGGAGGAGGAGGAAAATGACGACCGGCCAGGGTTATTCAAGACGGTCGAAAGGCAATAATATCATGATGAACTTCCCACGAACTTGGGGCTAGTGACCAGGAACGAATCAACTGCTCGGGCGCAGCCAATCTTTTTATAAGCAGCCTCTTCTCATACCGACAAGTGGCAAAAGGTGAGATTTTACATCAAATTTCACAGCAGCAGATCATTATTGTCATCTAATCCCCAGCCAAACATACCGATGTCCGGCTTCAACTGCACCATTGCAGTAGAGGGTCTGACCTACCACCATGTTCCGAATTCCCCCCCCTCATTAAATGATATCAACCTACATCTGCAACCTGGCTCTCGAACCATATTGGTTGGTGCAAACGGAGGCAAGTAGACATGTTCAGCTGTTGCTGCATATTATGATCAACCAGTTATATTGTTTGCATAATCATATCATGCAGCCGGGAAATCTACACTCCTCCAAATTTTGGCAGGAAAAAGACTGGTCAATGATGCTGAGATTCGTATCAAAGGCCTGGATGTCTTCAGGGATTCCCCGCCCGGCGTCACCTTCCTGGGCACTGAGTGGTTGGTAACTTTCCTGTTCTTGTGACTGCCATGCATCATCCATTCTCCCCTTGCGTCCTGTTCTTCAGGGCAATGAATCCAGTCGTCCGCAGCGATATCGTAGTATCCAATTTCTTGGACTCTGTGGGGGGATATAAACACAAAGAAAGAAGAGATAAGCTACTAGACATCTTAGATGTGGATTTAGATTGGCATATGCACGCAATTTCCGATGGAGAACGCCGCCGTATCCAACTTTGCATGGGTCTCATGGCACCGTGGGACGTTCTCCTGCTAGACGAGGTGCGTTCAAGTTCTTTCATGCACGGTTATGAGGTTGGCTCAGTCACGCGCTTCTGCAGGTCACTGTTGACCTTGATGTCCTGGTTCGTGACGAGTTGCTTACATTCCTTCGAAACGATAGCATCGCCCGTGGAGCTACCATCCTCTGTGAGTTACAACTCCTTGATTTTATTGCATTACTTGAACATCCATACAGATGCAACACATATCTTTGACGGTCTTGGTTCATTCCCTACTCACATCGCTCACATGCGTTTCGGATCCTTCGTCCAAGAGCCTACTTCATGGCCATCTGGATTCGTTGATGGTCATCAGGCCCCCACATTATACAACACTGCTTTGCAGTGGCTTAAGGAGGACCGTGACTACCGCCAAATACTTGAGACACAAGGACGGAAGGGTCGTGGCGCAAGAAATGAGGTCTGTTTTGATTCCTGTTCCTCTAACTATATCATAACTCATCCATGGAACTCTAGGCCATCCCTTCGGATTCCGAGACGTTCTATAAGAAGTGGGTGTGATTCATTAACTAATGTTTGAGCATGAGACTGATGATCATCCAAAAGATATGATTACAGCCATTAGGCATCGAATGGAACCTTTTAAATTCTACAATGGATAAGTCTCGTAGATCGAGTATACCCCTTCCGTTTCAACAACCTGTAGCGATAGCACGACAAGGCACCCCTGTATTCAACATGCGCCGCCTAATTTACGATGTTTGCTGTCTAGAGGGTCGGACGGGTCACTCTGCAAGATCAGAGACATAAGCGTAAGAGGCAGTTGAGCAGCAGATCCTCAACTCCGAGGGAGAGGAGGGCTTTGTGGTGTGCATGCATGATTAAACCAAGACTCTTTGCGCGTTATAATGCCAACAGTCGGACGTCTGCATCTATGGATTCAGAGGCCATCGGTGCAGCGGTTACTACAAGAACTAGGCCGTTGCCGTTGCGGCTGAGTAGACAATATGGCGTCGCTTTGACCAATAGGGTGATTCACTACCAGCAACAAACCAGCAGTGGCATTCATTCTCACAGGCTTTTGATTGCTAGGTAACCTATAAGTGAGGAGTGTGGTGGATGGTGATCATTTTGACACGCGTAAACAAAAATGATGGGACTCACAGGACAGAACTGCTGATAGGATGCGGCGAACTTGAGGAAAGGTGCATCCAGGGGCATGAAGTTGGCGAGCGGAGCACGGAGGTGGGCGCCGATTGCCAGTAGATGGGTAAGTCGTCGATAAAGTGGGCGTAGCTGACGGGCATTATCGAGCCGCTGTCACTAGTACTCCCGGACGTCATGTAGCATCAGCCTGGAATATATTGACCCCTGTTGGATGTGTCCTTAGTCCTAGCGCTGCTACGATACTTATGTGTACACTACTTAGTATACAGGTGTTGGAATATTCGATTGAACATAGTCATGTTAGATTCATGGCATCTACTTTATATAAACGTTTGTAGGTAGCGAGTCTGTAATCCCCG
>Ga0153976_1000331_pt1 | contig 16673 bp, 19 predicted proteins | sample TSGA060MetaG_FD_104717 | JGI IMG/M metagenome (GOLD analysis project Ga0153976, IMG submission 104717) | Attine ant fungus gardens microbial communities from Georgia, USA - TSGA060 MetaG | ecosystem: Host-associated > Fungi > Mycelium > Unclassified | place: USA: Georgia, Yuchi Wildlife... | reverse complement strand
AGTATTTGTAGTGTTTGTTTTGGCAGTTGTTTACGGAATTCGTAATCGTAACTTTCCAAGCCAAATAAGTGATAATCACACCAGGGGTAGACTTCGTCGTTATAGGACCACAAAAACCGAACAATGCGCCAGAAGTGATTGCTCAAAAATGACAAAAATTTGGCCAATGACAGGCCCACAGCATGGTTATAGGTTCAATGGTCTAGTGGTTATGATTTCTGTCTCACACACAGGAGGTCCCCGGTTCGACCCAGGGTTGAACCAATTTTTCATTCCTTGCGCTATTGAGCACGTGCCGTCGATCGACCGACGTCCTAGCATTATGAAAATCAGTGTCTGGCTATATTATTGCTGCCCATCATAAGGACTGGATCCTTTTTTTTGCCTTCTCACTTTCTCTAAGTTGCCAATACCATGGTAGAGGACAAATACATTGGCCTTGCACTTGCAGTCTCCAGTTCTCTTGCGATTGGTACCAGTTTCATCATCACGAAAAAGGTATCTGTCCACTTTCATCCAAACACATCACAATCCGTACATTCAATCGCAACTACTCCAGGGACTCAACGATGCGGCGGAGAGAAATGCTTACGGTGCTCAGGCATCTGACAATCTTTCATACTTGAAAAATCCCATCTGGTGGGCTGGCATGTCAACTCGTGCGTTCGCATCGTCATCGTCAATCCAATCAAACGCCATGTCCTCTGACTTAACCTCCTTCTGCTGACATTTTTTCTGGTTAGTGGTCTTGGGTGAGGGTGAGTTAGACCGCTTGATGAAAAGACCACTGGGCACACATCTTTGTAGTCGCCAACTTTGCTGCGTATACGTTTGCCCCTCCAATATTGGTCACGCCACTGGGGGCTCTGAGTGTGCTCATTGGGTATGCTTTCTCATATCCTTCGTTACTTTGACTGACTATTTTGTCCGTTTCAGTGCTGTCCTCGCCTCATTCCTCCTGAACGAAGAACTCGGTCACCTCGGTAGACTGGGCTGTACATTATGTTTAATCGGCTCTCTTATCATCGTCCTACACGCACCAGAAGACAAACCCGTGGAAACTGTTGACGAAATCCTTCATTATGCTCTCCAACCTGGTATGCTTTGTCTACGTCGCCACGTATGCACATGTGACCCCGCCATTGTCTTCGACATATAGGTTTTCTAATGTACTGCTTCACCGTCCTCGTCTTCTCCCTTGTCATGATCTATGCTGTCGCTCCCCGCTATGGTCGTTCCAGTCCTATCACCTACATCTCCATCTGTTCTGTAGTTGGTTCCGTCTCCGTCATGGCTATCAAAGGCTTTGGCGTTGCGGTCAAACTCACTCTGAGCGGCAAGAATCAATTCACACACCCCAGTACATACGTTTTTGGTATCGTGGTAACACTATGTATCATTGTCCAGATGAACTACTTCAACAAAGCCCTGGACACCTTCTCTACTAACGTGTAAGTCCTCTTGATTCCTTTCCCGCTTCTTGACAATCGACTGATTCAACGAAATCATAAAGCGTGAACCCGATGTACTACGTTGGTTTTTCTTCAGCAACCATCGTCGCCTCTCTCATCCTCTTCCAAGGGTTTAACACCACCGACGGCACCAACACTGTTTCCCTTCTCATGGGTTTCATTGTCACCTTCCTTGGAGTACATCTCCTCAACATATCTCGCATCCCGCCCTCACCCATTGATGCTAATGGTCATTCAGCTCTTGAAGGTGGACTCCTAAATCCTCGTTTAAGTCTACAGGGGCGTATGTCATTAGACGGTTGGAATGGCGTAGCTTCCGAACGCACTGACTTGGTTGGTGCCGGTGCAAGAAGTCACCATCATCGCCGCAATTCTTCATCTGTTTTCCGTAGCCCACATACTGGTGGTGCTGGCGGACGGGCTGAGACGCTATTCAACGCTTTTGATGCTTCAGAAGGTCCAGAATCCGTCGGATTGCGCGAACTTCGCGAAGAACTTGGAGCACTAGAAGAAGAATCCGATGATGATGCAGATGAACACACGCACCTACACAAGACGATCAATCGAAACGGCCATGCAATTAGACCCGTAGGACCAGACTCAGCGACAAAAAAATCAACAAAACCGAAATCATCACCAATACCTGCATCTGGATCTGGATCACGGAGTCAGAGTCACTCGCCTGCTCCTCTGGATCAATCGTTGGGCGACGGACGGCAGCACTCCAGATGATTGTAATATAATTGATAAGTTTGGGGTGAAAGGTCGTCAAAAATAATCAGTAATTCAGGTTAACGTAGCTGCTAGACATATTGCAATACAATGATTCCACATGCTCCTGATATGAACACCCTAAGTTAATTTTCAATACTATGAACTGTTTCCCGCTAACAGAGTTTGAAAATAATGGTTCAACCCGGGGTCGAACCGGGGACCTCCTGTGTGTGAGACAGAAATCATAACCACTAGACCATTGAACCACTATCGAACATTGAGTAAAATAAATAATAACAATCATTGTCTAGTATTGTCTAGTTTATTTGGGTTGTCTTTATCGAAGGTGTAGTGCTACCGTCTCGTTTGGGCTCGCAAGAGAAGAATGACTCACAAGAAACTTTCTTAAGTTTAGAATTCATGCCCTTTCAGCAATTCAACTACTGTTTGATTTTCTTTACTAGCTACAGTACTCCCAACAATATCACTCAAAATCCACCCAAAATTCACCCAAAAATTGCATACAACTACGAGTCAAGCAAACCCAACCCAACCCGTCCTAGTGGAATCACCAAGAAAGACGTTCAGCAACCACATTTGTTGGTCTCGCAGTGGCAACTAAATAGAAGGGAAGAAAGTCGACGATCAGTATGATCATCGAGTGAAAAGCATTATCTCCTCACGTTTCCTTGCAGTGGCAGTGTTGGCCAGTGCAGTCGGTCTGGTCAATGCAGACGAAGGTAACCTATGGATATGATGAGGCCTTTAGGGACACTACGACGAGTGTAAAAGAAAGTGCGTACAGTGTTCATGGTAATGTTGAGTTAAAAAGTAAGTTGTTAGAGGACAAGTGTGCGTAGAAGATTCTACTCTTCAACAGCCGGAATGCTCAGGTATTTATACTTTTCAAGGTCGGAGATCAATCCATATACGACATTTTCCTATGTATAGTTACTGAGATCTTATTTCTGTTCACATGGCACCTGATGGTGAAAATTTTCCTTCTAAGATCGCATGCTAGCCAGTCTACCGCACGATACCGAAACAGATAATTGATTTTTCCCATATCCGCGGCTGCGGTCAGGAGCTCGCCCCACTTCAGCAGAGACTGTCACTAATGCATCATACAGATCTAGTTGCCATCTGTTTGCCAAGCTGGATACAGTCTGGACTCCACAGCTGTACATATGGTGATGGATACATGAGTCTGATAAGGCGGATATAAGGTAACTGTATAGTAGACTCTCACGAAAGCCGGGTTTATAGTACTCCACAGAGTGGATCCCTCTGATAGGATTCGCGCATTTTTTGTCGATGTCAGACCAAGGAGTCTTGATCAAGTGTTTGTTCTCAGTCAATCTCAAACTTCTGTACCTTTCCCACATTCAATCATGAACTAGGAGGCCTGACTTATACAAGTATAGCTGAAGAATCTCTGACAGTTTGCTCATAATTCCGCTAATTCACCAAATTTTCTGGCGCTGACACTCTGATGATCACTTCATCTACGGGCCCATTCTTCCGACAACACTGTTAAGGAACCCTCGGCCCGGGACTTGGGAGAACAGCCATTTGGTTTTCTCGGCAATCTATATGGGTTTGAGCAGCTCTCACATGCAAGGCGGTGAACAATGAATTGAATTTAGCTCCCATAACCACCAGATGGGTTAGAGAAACTTCATTAAAGCCATAATTATTCTAGTGAAATGAAAGATCAAAGGCTATTTGCGCCAGCTAATGCCTCGTGCTACAGCCTATCCGGTCACTGTCAGATGTATCCATCACAAAATTCAAACCTTGACTCGCTATTTGTAGCAGGTCGGCCAGAGAGAACCGTCAATATCGCGGTGCTTTGGTTCTATCTGACGTTATTCACCAGTCAGTTTATCAACACCAGCACGAGGTTCCCTCCATAAGTGTGGGAAGATATAGATTACCAAGATTAGACTGATCTTTGAGCACCCTTCATGGCTGTTTCACCCCTTGCAAAATTCAAGGTGCAGCTAATTGAACATGCAGTGGATGTCGATGCACTCCAGTTCGGCAACTTCACTCTGAAATCTGGACGGTAAGTCTAGCGATCAGGAAAATCAGCCAAGTGTTCACCTCTTGGACAGGATTTCACCGTATTTCTTCAACGCTGGCTTATTATGCACCGGTCCCATTCTTTCTACTCTTGCTGATGCATACGCTGCCACTATCGTAGACGCCCAATCCTTTGAATCAAATTCCAATCCGATACCTGACTTCGAAGTCCTCTTCGGCCCGGCTTACAAGGGTATTCCTTTCGTTGCTACCACGGCGGTTGTTCTTCATACCAGCTATGAGATAGATGTTGGTTTTGCATACGACAGAAAAGAAGTGAAGGATCATGGAGAGGGTGGAAAGATAGTCGGTGTTTCCGTATCTGGAAAGAAGGTTGTGATTCTCGATGATGTCATGACTTCTGGGAAGGCAGTCCGTGGCGCCATAAATATGGTCAAGGAGAATGGTGGTGACGTCGTGGGGGTAATCCAGGCATTAGATAGGCAGGAAGTTGGTCAGGATGGTGTCAGCAGTACAGTCAAAGAAATCGAAGCACTCATAGGCAAAGGTCGAGTACGCTCAATTTTGGACATCAAAGATCTGATGATTTGGTTGGAGAGGGTGGGCATGAAAAAGGAGCTGGAAGATATGCGCCACTATCGACAGCGCTATGGCTTGAAGGACTGAAATTTAAGAGGTAAAAGAAATGCTACTGGTGTGTGTAAAAGATATTGGCAAATTATCGTACTGCAGTATGGTTCATCTCAAGTCTATTGTGGTTTTGAACGAAACGAGCTGGATGGTCTGTGATGTCACTCAGCTCGACCATCTCATTGCTGGTTATCGGTGACCTTTGCCTTATGGGTAATAAACGGTTGCTATAGTAGCATGAGAAAACTCCAATATTCTTTCCATAGCAGTGTACCGGTGAACCCGGTGCAATAGTTTTTTTATATCTACCATTTAGAAGTAGTACTTACATTACTATGTTTTTTCTACACTGTGCATTACATTGGGATAACAAGCCTCACATCAAAATTAGTTTTTATCTCATCTTTATGTCAGGTGATGGCAGATAGAGATAAATCCAAGTGGTTGAGACAAGACTTGTTGCATGTTTTTGTTCACCCTCCCTTTTTTTCTATCTAAACTCAACACATTACTGGGTGATTATAATTGTGATCTAGAATCAAACTTCTATGATGCTTCAATTGCCTGCTTTCCAGCACATTCTAGTGTCTGTCTCCCAAGGTGTTAGTATCACCACTTCATTCTGTTCATGTATCCCCTTGCAGTGCGGTTGGATGTATAAATGAGGAGCGGTTACGAGCACTCCTGACTTAGATTTTATGTAGCTTTCCTTCCCCTTCGTTCCTACTTTTACATACAGTGTGTTGATGAAAGGACTGCTCGTCCAGATGGATTCCTTTGTAGTTTACTTGTATATTTATGCAGAGTCGAGCCCCACGTTAATAAATCTATGATATAAAATTCAATTTTAGTTAAACCATTCTTGAGGTGGGCGATATTGGTGCCGCAAAGCGGTCCTCTCTGCGGGCCTCGGGCTCAGAATTTTCTCTGCTCAGAGTAAAGAAGGGTGTAGGCTCTTCAGGCTTTGCCTATACCTAACCAACCTAAGAATATGAGGAGCAGGCAAAGCCTTACTATTATAGTGAGACGCATGGAGGAACTTAGGGGTTTTTAATGTTTCAGTTCACCTCTGCCCACACTGGGGGGAGAAAGTTTTTCCACGCTGGATTGCCAGTTTCCCCTGCCAGAGAAAAAAAGAAATCTTGAAAAATATTTGATAGAAGCAGGAATAAGTGTATCATCAAATATTAATATGATTGCTCGGGGCAAAATTAAAGATGTTATATAGTTCACAATATATCATAATCCAGGCAATTTATATTGAAGATAATTATAATGGACCATTGGCACAATCATTGCTATGAGATGTTGAACCCTCAACCTCAACCACATCTGATCGTGATAGCCGCAACGTTTAGCAAAAAATTGTCAGAACATGATCACACATGAGAGAATCTTTCGAAGTCAATTTTACAGACATAAGAATACATCGACTACATCGACTACGCGATTCGTTCTCCTGTGAACCTCTTTTCTACGCTACGTGATACAGTGTATAGGCCAATAGCAGAAAGAAAGCCTACTATCACACCAATGTCACCAGAGCCTGCTTTTGATATAGGCCCTTCATAAAATACCTGAGACATACAGGGAATAATGATACCAAAAGCTCCGAGAAAAGACAACAGAGCGGCCATTCCAAATGGTAACCTTGATGGCGTGTTCCAATATTCAGTGAGATATTTTGAGAAGGAGTTTCTTCGAAATATAAAGTGCTCAGTGAGGACTATCCCAGCAAAAGCACTAGACCAATAGCCAATTACACCTGATCAATAGCTAGAAAAAATCCTCAACCAAAATAGTAAAAATGTCACCCACTAAGGACGTTGACCAGAGTCGCATAAAAGCGGGTCGCTCCTATAATGGCTATTGGAATTAATCTAAAAAATACCATTAGTCTTCCGGAAATTTCCTTGGTGTTGACGATTACATGCACGTTGAGATGACAACATAGATAAATCTCGGTATTTTCGCAAAAAATGGTGCAACTGCCATAAAGCTCATTGCTACATGAGGTGACAATCAGAATGACTATCCTGACAAACTATGAGAAGACTGACCGAAGGTATACATCGTTGGGGCACAAGCCGCTGGAACACTTAAGGCCATCAAAACTAACAAAAATTTTCCGAATCCTCCTAATGGTTCGAAAATAGCTGCAGTGAGCCCTCCAATGTTGCTACCATTATCGAAGCCCGCAGCGTATGATGGAACTCCAATAGCCGCTGTAGCAAACGCAGCTCCTAATATGTGCAGTGGCACCTACCATCAAGCATCAAAATCATGATTTAAGTGAGCGCTGGCTGACATACACTGGAACAGAAAAAGCCAAAATAGGTGTAAATGAAAATGCGGAACCTAGAACGAATTTTGAGGGCATGAAATATTTATCATGGTGAGACTACCGACCTCGATGCTTCCGCATTGTGATAAACACCGTAGTCAGGCGTCAGTGTGCACCAACTCATCACGCTGGATACCAAAAAGCATGCAAATGAGATTACAGCGGAGGGTGTGGGAGTTGGGAATGTGGGCATTGTCGCAGGGTTGAGGTATTTTCCACCGACACCGAGCATTATGATGAACGACACCGCATTCGGAAACCACGTAATACTCTCATACCTATCCAAGGATCAGCGTAGTGCGGATGATAAGTAAAGAATAAACTCGCAAATGGACGACTCTGTAACCAGATAGAGCGACCTGTATTAACCTCCAGTTCAGGTTCATGCCCACGCTAGAAAATTCAATACAAACCACCATGGATACGACCCCTATGATCACAATTCCTAAAGTAGCATTCAGTCTATCTGGAGAGACTGCAGCTAGTGTTTGCCCTCCGACAATCGAATTCAGGATGAGGTATCCTTGCATGGAAAAGACATTGAGCACACTCGGAATGATAGCAGCAGGATAACTTCAGGGAACCCAACCATAGAAGTTTGAACAAAGTCACTGAATAAGTCAATTGAGGAAGATGAGATTGTCGCTTACCCCCATGAGAATCTGCATTGGATCATACCTCTCATTCCGAGTTTCGGGCCGAAAGTTGCGCTGCCAGAAATCACATCATCGTGAATACACAGCCACGGTGACGTCATTCGATGATAGTGCGCGTTAGTAAACGAATAAATTAGCCATGACTCATGAGATAGACTTCAGTGAGGAGGACACGCACAAATATGCCGGGATTGAACAGGATCTAGAAATGGAGGACAGATTTAAACAAGTCAGCATTCTCCGGGCTTGTATCGCCTCATGATTCATAGTCAAGCGACAGAGCAGCAACAGGTAGATGTGAACGTCGTTAGGAGCATTTTAGTGCATTGTGCGAGAAGCAGATCATTGATGTTGATACGAAGGAACATTGAAACCCCAGATGCGACGACTCACATAGCATCGACGACTATAACAATGATCCCGGTATGTTTTAAACCCAGATTAAAAAAAGCGGGAGCAGCAGAGCCAGTACTGAATGCCAAGATGTTGAAATTTGCAGAGAACCAAACGAAGAACATTTGATAGAGTCGGGTATCTGAACGGTCCCAAGACTGCGTCGGTGTGATTCTAGTGGCAATGAAATACGATGAGTTTGACAATCTTCCTTCAAAGAAACGAAGCGAGATCTGCATCATGCCCATGGATAGGTAATACAGATAATTCATCTAAAAGCGTGCAACAGATCAGATAGCGCCGAGTAGGCTATGGTTGTCCCCAATAACCCGTTTTTACTTGTTACCAATTCCTCCGGATCCGATTGATCTTCTGGGTACTCTACCCATGGTGGTGTGCCACAGAAAGATGCGACAGACTCACCCATGAGTTTCGCTGTCCCACCTGAGTAGTAAGTCTGTTCCCTTCTGCCAATAGAATCGCCAGCGAGAGGCTTTATTGGACAGTGCTGTGTCATTGTTCCTGAAAATCCGGATTTCTGCATTAATGGAAGCTCATTCAAGATTGACTGGTACTATCACTTGTCATGAGGATCAAAACGCTCTAATTTCATGTTGAAAAATGAATCAAGAGAGGAACAGTGAGAAAGTTCACCAGCCACCAGCAAATTGAGGCGATGGAACTACGAGCAAACAAACCAAAAGAAGTGACTAGGACCCCTGAATACCCCAAATTGATTTCTTGTTGAAGTATGACATCATTCAATTCTTCGTCTCGTCATCTGCTCCACTTACATGCTCTCTTGTCATTATCACCTTAGCAACGTATGTAGAAACTCCGAGACAATTTCATTCTCTAGGTAAATATACACACACTTGTCTTGTATATAAGCTTCCCCTCAGGCCAGTTGTTTTCCGTCTGGACCTTAGGTGCGCATTTTCTCCTGTATATCTCTGATTACTTAATTTAGTTGTTTTCATCTAGACCTCAGTCCGACATCTATTTTAGCGTCCTGAGGACTTACCTGCGCATCTTCGCTGTTATTTCTCCTGATCCTAACAACGTTTATTGTAATCTTCCCCAGGCATCGGAGTCTTATCCTTACATGAGCCCATGCTGACATAGATCACCACTGCTGTTCTCTCTGAACCAGCTTTCCTTAAAAATCAATCTAATTCAAAAAAATATCTGTATCTATCAGAAGAAAATCAAAATGGTAATGATTATGACCCTCACCAAAACCTTGACTAAAGCTTCTGGCTCAACTTTGAGTAGTCAGCTATATTGTGCTATGGATTTTTGTTGAAACAAGCGCACAGTGGTGAGACTTTCCAGTGAGCAAAAGAAGGGGCAAATGGATAGACGTTTACAATTTCAAGAGCCTCTCAATTGCCTTACGATAATGATCTAACAATATTTCCTGAAACGTGCAATATGCTTCGCATCGGCTCGCTCAGATTCCAAGACTTTTTGCTACGAGCTCTTTGATGACTGGGAGAAACAGTCTCATAAGTGGTAGGGATCAGATCTCCACAGACGGCTCGTTTTGACTCCAGGTATTGAGGGGATGACATCATGTGAGTTTCTATAATATGATCAGCTTAGTATCCACCAAACGAGGTAGAAGACTGAAGTGGGTGACATCAAGAATTGTAGCTCTATACCGTCAGGAATGCTCGGCTAACAGGTTGGAACAAGCGAAAAAATTCTAGTAATATGTAGGGAGCAGAATGCACCACTGCTATCCGTTGTTGCGAGTGCGACATTCCTTTCAATAACTTCCTCTATAAATCCTGTACGTGAACTTCACCGGAGGCTGAGCAACCTCAAGTTAGAATATTCATCGCCACTGAAAAGTGTGGAGTGCAAAAAACAACGTAGAGGTTGCATCAATGAAAGATAGGGAAAGTTCATGGCCCCTCTTCAAATACATAGCGGACGGATAATGTTACATTACGAATAAGCAAGGAAAAAAAACAATAACGATTATTTTGATGATGCTTTAGTTGATGGCTTTGTTTGTAATCAGCAACAAAACTTGCACAATAATAAGACAAGCCATATACTAGTTTGAATGCCAGAATCATTGGTTTACCAGCACGATAAACCACTAAACATGATGTCCCAGATTTGGCAGGGAAATACTAGGTGTCAGCCAACCGAGGTCGTAACTCACTCGGTTTTCGAACTCAAACTCAAACTCCAAAGGCTATTCTTATCTTGAGTGGATCAATCAAGCATACATAGTACCTGAGTTCCGGGGGTCCTTTATCCCTAACTCGACACCAAGTAGTGCTTCTTCAAGGTAGCACGATGTGATTTTCACACGGAACGTATGGCAGGAGAGGGTGGTAAAGACAACACAATGACAAGAGATCATCCAGATACGGCTGGGATGTGAATGGCGGCAAACGCCAGTATGTCTCCAGTTTTCCTGCACGAAAAACATTAACGACTTCGATTACCACCATTGGACGACTATTTCTCCCTGTGTCCCGCTACGTCATAGCCATGGTAAGAATAATAATGGCACACGCTCGTGCTCTTCCCAATCTCAATCTTAGAGCTATTGCTCCAGAACTACCATCCCTCTCTACCTCTGTCTCTGAGGAATGCAGCCTCTATATTGCACCATCAGGGGGTCAGTGAGGATGCGCATGCGATTGATAAGCTCCTTTGCAAGGTAGACAGTTTCTTTGTCTCTCTCATAATGCGTTAGGTTGTCATCAATCGACTCGAGTATGCTTATGTCTGCGGGATGCAAGGTACGAGCTTCGATGAGGCGGAAAATGTTTATGAATTCATATCTAAATATTTTCACATCTACTGTTGTCAGTGCTGACACTGGCGTGGCAGAAGATACTAGTCAAACGACTTTATTTGAGCTCCGGATTAAAAGAAGATGATAGTGAACAAATACCTCGGACAAGATTTACAGCGCCCCGGATATTGGCAAAAGCAAAGTAGCCTAATTCAACGCGTGCAGGAATTGGTGGATCAACAAAATCCTCACAGATAGGACTGGCCGGTTCTGCAGACATGGGGAGTAGAGAAGATACAGAATGTTCTGGAGGGCTTTATATACATAGCCATGCTCAGTACACGAGGGAGATAAAGAAGAGAATGACTACTTTTTTTCCAATTTCGGCCCACGTTATATGATCCCTTTTTAGTATCCATGAGAAAATCTCTTGAGCGACAACTCACCAGGGTAGATCTCTACCTCTCCCACTCTTAAATGATAGTACGCTCCCTCCATGTGGCCAGAAACTAGGATTCAGATGAATTCAAGAACACAGCCTTCGGCTTTTATCATTCAGACATGCTTTTTATTAGATTGACACTCTGTTTCGTTTAATCCGTGTACATGCATCAGAGTTTGATCATGTATAGCGAATGCCTAGAATTGTTGTTACCCTTGCAGAGACGCATCCTCCAACAACCCACATGTCAGAACCATAACCAAAAAATGGAACTGCGGAATAACATCCCGAAGATCGTCTATTGCCCCTCCAAGACATCACCATCTCCATTGGGTGCTGGCCTGACCAGAAGCATGCTAGTCACCAGACTCAAATAGAAACTCTGGAACTATCGCTGTGCCACTTACGCTGGACTGACATTATCTGAGTTAGGTTTTAAAGGATGAATGTACTCAGAGGTCACCTAACGGGTGAACGACTGAGGAATTTACCTACTATGCGGCACCAGATATATGCTAGTGAGAACAAGAAACTGAGACCCTAGTGTTTCTGGGGAGGGAGTGTCGGAGGGACATGAGTGGGAAGCCTTGCTTTACCAGATCCAGGTGTTCGGGTGCGTAAGTTCATTTTAATAGGTACTATCAATCACCTGAAGAATCTCGATCTGCCAGAGTTGAGCTTGCAGGATGAAACAAACAATCCCTTCAATTTCTAAAGGCTTCTTGACGTGTCAGTCAAAGTACCTCTTTCTCATAACTATGTTATCTTGTGCGATGCATACGTGTAATTATTTTCATTGGCATGGATCAGGACGGATATGGTCACTCGTCCCTTCTACACTTGCAATAACTCAAACAGCAAGAGATGGTTTTCGACCCCAGGATTAATGCTCCCCACGGATCGAGGATACGAGGCACTTCGGGGGTTGATAATGATGGGAATAGCTAGTCAAGGTGCAAAGGCATGATCGACAGGTCAGTGTTGGTCCTGACTTATGTGATTCGTCATCAATGGCATGAAGCGTACTTTTTAGTTTGCAACCTCTTACAGGCGTCACCTCTAAGCGTAAATCTATTACATTTGTGACAAGAAAAGATGCATCAACAGTCGTACTGGAGCATGAGATACATTACGGCTATGGGGACATGACTCCTGCAGATCAAGCGTGATGCAATGTGAGTCCTGCACACTTAAGTGTGGGTCCCAAAGGACAAACGTTGCTAGAAGCATGAAAATTGCGTTTAGTTTAGTGCACATGGATAAGGTCGAACGGGGTTGAGCATACCCCGGGCATCAAGGCTCCCTAGAAATATCAGCATCCGAAGATAATGGTGGCGGTAGTTCACATCTCTGATAGGTGGTTAGGTATAAGTTGCACATGAACTATAGCGTAAAAGAAGCCTTACAATAGGAGAGGGGCCGGCATGCTACACGAGCTTACCATATAATAAAAGTTTTGGGAACTTATAATTGGAAAACACTTGTTGGGAAGAACGTTGGGAAGAACACAAATATCGTTGTGTACACTTTGATAGGTTTCTGTTATATCAACTAATTTTGCCTAAAACCACTACCATATATCTGTCCAGTCGCCTACATTACATGGAATGATATTGTTGCGATCTCAAATAGAACCCTGTTTATGAAAAGAGAATGATCACTAAGTGGTTGAGGCATGAAATTCAATCAGAGTATTGAAGAAAAAGGGTAGAAAAAGACAGATATGGCCTACATATCTTCAGCGGAAGCACAAACAGGATGATGAGGTGAGGACTTGAGCTGTCAACTGCCTCGTCATGCTGAATAACCCATGAAGACTTGGTTTGGCTTTCTCTAATCTTGACTTGTGAGCCACCAAAATTAACAGTGCAAGCAAAGTTTCTGGGAATGGAACTTGAACTTGTGTTGCAGGCGGCGATACGTCAGCAGTGTCGCGGCAGGCATAATCACTGGGATCCTGATTAGGAAAGCCCAGACATCGTAGTTGCTGTAAGCTTTCCATGCTACCGCTGAATGCCCTCAAGGTACTTGGATTGGTATCTCCTTTCCCATATTTTCACGATCCGGTGATTGAAAACAAACTCTACCTATGCGCCTTCTGAGGCGAGCGCCCCTAAATTGCTTCGCTTCCATTCCTGGTTACCCGGGATCCCCTCGATGGATCAGAACCCAAACAAGAAACATTGCTTTCTCCATATGCAACGCGTCTTAAGTTTGTAGAACAGGGTGTGTTGAACAGCTTCCGATAGTACTTCTGTCAATAGCAATGGCTAGGATCAGTATTTCAACCACAATCAAGACACACAAGAAGCCCCGGATGCTGGGATTCTGGGGATCACTCGACGCAAATATAAATCAGTCGTTCACAGCCTCAATCAAGACGGTGCTGCAGTTGAGCGCATCGATTGAAGATCGACTAAAATTTATGATAATGATCCCATTTCTGTGTTATTGCCAATTTCTATCTGATCAAAGATGCACAGCAAACTCACTCAGGCATTCTCGAACTTTGAATATCTCCGCAGATGTTGAGGAAAGTAGTCACATAGCATAGCCCAGAAGACTGGGTGAAGACAGAGACTATCATCCTTTCAGAGGTTTAATCAAATATTACGATCATGATCAAGAACGTTGATTGTTCCTTTCAAATACACATGCCAACGACGACGATGATTTTCTGATCGGCTCTTTGATTCTGATCATTTCCTCAGGGAGGCGATCCAAGAGTAAACGATTTTTTGTCAAGCTCAGGGATGGTCAAGAGCTTGGACTGGAAAATGACATGGTGGACGTCTGAAATGAGGGGAATCTCATCGATTGGACAATTTATAAGGCTTACCATGGTTGTTAGAGGTTCTCATGTTCAAGCTCTAGTATCAACACCCTGGTTTCCTAAAGCAGGTCTCTACTTCTGAGTTTCTATTTTGAGATAAAATCGTTTGGAGCACTAGCACGATTCTGCCCTGCTCCTCTCTCAAGACGTACCGTTCCCCGAGAAGGATCGGAGCAGTTGAGGAGCGAAAGAAGCTTCTTTTGTTCTTTGCTGACCAAAGAACCAAAGAACTAGGTCTGTGTGTCTGACTCCTTGAAAGGGGTTCCAAGCCCATTCGGGGTTCAATGCCGATGATATGATTTCAGTACTTAGGGCCTTGGTCGTGTTATTCAGCTTCCTAGGCTCTCGCTTGATACTGGCGCATGAAATTAGCTACTGGAGGAGGCGGCTATAACACATACAATCCTTTAGGAATGATTAATCACATCAAAAAGTATCCCTGATTTGTCGATCATGATGTGTATACGACTTGAGAAAGACACTGGACATATAAGGTTTATGCCATAGTGTCAAAACCCGCGCTGCACATAATTCCCCTTCTGATCTCTGCAGTACATAAAAGCGTGGGGTAAAAGTGAGCAGTATCCCAGAGTGTTTATCCTATATATATATCAGTAATTGTTTGTGACTCCCTGGCTGGTTTCTGACGTTGATTATACTACGCACAGCTGCCTCCTAAGACTCCTTTTATTCCGAAATCCATTTGACATTACCCAAAAATTGGAAGGTCTGTCTAGCATGTTTCTTCTGAAAAAATTCATGCTGATAATTTCAAATCTAGTCGGAAAACTCAATGCCATAGGAGGAGTGCTCTTTTCAGCAGCAATACAAGCTGATACATTGGTTTTATACATAGGCGGCCTCCCAGTTTTCCATGCAAAATTGTTCCTCTCGAAAGAGGAGGCTGGGTGATTCTTGTTAAGTCTAGTGGTCTAATTTTAGAAACCACAGCTTGCAGTTTATTGCTTCTGGCCTTTCACGTAACCTTCTCCCATGATCTCCTTTATCTTATCTTTTTCCTTTTCCCATACTGGTATAGGCAGTTGGAATATGTCGCCCAGTGTCCCGTAGTTCGGACTTCCTAACCTCACGGCAGCCTTAAGTTTTCCAGGATCGGGAATCCCTCGGGTTGGGTCAAGTGTATCCTTGCGCATGTGGATATACTTAATCGATCCAAGCACAAGAGTACTCTTCGCCTTGAGCGAATTGGGTTCCACAATGTCCACAGTCTTGAAAAGCTGTACCATCAAAAAGTATCAGTATTTTGAACGACCCCAAGACATCGTGTCACAAACCTCACATTCCATAGAAAAAGCACTTTCTCGGACACGGGGAGCTTTAACATGAAACTAGACATAACATAAGAATGATTTAACATGATTGTAAAAACTCAATATTGACACTAGGCTCTTTTGTCAGACCACTTAGAGGCCATTCGCTGACTTCAGGAGGTGCATTGATGGAAGTAGCGATGGCATTTCGGAGAAAGGGTTCACTGATTATATTGACCGTGAACTCCTTTGTCGCACGAATATTCTGGACTGTATCTTTGTGTCTTGTAGGATAATTAGTGGATGTAAAGAAAAGAACGGGGGGATCGTGTGAAACCTCCAACGATAGTCAGTCAATGTTATCAAAATTAGGTGGAGTCAAATAATCAATACCATGTTGAAAAAACTGGGTTGAAGAAGGAAATAATTAGTAGCATGAAAAGGTGTGTCGCAGATATCCTCACCTGAATAAAGCGAGATTTTCAATCCCATCTTCAGATACACTTGATACAAATCCAATCGGTCGAGGGATGATGCCCGAAACCAATATCTTGTACAAAAGTGCAGTCCTGCAGAAAGCGCATCAAGACAAAAAATATACCCATCACCCAACTGACTCAGTCTTGGCAGTGTCGACAATTTCGAAGCCACTTTCTAACCCTTTTAACCACATTCGGCCCTCTTCTGTTGCATCGACTTTCTGGCCCCACTGGAATCCAGGATTGGGAGGTTCTGTTATCACCCGCTTCCTATTGTGGTCGAACGGAGGAAGAGATTCGGAGGACATAGCTCTGACTACGGTGCCGAGGTAGAAGGCTGACGAGAGAATCGATATGCAATCTTCGGTTTTATATCGTTATGACTTCATTATCAGAAGCAGCAAGATTACTCAGCATTCCTACAGTCGTTTCGGCTGCTTTCAGGGTCTAGCTTTGTCATCACTGTTACTGGATGATGTAAATTCCCTCAGTTGATAAGAAATTGAATTACTGTCTACCATAGTGTCGCTTAAGGACAATTTGTGATACTTGATAGCGCCCTGTGCTACGGTTGGAGTATCAATTCCAGATTAGATCATATGCACGTGATGTGCAGAACACGTCAGCTGCGT
>Ga0153976_1000330_pt1 | contig 16679 bp, 24 predicted proteins | sample TSGA060MetaG_FD_104717 | JGI IMG/M metagenome (GOLD analysis project Ga0153976, IMG submission 104717) | Attine ant fungus gardens microbial communities from Georgia, USA - TSGA060 MetaG | ecosystem: Host-associated > Fungi > Mycelium > Unclassified | place: USA: Georgia, Yuchi Wildlife... | reverse complement strand
TACCAGTTCCGCCACCAGTAAGGTTAGCGCCATTGGGCTGAGATAGATGAATCAATTGGAAATATCATCAAACGAATAGCTTCAACGTACCCCAATGGGACGCGAACTATCAACGAAAGCACACGTGCTTGATGTACATATACATGATCCCCCCTGGGGATCCCAGAAGGGAGTCGAACAGTTAGCAGGAACTAATGAAGCGACATTAGTGCATGAAACCCAAATGGACGCGTGCACAAGGCACTCACGGCGGAAACGAGCATTTTGCCCGTCGGGAACTTGCTGAGGTGGATTCGGGTTATCAGGTGTAGGTGCAACCTCCGGGCATCCATACTATAATACAGCCATCAGTGATTTTGAGTAGTGTGCAGCTGCAAAGATCAACGTACACAGGTATAGAAGGGGAAGTCGGGAAAAGAGCAGTGGGAAAGAAGACCTTTCTCGTTCTGGGGTATACCATTGCAGATCTGTGTGTTTGGATCTACCTGAGGAGTTGAGCACTTGAGCGATGCAACTTGACTCAATTGAGACACAGGGACAGGATGTCGGACCCAGTCGAGAAGTTGCTCGTTAGAAACAATCCAAACTGAAAACGATTCAGCTCAGAGGCATCAATGTGTTGAGTAGAAATGTACCATCCTGCTGCACTTGCGCCCAGTCAAGGAAAGCATTTATCATATTGATTGTCGAGTTACGAGCATCAACGCCAGGATACGTCCTCTAGGTGATTTCATGAGCCCTTGAAGCAATCAGATAGGTAGAAAAAAATTCACTGAAACATGTATAGGGTGCGTGTAAAGACCGATTGGCTGCCTGTTGCCAATGTAATGAGCAGTGAAAGTGGCTTTCATGTACTCAAATGTGGCAGTATCATTAGGGCTCGTTTCACCATTGGCATTATCGCTTGAGACACTGTTAAAATCCAGTAAAAATCGGATGGTACATGAACTCACAGCCAAGGGTCCATAAGATGAGGACCATTTATACCAAGATTGTCAAAGAACGCATACATAGGAATCTCCCAGAAACCAGGTAATTTGAGTGCACCCTTGCACGTCTGTTCCACATCCAGACAATCATTGGCCATTCCATAATCGAGGGTATACGGCCAAAAGGCATCAGTACCTGGATCAGTGACAGGGATGGAAGCTGCTGCACTGGAGTCGTAAGTGAACTTGGCTTTATAAAGGAGTTCGAGAGTCTGGCGAGTATAGTTGAGATAAGGAGCACGGAAGCCTTGAATGGAGTTCATCGGGATACCAGCTAAGGCATTCAGGGCAATAAGATTTCCATTGATTTCATCAGCGGAAGGCGATCCAACGTGGGTCATCCTCGTTAACCGTCAGTAAGATATGTCCGTAGATATTGGAGGAACATACGTGTGATCGGCAATCTCATTTCCGGCAACATACCAGTCTGCAACAAAAGGTTCAGCTAGGATATCATCAGATCAAGATGAGAGAGGTTTTACCCGTCACGAGGGTGTAGTTGGTGTAGTTGAGTGACGTGAAATAGGTCATCTTAGGCGTGCAACCGTTGGGATTCTTGCGGTGAGCCAAAAACTGGTTGACAGCATCAAGTGTGTAGGCTTGGACAGCGTCATCTGCCGTAAACACGATGAATTGTGGCACATCAGACTGCATATATGCGCTTTAGTTAAGCATTTTCCATCGGTAAACCAGAAATACACACTGGTTGCAAGCCTCCTGGTGGACTTGTACTTGCACAATTACAGTCTGGTAACTTGCATTTGGACGAGTCACAAGAGTATCCAGCAGCAGCGGCACTTGAAGTAGGTCCAGAGATAACACCCTCGTCTTGAGCAACGACGAACAGAGGTGCGAGTATGGCAACCAGAAGAAGTTTCAACAGCATCTTTCGTTAAGGAGAACGAGGATGACCGGAGACAATGCGTGGGGCACGTCCTCGTCAAGGAGGAAAGTAGAGAGGAAGAAAGAGGAATAGATAAAAATTGAAGATCGGCTAACCATAAACCGCGAGTTGTCATGCTGTGTTGACTAAGCAAGTAACGGCGGTGTGTCGCCGTAACGTCAACGGAGTAAAATACCGACCTTTACCCAGGTCTCAGGACTTGTAGAATGAGCACAAACCTCTCGCATTGTGTTTTTTCCTAAAAATGTATCTGGCTATTATTGGTACTCAGCGTTCCTCCCACCCATGGACCCTGTTTTTTTAAGAAGAAGTGTGCACGTGATCGACGACTTCGCAGATCGAATCTCCTTCTTTCCATGAAAGGAAACTACACTTGATCTGTGTCAAAGTGCTCTCGGACAACCAAACTCCATTGTTGCTGTAACTGACGCCAGCGTCAAACCCAACAAATCACTGCTGTATCAGTTGCTTATGGCTGGCGTAAGGTATCCAAGTCAAAGCTGCATTCGGGAATATCACAAACTAGTGGCCATTCAATCGGGAGTTGCTAAGACTACCTCTCTTGATGTTGACCGTATCATTGTCATCACGGACTCCCTTTCCTCTGCGAAAATATTCTCGACCCCTCATATCAGAGTGAATCCATTGCCATTGCACACCTCCTTCGACCCTTTTTCAACTGCAACAGCAGCAAAAAAAATAGGATTCTTGGACTGCCCCAGTAAAGCCAGATGACGTCCTGCCAAAGTCGACGACAACGCCAAAAGCACTATCGTGCCCAGCACCCCATCTCAACTCACTTCGTTAGATGCCATGAGGGAGAAATCGAGCAAGGCATACACTGATCAATGAATCGCTACCTTCAACCGTGGCCACAACAAAGGCCACCAATTCTTATAGCTTAGAAAAAGTGTATCCATTGTACATCAAAGGAGGGGGGTAGCTCAAACATATTGGGTCCTCGGTTTCGCTCTGTGCTAGAGCCACAAGAGCCATTCTGAATCATACTCCGATCAGGGAATTCAGGGAGAGGTTCGATAGGCTAGAAACCCGAGCTCACATGTGAGGTGCTATCACGAAGTCATTGAGTGCTGCTCCTCTATTTCTGCTTTCTCTTTTCTCTTTCTCTCATGTCTGTATCAATTACAAATGATCTGGGTTTTTTTTACGTTTCTCGTTAGGTCTTTTTTCTACGTAGTTTGGGCTGTGTTATTGTACGGTAATAGCTTTACCGCAGACTGCGATCGAGCACCGCGCTACAGATTTATAATTTAAAAAGAGAAAACATGATTTATTTATTTAGATCTTTATAGTCGAGAATTAGAAAAAAAAGCAGTATAATTACCATCGCAGATGAATATAAGATTGTAGATCACAACTGAGGGTATAGAAAAATAGACCAGAGACCTAGTGTTTAATTCGAGCTGTTCTTGTACTGAGACACTTCCTACATCTTTGGACCACGTTATGATTTACAATCTGTTTGAACACCTACTCAGCCCTTTCCAAAACTGCTCATCTTTTCAAAGCTGTGCCTCCGTTACTGTGTGGCTTCTGTCACAAGCTTCTTGATGGCATCCAAAAATGATTGAGACGAAGCACTGCCGCTACCCCTGAGAAACAAGAGTTTGCTACTTGCCACGATGGCGGTCTTGTCGCTGTTCATTTCAGTCCTAGTTCTCATACCGCTCGTAGCAAGTCAAGGTCACGTCTCGTCTATCGCGGGGTCTACCCAGACTTTCGAATTTCCTCCGCCTGGCATCTCAACAGTCGTCAATCCTGACCCCAACTTTTCCAATGGCTCAGACGTCGGTTTCGCTGGTCCTACACCAAGTGATATTTTTTTCTTGCTTGAGAAGCAAATTTCTCGTAACTGACACAATTGATAACAGCTGGAGACGCCTCTGCAGCGATGGCTACCGCTCCCAGTTTCGGGGCCATGCAAAACCGGTTCCCGCTCGTCAATCCCATCGCATCCGACGCCAAAGACGCCAACACATTCGACGTGATTCGTCATTTCGGGAGTTTGCAGCCGTGGTTTTCTGTTCCTTCGTCAGCGTATGGGTTACCCGATGCGTCGCCTGTCGTTCCCAATGGGTGTGATATCGTTCAGGTCCATCTGCTTCATCGACATGGGGCTCGTTATCCGACATCGGGCGCCGGTCCTGCTTCGTTTGCGACGAAGTTGCATGAGGCGGCGAGTTCGGCGGCCTCTTTTGAAGCTAATGGGGATGTGGAATTTTTGCGAAACTGGACTTATAAACTTGGTGCAGAGATATTGACGCCTTTTGGTCGCTCGCAGTTGTGTGTTTTTTACTTTGTTTTGTTTTTCATCTGTGGATCTGATCTCTTTTCGGTAGGTATGATTTGGGCGTCGGATTTCGCGTTCGATATGGTCAGTCAAATAAGACATGTGAACTTGCTCGCGTTGACGGTTGGTATAGGAGAGCTTCTGAAAGGGCTCAAAGATGTCCCTGTTTTCAGGACTACTTCTGAATGTGAGTATCTGACTCTGCCCGTGGAATAGTCTTGACCGTCTTTTCCCAGCCCGCATGGTTGACTCAGCGTGAGTGGGGACGCTGTCTATTTATTCTGAATACTCACACGTTATCTCAGGTTGAATTTTGCTGCTGGATTCTTTGGTTTACCTAACTATGTCCAGGACTATCATCAGCTGATTGAGATAGAAGAGTCGGGCTTTAATTCGACACTTGCGCCCTATGACAACTGCCCGAATGAGAACAACGATATTCATGCATTTTTGTCAGACCACTTTACTACGGAATGGGAAAATATCTATTTGGTGGAAGCGCAGAAGAGGCTGTCGGAGCAGCTTGTGGGATTCAATCTGACTATTACTGATGTGTTCCAGATGCAGCAAACCTGCGTTTATGAAACCATGGCACTTGGTTACTCTCAATTTTGCAAGCTGTTTACTGAGGAAGAGTGGGAAGGGTTTGCGTATAGAGACTGTAGGTGGTTATCAATTCTTCCTAGCTGTGAGGGCTCATTATTGTGCAGCACTGTCGATGTGGTATGGTGCTGGTCCTGGCAGCCCTCTAAGTGCGGCCCTAGGTATAGGCTGGGTGCAAGAATTAGTATCTAGGTTGACACAAACGCGGATCACGGATTTCGACACGAGTGTGAATGAGACGATTGTGAGCAGCGAGACACTCTTTCCACTGAATCAACCCATCTATGTGGACGCGACGCATGACACTGTGATGTCTGCCAGTGAGGATTCAATTTTTTTGTACAGACGGGACGGCTGAAATTATTTCAAGTCTACGTTGCGATGAATTTTACCAACTTTATCAGGTCAGGACCTCTGCCAACGACGCATATTCCGAAAAATTTGGTGAGTTGGTGAGAGGCTATTCGGTGCTGGATGCTGATTTAGTTTAGTCATATGAAACGGACAAAGTTAATCCCTTTGGAGTGAATCTTGTTGGTCAAGTCCTTTCTTGTGGGGTGTCAAAGAACGCGACACATATCCGATGGATAATCAATGACGGTGTGGTTCCACTGGAGGGGATCAAAGGGTGCGGAAGGGACAAGGATGGTATGTGCAGGATGGATGCGTTTATCAAAGGGATGAAGGAGAAGATTGGAGAGGTTGATTATGATTTTAGCTGCAATGGGAACTATACTATCCCAGTTCCAGACTTGATTACCGATGGACAGCCGGTAGTGTGATTATTCATGATTATCTAAGCAGCATTTATAATTGTGGGCTTTGAAACTAGCGATTGCAATGGAAAGCATTGGACGGTGGAGTGTGAGTGTAGCCGAGTCTCTCCACCATGGATCTGCCTACTCCCTCTATGTCAAAAGTATTTATTTATCCTTCTCTCTGGTCTTGTGCTCACTGTTCACAGCGCCCACGCACCACCTCACTCTCACCCGCTCTGCCATGGAAATACTCGAGCTCGATGCGACTCTCAGCGAGCACGCCAATGTCCCTGTCCTACCCCTCCCAGCCCTCCCAGTTACCCCTCCCAAACGCAAGTCCACCTTTCTCCACACCCTTTCTCGTCTCTCAGCCCGCAAATCCACCGCTGTCTCCCCAAAGGCTGAGATAAACGACCCGTTGGCATCGTCTCCCTCAGCCACCAGCACCGGCCTTGCTGCCTATTTCACTGCCATAGCCAACTCACCTGTGCTGCGCCATACCCGTGCCTGGAAACGTTTTGTCCGCGTGCGCCCCGACGACCTGGAGAGTGTCCGTCCCGAAAAGGCCATCAAGCGTGTGAGATCAGATCTTGCCGCCCACCTCCACGACGTCCATCCTCCTTTGCAGGACACCGTGGCCCCCGAGGACTCTCTCCCCACCCCTGTCCAGTCCCCCAAAGACCTCGACCATACTCTCTCTGATCCCATCAGCCGCCATGAGGTAAAGAAAAGCCAAGGTGACTGTCCTCGCCAACTCTTTGCCTCTCCCATCCTAAATGTTCTTTACAGACTCCACTCAGCTTCCTACTCCACTTGAGCCCGAGAATATACCCGTCCCTACAACCCCCACTGCCGCCGACGCCCACCTTCAACCTCAACCTCAGCCTCCACAACAGCGCCTTCATCGGTCTCAGTCTGCTGACCCGGACAGGTCGTCCCGTCTCTCCCGTGCATTCGCCCAGTCAGTCCCCCCAGCTAGCACCATCGCCACCGCCGCTGCCGAAATGGACCTCGGTAACTTGTCCTCCGCCACCGGCGATGACTCCTCCATCTCTCCTTCAACCTCTAAATCCAAAAAGCGTTCAAAGTCCACAGCCCGCGAGAAAAAACTCAAGGATAAAGAACCCAAAAAGAGCCAGAGGAAAGTCGTCATTGACGACTTTGAAATGATGCGTGTATTGGGCAAAGGCTGCGCTGGAAAAGTCCTACTCGTCAAGCAACGCGCTACCTCCGAACTCTACGCACTCAAAGCTATCACTAAACGTCATGTCCTCGCCCACCAAGAGCTCCAACATACGCTTACTGAGCAAGCCGTCCTCAAGCGTATGGCTGCAGAGGGCAAAGATCCTTTCGTCGTCAAGCTCTGGTGGAGTTTTCATGATAAAGAAAACTTGTTTCTAGTCATGGTACGGTCGTGTTCATGTCATCAAACCTCATTACTTAATCCAACTCAATAGGACTTTCATCCTGGTGGTGATTTAGCAACTCAACTCGCACGCTGGGGGCGTCTAGGCCGTGACCGTGCAAGGTTCTACGCTGCAGAAATCGTAGAAGGTGTAGAAGGTCTACACGCTGCCGGTGTCATTTACCGTGATCTCAAGCCCGAAAACATTCTCATCGGAGCAGACGGCCATATCGTACTCACTGATTTCGGTCTTTCGAAAGAGTTCCCTCGTCCCTCTGCTATCGGCTCAGTATCCGTTGCTGGGACACCACAGATGGAGTTGACAGCTAGTGCCGCGTGGATGAATAATTATACACAGCTTGGTGCAGATGCGACTGGTGCACAGAGTGACAGTGGCTGGTCTCGCCCGGGGTTGGGATCACAGGACCAAACAACGACATTTTGTGGGACTGCAGAGTACCTCGCTCCAGAGGTCATTCAGGGCTTGCCGTATTCGTATGAAGTGGATTGGTGGAGTTTTGGGACCATGTTGTATGAAATGTTGACTGGCATTGTGAGATTCGATCATCTCTTGTCTATGTACATGGGCTGATGGGTAGGATTTCAGACCCCATTTTGGGCAAATAGCCATTCGGATATGTATGTCCGGGTATTGCAAGACGAGCTGCATTTCCCTGAGGATAGAGCAATGGATCAGGATACGAAAAGCTTAATTCGCGGGGTGAGTGGGTTCTCCTGCTTTTTTCGGTAATAGTCTAGTTGACTCTCGCATGGTACAGCTTCTCCAACGAAATCCCAGTCTCAGAATCTGTGAACCAAGAATCAAGAGACACCCATACTTTTCGATGATGTACGTCTCTCTCTCTCTTTATCTCCCATATGATTTTTGATCAACAAGACAAACAGAGACTGGTCTCACGTATACCATAAACGCTATATTCCTCCATATATTCCTCCCATCGACCCCTCCAATGCAAGCGATACCCAAAACTTTGACGATACATTTTTGGACATGGAGCCCGTCCTGGATGAATACCAAGACGATCAAGAACAGTCTGAACGTGACCAAGGTGGACAGACGACGGACACAGATGCAGATGTTCATACTGATACTGATAGGGCAACCGGTACTGAGACGGAGGATGGAGAAGATACGATCACGACACCTTCACAGTCTAGGAGCTCGTCGATGAGATTGGTGCAACAGCAGAGTCAAATGGTCGGGAATGGTAATGCGGTTGTTCAAGTGGTGGCAGGGGAGAACAAGCAAGAGCAGAGCACGGTGGATGTCTTTGATGGATATTCGTTCAAGGGGAGGCATTCGGTGCTTATCGATAGTAGTGATGAGGAAGAAGAAGACGAGGAGGAGGGGGAGGAGGACTACGAGGAAATGAATGACGAGGAATATTCGAGATCGCGTATGACGAGTGTCACTACTGCTGCCAACACGACCACATCGACCACAGCAGCGACGGAATCTTTAGAAGCAGGAGACGATCTGTCGTCTATCCTCGGAAGCATGGATTCTCCGTCTGACACTGTGAAACCCGCGTCGATTGATGAGCAAATGCTGGAACATGTAGTTCTACAGGCCGATGAAAAAGAGAAAGTAGAGGAGGAGGAGCAGGAGGAGCTAGAGCCGAAGACACCAGAAGCGAGGCCTATTGATTTACCGGTTCAACCTTCGTTTGTGCCTGCCGAACCTGTCATGGCATCTCCCGTTGTTCCTGCCGTACCTGTCATGGCATCTCCCGTTGTTCCTGTGTCTGTGATTGTGGATACTGCCGCTGATCCTGTCGGTGGCGAGGTGAAGGAAGTAGAGGATATAGAAAAGTTGATGGCTACTGCGAAAGCGCTAGAGAATAGACTTGAAGAAGGAGGATTGAGGACGCCTACAGAGGATAAACCTCTCACTCCTACTCAACCACCTTTGCCTTTGCAACAGCAGAATTCGGTTATGACGACGACGACCAACACCACCACCAAACAGAAACTCCAACGTCGCGAGCGGTCTGGAGTTCCAGCTCTCGACAAAGACTTACCTGAAGACACCGAAGCGGGTGAAGATATCGAAGCTGTTGATCATAATGAAGATGATGACTGGGACTTTATCGATACCGTTGATGGAGAGGATAGGAATGGAGCTAAAGGGACGAGTTTGTTCGCGAGAGGTGTTGTCGATCGGTACAGGTTGGCTGTGTTCAGCAGGAAAGCTTCTACGCCGTCCAAGACGAGTGCGGGTGGACGCGGTGGTGGTGTTCCGTCGTCATCTTTAATCAAACAGTCGAGGCATCAACAGCAGCAGCAACAGAGGCTGACGCCGAACAAGACGTCGCCCACATCTGACAACTCGAAGAACGCTGCTGCGAATGGCGGGGATTTGGAGAGCCCGATGCAGAAGAGAGGAAGAGGTGCTCTGGCTTTCACGAGAGGACCGAGACAATTTTTGCAGCCCAAGAATACGAATGCGAATTCTCTCGTGTTGTCGTTGGGATCGGAATCGGCAAGTGCAAGTGGGAAGCATCATCATCGGGAGGTGAGTAGTACGCCGACGAAGAGCGGAAAGCCGTCCTCCTCGATGATGGATCAACAACCGCTTTTGATCAAGTCGTCCAAGAAGAAGGGCAAGTCGTTTGGACCGTTATCGACGACGCTTTTGAGCTCGAACCACAACAACAACAGTTCGCAATCTCGGGCTAGTTCAGATTTGAAGAGGAACGCGTCGAGTCCGACATCGATGTCCCCGGATATGACGGCGTCGACTGGTTTGATGATGATGATGAATGCTGGTAGTGGTGGTGGGTTGTTGACGCCTTCGTTGAGTGTTGGAAGTTCGGTTGTGATGTCTTTGTCGCCTTCTTTGAAATCGAGAGAGTCTGCTGTGAGTGTTGGTGGTGGTGGTTTGGAGTCGGATCAGTCATATGGGCCTGTTAATGCCACAGCGGGTAATGGAGGAGAACAGGGATTGAGAGTGCATGTGGGAGACGAATCTTCAGGCGGTGGCGGTATGAATGTGTCTGGAGGAGGCGCTGGTGGTGGTGGAGAGAAAACCAAGGCGACGAACAAGTTGAAGAAGTATAAGGAGGGAGCTGAGAAGGTACTCATGTTGTTTTCGAGCGCGGGATCGCCAAAGCAGCACCATCATGCATCGTAGACTTTAAACTTTTTTTTCTTTCTTTTTCTTTTTCTGTTTTGGTGTTGGAGCTGGACTTTGTGTGAAACCTTTGCGAGAATTATAGGAATAATTGCTTTGATGATTGAAAGAAGAAGTCGTCTTATGTTCTCTTATTATAATAACAACACATTATTTTCTTTAATTTGCGTTACTTTTCTCCTTTCCTTTTCTTTCGTTGAGAAAAGAGATTTGAATTTGATTGTGTATATATATATAGACAAGATTTGAGATTTTTGTTCTACTCTTTGATAATTTGTATGTCAGTGTGGGTTGGAAAATACAATTGATTTGCAGAAAGTGATTTGGGGAGTGTCAGAGGAAATAAATTATATGGATAGATATGGAATCAAACCCTATATGTATAAGCACTTCCAATCGCCTTCAAGACATTTTGTCTCCTTGTATCAATAGCACGCGGAGGATCTCCCTCCAGATATCCCCGGTGATATTCATTGAGGTGTCGTGAACTTAGCTGTAATACAGCTAAAGGGCTTGCGAGGGGGGGCAAACGAGGCTAGCAAAAAAGACATATCAATAGAAGAACTGGCAATAATGACGGAAATAGCTTCTCTTACTGGTGGCATTGTGTCATCTCGAAATGGCACAATCTCAAGGATAGCACCTTCACCTGATCCCTGAGCAAGATTGAAATGCTAGAATATGTGAGTGATTGACTAGTCGAATTGAATGAATGTATCACTCACCTTTCTGGTCATGATACGTGTACTTCGCATCTCCTGCCTCATTTCCTGCATCTCCAGTCTCATTTCTCGCATCTCCCTTCCCATCTCCTGCCTCTCCTGCCTCATCTCCTGCCTCATCTGCCTCATCTCCTCCCTAAATGCTTCTAGCATCGCTCGTACACCTTCACCATCAATTGGCCCTGTATCAGTGAGTTGGCCATATCAGCATTGAATACTGATATCTAGAGGACTATCAACTCACCCTGTCTTCTCGCATATAGGGCATTTTTGTACTCTTGGGCTTTGACCAAGGTTTCATCTGTTACTTTAGCTAGACCTGGAGAAGTCGCCCATATGGTTATTATGTAACGTCAGATTATATGCGTATTATATGCGTACCATGAGGCATCAAAAGGTCCGAAACAAGGCAAGTTGCATTTGTGAGATCCCGCAAGGATGGAGGATCTTCAGCAGGCGTGATTTTGGTCAAGACTGTCTTGACATAGTGGTCATCGTCTCCAAAATCGGGTAGTGGAACAGGAGCAGCCATTTCTGAGAGATGGTAAGAGGAGAACCAGATATCTCAAGTCACAGCTCTGTCACACTCAGTCATCATCCTAACTAGAGCAAAGCCTTTTTGATAAATTATCTCTCTTTGAAGCTGTGGTGACATATTTAGCTTTAAACTAATGTCTTGTGCATCACTGATTGGTGAATAAAAGGATCAATTGGTGATGGCGTTACGGCGATGTCCATCCGGGGTAAGTTTGAAATCCAAGCCACGAGATAAGTTCGGTCGTGATGTCTTTGTCGCCTGAACACACGTTTGGCCAAGTATGTGAATCGTAGTTTGGAATGCTACAACAACCAAAGGCGCCATCATCAAGGATGCGCTCGATTCCTTCTCAGCCGGAGCGGGTGCAACTGCGTCGAAATCATGCTGTGACTCAAGTATATGGCGATGCAGATGGTAGATATGCTTTTTTAACTCAGGCCGAGCCGGAGTTTTCTTTGGAAGTATATTATATGTGGAACCATTTATTGGGTTGCATTCTGCAAAATCCCAGATTACATCTCTAGCTGCGAGAATTCCACGTCAATCACACGTGAGGAGGGCGGTGGTGCCTCAAGGATCACCTTAGTAGACTACTGGAGACTCATGACTGTCGCGTGCCTTTGTTTAGATCGGTTATAATGACATTTAGAACCGTGACCAATGACGACTGTCATGAACCTTGCATCGCCATCTGTGGCGGTCAAAGGAAAACAGCGAGCAGACGCTCCGACAGAACGAACACCGCTGCTGCAGAATGGGTCGACCTCACAGGACACACCCCTTGTGACTACCCACCGTCATCTGCACGATCTTTACGCTCAATCTTAACAACAGTGTTCCTTGTCTCCCTCTTCATATATGGGGCATTCAAATGCTGTCAGGATACCACCCGAGCATGACGAATTTCTTACGCTTTTGGAAGTCAAACTGCCTCTAACTGAGCCTCCATTGACAGTTCATCCCTCGCCATGGTCAGACGAGTGGCTGACCCCTATAGTGTCCGAGGTGTTTGTTCAGAATGTCACTGCAGAGCTGGACTTCCTATCCAAAAGCTGGAAGACAGGGTCCCTCGATGCCATTATATGCCTTGCGCAATTAAGGATCACAGGTGACGCAAAGCAGCTGGAAGGCAAGGTTCCATTTGAAGATGATTGTGAGTATTGGTGGTGGTAGCGTGCGTAAAGTCGGATCGGTCGTTTGGGCCTGTTAATGTTACGGTGGGTAATGGAGGAGAGAGTGCATGTGGGTGACTAATCTTCAAGGCGACGAACAAGCTGAAGAGGGAGCTGAGAAGGTACTCATGTTGTTTTCGAGCGCGAGATCGCCAAAGCAATATCATGGCATCATTAAGAAGGTAATTTGTCGAGTGTCAGAGAAAATCAAGTATGCATGTATGTATGGTAGATGGGTGAGGTTCACGTTGTCACAATTGGCAGGATGGTGGTTGGCGAAAAGAAAAGGGGAACGGGAGAAGCCTCAGCATCCACGTCTCCAATCCAATCAGGCAGGTCCATCCTCCACGCCGGCGAGCCACGGAAACGGTGCAAAGTGCTGTATTTCTACAGTCACTTCTCCCCTGCGAGGTACCTCACCCTTCCTATTCTGACGAGTGCCCCAAGCTCGGTACATTGCGTAGGTTTTGCTGTCGGTGCATCGCGGTGCTGGGGTCGGTGGAAGGTTCAAGTTCAAGGAGCGCCTTCGTATTTTCTGCAATGAAAACTGCTCTCTATAAATGTGAGAGGCCAGAAAGAGTGAGAGTTGATTGTTGACACAATTCAGGTGCAATGACGTAGACTTGCACCGGGATCATCCAGTGGAGTGTTTGAGGTCTGGAGTTTTCACAAAACCATTGGAAAACCTACCTCAATCATGTCTCCACTTCCAAAGCTAGATCCCGCTCTGGAAAATGAACTCTGGTTAAATACAGATTACATTCGTGCTTATGAAATCTGTCTTCAATACGAAGCAGAGCTCGCCAGCGAGGACAAAGCGCGCCAAATCAGGATATTGGGCTTCTTGTTGCTCTATGCAACCAACGATGGAGTTCGCGCGTACCTTGCCGAGTCTATTTTGTCTTGTTATAGTAATCCAGAGATTTTGGTTAACCTTGGCTGGTTCTTTGAACAAAATGTCATTTTACCCTGTGAGTAACCCTTTTGGTAGCTCATTTTCTGCATATTTATCTGTAGTAAACTATGTCCAGTCAGGAAATACCATGGTCGAACATCAGCAGCTAACACTCATCCATCAAAACACTGGCAAGACATGAAAGCCAAAATCACTGAAGCTCCGAAAAGTCATGCAGATGCTAAATGTCTCGTTAGTGTATTAAGTTAGTGTATTAACCTGCTACCCTAATGGTCTCTCACCACTGTCACACAGGCCCTCATTCGAGATAACTGGAGATGTGCTGTCACAGGATATATTGTTTGTAACGCTCCTGTTGAAATCAGTCCAGAGCTTACAGGCAACCCATGTTGTTGCACAGAGTGTGTCCACATCATTCCAGAGACCACATTCTTTGATGTTAAAGAAAAGTCTAAGAAGGTGTGTGTCTATTAATATGATATGAAATACAACTTATCTACAACCCAATGTCTAGTTTGACTATGCCTCTTGTATATCAACTCTCCTTCAGCTATTCTATCATGATGTCAGCAGTTTCCGTGGGGAGAAGGTACATTCTCTGATTAATCTACTAACTATGGGCAAAGATTTCCATGAACTCTTCGATCAATTGTCCCTCTACTTTGAAGCTGTGGTGAGTTTTTAATTGGACTTGTGGGCATCAATTCATGTTACATTAGCCCGGGAAAGGGAATTATTACCAGGTCAAACACTTTTGCAAACGGTGGCCCTTTACCGAGCCCCTTTTCGTCCAATTTTTAACCAGCGACCCTCAATATCTCCCTGTTCCCTCTCCTGAGCTATTGGCTTTGCACGCAACGTATTGTAAGGTAGCCCATATGTCTGGCGCCGCTGAGCATATAGACGATGTTTATCGAGACGCAGAAAATATGGGCGTGTTGGCTTCGGATGGTACTTCCAATGATATACTTAGCTTTAAATTAATGTCCTTAATGGTTGATGTCCAAGTTTAATCAAGTCATGCGCGCATCACTAATCGGTGAATAAAAGGATCAACCGGTGATGGCAGTCCGGAGATATCCGTCCAGGGTAAGTTCGAGATCCAAGCTGAGAGGCTGTCAAGGAATCCACAACAAACCAATCAATTCCCTGTATTTATTACATTTCTTTTCACACACCATCTAAACCGCCTGCTCCTTTGCCCCTGCCTTTCCTGGCCTTCTCCCCCTTGTCTAACTTACACACTCACAATGTCTGAGCAACCACTGACTGACTCCACTCTACCTAAGGCTATGGTGGCGCCGGAGGAGGAGGAAGAGGACCGTGTCAATATTGATGAGCACCAGGACGAAGATACTGAAAATTCTTCTGGTGATGACGATGACGACGATTACGAGGAAGAGGAGGACGAAGACGAGGAGGTTGTTTCGTCCTCTTCGATACGACATTTATTTTTTGCTGAGAGTTTGATACACACAGGGAGATGCTGGTGAAGGAGGCAATGACGACAAGGTCTATCTACATTCATTGACTGTCTTTTCTTCGAGCTGAACGAACATTTGTTCTAGCAAAATTTGACAGCATTGCTCTTGGGGAACGTGAGTGTTTTCTCCCACCGTACGCCAAATGTTGACCACGCGCTGCAGCCCAAAGCTGATGATGAAGAGGAGGAGGAAGAGGAAGATGACGATGACGATGACGGTGACGGTGAAGAGTATGTCGAGGACAATGGTGCTTTTGGCACAAAAAAGCGGCCCATTGACGAGGTCGTTGGTGACAATGACGTTGAGAAGGACCCAAAGAAAGTCAAGGCATAGGCGCCATCATTTCCAGAACAGCTACCCCGCTGTCTGCCTCTACTAGCTTTCATGTATACCTAGATGTTTTATTCATAATGCTACTGATTCAAGGTACGACCTCAACTTCATCCCATCCACCTCCAACTGCTCTCGTAGTCTTGAACCTCCTATTGGGGATAACAGACATTGTCAGATAATCCACTTCACTTGGTTCGATGGCGACCAGAACAAAGTTTCTCAGCGCCGTCTTCCAGTTCTTCCATGCTTCTTCGCCGTCACCCTCTTTCGGCTCCTCCACTCGTTCCGGCCATTTCTTCGCTTCGTCTTGTCCGCCCTCTAGGACACTCCCAGGAGCAGGACGGCACCAACTCGCTTTCATATGTGCGCTCATGCTCTTAAAAATCTCGACCCTCTTGGCCTCCCAATCAAAATTGGCAGGCATAAGCGCAGCTAATCCGCCTTCAGGATCCACATCCGCATTATTCAAAAGATGATCCCGCGTAATTTTGGAAAGCTGGTGATCAGGTGATGTAACCAAGCTGACCCGACCTGTGATGCGAAACTGCTCCGACGTCTGTTCAATCCACCAACAAGATTCAATATTGGCGTTGGCAAGGATATGATGTACTTTGGGCGTGCGCACGTCCGTCGAGGTTATGAGCAATGGGAGTCCTGGCGCTGTTGGACTATTCAGAAATGAACGGAAGATGTGTGAGCGGGCGCGAGGTACAGGGGCCTCAGCATCAATAGTAGCGAGCTGGAATGCTTCCATTCAAACATGAATGTTATACTCCTATTTCTGTTACGACAGTGGGCGCTTACTTGTTACTTTCGGATACCGTTCGAGTGCTTTATCAAGGACTTTCTTCCAGCGGGGTACAATGTTGTTGGCTGCCATGGTTTTCTTAGATGTTGAAGGAGAGTTAGTCTCGATCTTATTATTCTTCTTATTATGCTCACTTTAAATCCAGGTTCCAGGTTATTTTTGGTCAAGTCAGCATGTGAAATAAGTTGTGAGAAATGATTATATAATCTTCAACTCAAAAAATTGTCGCACGTGCTACGTTGTCTCTTCGCTGTCTCTTCATGCACGTGGATCAGTGCACGTAAAAAAGGCGAGATAATTTTCTACTTGTCCATGTATGATGTTCTTGTCAGAAGCTTCGACCTACACCTATCATCATCCACGAACCCATTGACATAAGTCAAGACTCCAAGTTTCTAACACATACTAGGAGCCTGTTACGTCAATGGAACATGAACACATCTCGAGTTTAACCCTCACTGTGCACCGCTGTTTTAGCTGGAGTACAGGTTCACCGAGGGCTCGGGAGCGGTATCGTCTCTTTAGAGTTGGGCATGGACCATCTAATCTTTCTTATCATGTCCGTAGTTTTGAGACAAACAT
>Ga0153976_1000329_pt1 | contig 16698 bp, 17 predicted proteins | sample TSGA060MetaG_FD_104717 | JGI IMG/M metagenome (GOLD analysis project Ga0153976, IMG submission 104717) | Attine ant fungus gardens microbial communities from Georgia, USA - TSGA060 MetaG | ecosystem: Host-associated > Fungi > Mycelium > Unclassified | place: USA: Georgia, Yuchi Wildlife... | reverse complement strand
GTGGTTCGCGATTGCCCGAAATAGGAGACCGAGATGAGTTACCCCTCGTGGACTGCATACTACAAGAAACATTCCGGTAAGTTCATTGATCCAGAGAAAGTCGTCAGGCGGACTCAATCATGGGCTCTGCTGGCTAAATGCAATTCCACTCGGTAAGCTCAATCCAGCTACTCGGCCCAAGCTACACCCGAACAGTATAACGTCAGGAATCCCACACCGTGCACTCGAGGACGATGTTTATAGGGGAATGTTTATTCCTAAAGGGTCTCTGGTGATTGCGAATACACGGTGGGCCATGGATCATGAATCTGAACTGATGTCCCCTGAACTACCTCTGAAGCGGTATATCTATGAACGAAGCAGTTTATCACGAGCCATTTTCTTTTAACCCATACCGTTATCTCTCAAAATCGAAAGGAGGACAAGAGGAGCCCTGGCCTTTGGCACATTTCGGCTTCGGACGAAGGTGAGGATGCATCCTTGTTTTCCATCAGCCCGGTGAATTTATAACAACACCTAACCAGAATATGCCCCGGAAGACATCTCGCAGATGCCAGTTTATGGTTGGCGATGGCTACTATACTCAGTCTATTTAACATCAAGAAGATCAAGGGCGAGGATGGACAGGAGATAATACCCAAGGTTGGGATGGATTCTGGCTTCACAAGGTCTGATACTCGCATATTCTTCTATGAAAAACAATGACATTATCAGTAGCCATCCAAAGCCGTACAAATGTTCTGTGCAGCTACGGAATGACAAGGCTAAGGACCTGATTGGTCAAATAAAGGTTGACTTGATGAGCGAGTAATATTGACAGTTTATCTGATTTACAATTTGTGTATGGTGGCAATCAAAGGAAAAAGAGGCAATATATGAAAGATCATAGACAATTTGCTGTCAAAGTAAGTAAACGTAGACGACCCGTTCCACACACAGAGAGCTGGGAGTTCGTAATGAAGACTGTAGTTGCAAGTAAAGTACTGTAGACGACAGTGGACATTTCGAAGCTTGTAAGGCATGGTTCATCCACGTGTGGTTCAAGAAAGTGTTGTGAAAATATTGTTTTTTAGTAAGTGTATCAATTCTCAGATCCAAATAGTTCACTTTCCTTGCTGGCCACGGCAAGCAGATCCGTACACAGGATATCATCGTTCGCTGAAGGGAAGCATCAGAAACATCAGCGCATACGCATTGCTTTGCGTTAAGTCTATCTCGCTCTTCACCCTCAGTACCAGCAGAAAGTTTTTGAAGAGTCTCTACGGATATTCCCTAGTGGTGTTCCTACTGTATCTCCTCCAGGTGTTAGCGTCTTTGTCTTACCATCCAACTTCAGTATTTTGACACTTCAATGACAGGGATACAAGGACAATGTACCCCAGCTCGTAGGTATTCCTGATCTTCCAAGTGGTTTTTGGTAATATATTTTCCTGGGTATTCATTTCTGCGGTCACCCATGAGACACTCCGACTTGATTTTGCGCCTTGGAAAGATAGCACAGAAGGACATGGTCCTCAAAGCAATTTCCAGACCGATCTCATCCATATTTAGAATTTATGTCCGGCGTCTCAGCACAGATCATTCCGGAAAACCGGGTGGCCTACGGGAAGTCGCAAAAGCACAATAGCGGGGCCGACACAGGAAGCTCGGCGGCTATCTGCGTAATCTTTGCCCTCGAAATTCATTAAAAAAACTAACATCCGAGTTAACAGAATGACTTGGATGTAAATGCCGTTTTTGTTGCCAGCAGAATTTCATTCGAGCCAGCTGGAAAGTATAGTACAAATTTAAAGTAAGGTTAGAAATTTATGAAATTGAGACTAAATGTGGCTGTGTTGATGCCTGATAATAGTCAGTTGAGAGCGCTACGCTTCCATCCTCTTTCTTTCACAATGAGTGGGTTTTTCGGAAATACTCAAGGAAACTACAATGAGGCACAGGATCAATATGGATATCGACACACCGCGTGAGCCTGAAGATCGTATCAGAGTCGTCCTCACTCACCTCGTCATCCAGATTCCCCCAGCCCTCGGGAGCGTATGGGTATATGAACTTCTTCGAACTTTTTTTGACAATAGTTGACACACAATCTAGTGGCTACCCTCCGCCATCTGGCCCTCCACCACAGGATCCTGGATATAATCCTGGCTACCAACCATCCTATGCGCCTCCCCCCAGCGGGTAAGCCCTACCATTCAGATTTTGCGTTTTGATCTTTCAATCTCCATCGCGTACAGATACCCTTCTCCCTCTGGACCTCCTCCCACTCATCGAAAGTACGCTCTTTGTTCATTTTCTTTCTGAACTTGTGCCCATAGAATGTCAATAGCTTTGAATTCCCATCACCTTCCCCAGGCTTGAGCACTCGTGGATATGATCCTCCTCCCGGGCCCCCACATCATCAGTACGAGTGTCTCCTCTAATCCTCTAAATTGTTTGATGCTGACTCGCTTTATGATTCACCCGCCAGTCATCCTCAGGGAGGCGCCAATTTCCCTGGACAACAACACCAGCAACATAGCAGTTATCCTGGCCAACAGTATCATCAACAGTACAACTCACCCTCAAATCCCCCTCCAGGATACCGTAGTTCTGGTGGTCATCATTATGATTCTCGTGCGTAACCACAAACGCTCAGTCTGGTCAATGGGTTGACAGGTAACAGCTATGGGGCCACCTCCACGACCCCCTGCTGGCAATCAGAACTATGGTCCTCAGTTTCAAGGGGCTAATCAACAAAATTCTCAGGCATTCTTTCAGTATTCTCAATGTAACGGAAAGAAAAAGGCGCTTTGCATCGGTATCAACTACATCGGGCAGAAAAGCGAGCTGAGCGGCTGTATCAATGATGCCAATAATATTCAACGTTTTCTCTGTCGTAAGCCGACTAATCAGATTACACTTGCCGTCTAAGTTCACGATTCGTTAAGGTTACTATGGCTACAAGGCAGAAGATATTGTGATGTTGACCGATGATTCTCGTAATCAGCGTCAGATTCCTACGAGAGAGAATATTGTATGCTCATCTCGTTTTCACGATGGCCTCAGATTGAATACTTGGATTGCAGCTCCATGCCATGCAATGGCTGATCAAAGGTGCCGCTCCCAATGACTCTCTCTTCTTCCATTGTGCGTTTGCACCAATCTACGCAAGCATCCACTTCTCATAAACATATAGATTCGGGACATGGGGGTCAAACCAAAGATTTAGACGGAGATGAAGCTGATGGATACGACGAAGGTGCGTAAGGCATTAATTCTATAAAGAGTTCTGACCGACTAATAGCTATTAGTCATCTATCCTGTGAGTGAATACTAGAAGGACGCCGAATTTTTTTATTGAATCACACATAATAGGTGGACTATGAAAGAAACGGTCATATTGTTGACGATGTATATCGAAGCCCGCTAATTTTCATCCCCTTCAAGCTGATAATTTGTTAGATGATGCATGATATCATGGTTAAACCTCTTCCGCCTGGATGCCGCCTGACCGCCATCTTCGATTCTTGCCACTCAGGTTCTGCCCTAGATCTCCCGTACATGGTATGTTCATTCATCCTCCGTTGAAGTCCTCAATATTCTCGTTCAGTACTCTACAGAAGGAAAATTAAAAGAACCCAATTTAGCAGCAGAAGCAGGTCAAGGACTATTATCCGCGGTAACAGCTTACGCTAGAGGAGACGTTGGTGGTGTTCTCCAATCTGCTATGGGTTTTGTTAAGACGGCCACTGGAAGTTCGGCCAAGGCGGATAAGATTTCCAAAGCAACAAAGACCAGCCCTGCCGACGTTGTATGTATTAGTAACATTTTTCCTTTGTCTTCATCAACTCAAACCGTATAGATCTCGTGGTCTGGTTGTAAGGACTCACAAACTAGTGCCGATGCAACCGAAGCTGGTCAAGCAACAGGAGCTATGAGTTTTGCTTTCATCTCTGCGTTGAGTGCGTTTTCTGAGTGAACTTTCTCTCTCAGTTGTTCCTCATCTTTGACTTGAAAGGTGCCAACAACCAGCAGAGCTATCAACAGCTCCTAAATAACATTCGAGATATCCTCAGGAACAAGTATAGTCAGAAACCCCAGCTCTCCAGTTCTCATCCTATGGTACGTCCTGATAGCCTGTACGCTCTGGGACGGACATTGACCGCTGTGTTTTCTACCAGGATACGAACATTTTGTTTATTTGTTAATTTTTCGTCGATGAATCGTGAGTTTGAGAGTATTCGTTGTATGATTGTGTGAATAGTTCGCGAAATTCTTGTATGCGTAACAGATGTGTCCATACAAATTACATTGATCTATTCTCCTATTCAGAAATCAAGTTGTGATCAATATACATTTGGATTAGGTAGGTGTCAAATGGAGAGCACCTATTTTGATACCACCTTCCTTGCATTTTACCGGACAAGCATGGGGTTTGCTTTTCCCTAATGGAATATAGAGAATGACACGAAGGAAGGCGAGGGAAGTATAGATGGTGCACACATTGGTGGATATGTGCAGCAAGTTGAGGTATAATCACAAGGTAATGTAGCTATAATCTAGCGTCTCAGGTGAGGCCAGAGTAGATGAGTGTGAGCTAGCACACCCGTCGACTGGTCACATATCACTCTTTTTCTTCAGTATTTCTATTCTGCAACAAGCAAACTAGTACAGTGAAAATCACTGATAAGACGACAATCAGTGATGTGATGTTGGACAAATATAGAAGGTGATAGAGCATGAATCACAGCAGCACCTTTATAGCAACATCATTTCATTGCTATTAAACCACATATAGTGGTCCCTTTGTATTATAGGTAATGGAACATTTTTTGACAGTGTATAAATTCGAGGAGCCAAAGACATCTATCTTCCATAGTCTTTTCAGAACTTTCCCCTGCAGTTAACAATGTTTACCGTCAGCCAGTTCGACACCCAGAGCATTCGTCTTTGTAACAAGCCCCAGCATGACACCTATATTCAAGTCAGCTTCCAGCGTCCATTTGTAGCTCCGCCTCGTCTCTCTCACGGGATTCGGCAACTTGATATATCCTCTGATGCTAACTAACATTCGCGCTAAATCGACCATCAACGACATCACTGAGGCGTCTGCTGTCTGCCACATCGATTCCTGGCATGATACCACTCTCTACAGTGGCACCGTCAACTCACTGAATCTGGCCCCTGGAAACTTGGAGTTTCAGAACGGCGAGCATACTCGCAACTTGACTACAAATCCTTAGGATCCTGCCTCCATCCGCATCAACTTCGAGCGTCCATTCATCACCCCTCCAAAAGTCGTCGTCTTCTTCAACCTCATCGACCTTGACAGGAGGCGGAACTGGCGTTTGGAAACCAGTGCAACTGACATCGATGAAAAAGGATTCATGCTCAATATCGAGACGTGGGATGATACCATCCTTTATGCCGCTGGGGTGGGATGGATCGCCTATCCTGAGGATAGAACACATATATTCAACACCTCTGTTGAAGCAGCGGAGGGTCAATTGTGGAACATGTCACAAAACCAGAACAGCAAAACCATTAGCTTCGGAGATGTTGAGTTCTGGAAAAGTCCTAGTGTCTTCGTTGCCTTGAACATGTTTGATCTTGGCTGCGGACCCAACTTCCGTCTGACAGCCTTTGTTGACCATGTCACCCAACAAGGATTGACTTGGCATCTGGATTCTTGGAGTGATAGTATTCTTTATGCGGCTGGTGCCAGCATCATTGCAGTCAACTAGCATTCTGTCAAATTACATTGATCTATTCCGCTATTCAGAAGTCGAAGTTGTGATCAATATGCAGATTATGTCAGACTTGAGGTGTCAAATGGAGAACGCCTATTTTGATATCGTCTAGTGTACCGATCCATATTCTAATACCATATTTTAATACTGAGGATCGATACTTGACACTTATTAGAGACATGTTCAGGGCAGCTCAGGCACAAGTGAATTCATCACCTCACTCCAATAGTAGTGTGCACACAGATCACCCATTCCTATGGATAAGCTATAGGTCTAAGGACTAGTTAACAATATTGTTGAATAAACTCTTTACCTGTGTATTATTCTAAGCTTCACCTATATCCACTTCTACCTCCCAACCCTATCAATTGGTGAGTGTTATGAGCCGCCTTTGCCAGAAAAATCATTATGGCCAAGACGGCTCATAACACCTAGGGCTAGCTCAACCCAACAGTCACACTACAGTGAGTGAGCTATCTATGATACCTTTATGAAGTACTGATTTAGACAATGAGTCATTACAGGATCAAGAATCCAGTGGTTCCTATACAAGGATTAATGAAAGAAGGCATACAAGAAAAAGAAATGAAACAGGACCAAAACAAAGGTATGGGACAGAGGACATAGCAATGATAGTAGACTTCTTTCTTCTAATGGTCTAGGCAATAGGGTCCAGCACTAAAGATAACTTGTTGATTGACACACTGTCAAGAAGTAAATTTAGTCTTTGTGTCTTTTTTGAAAAATTCAACAATGTAATTACAGTGTACGAACACAGTCCGCGGTAACCTACTGACTACTAAGGCACAGGGCCTTGACTAATACTATCGGACACGATCTGTCCAGGTTCTGTACTACGAGAAGAGACTGGGTATAGATACAAAGGAGTGGGAAGAAGGAAAGCGGTGGGCTGTGAGGACATGTGTTTCGCTTGGAGGTCCTGATTGGCTCGTTCTGAGCTAGGGATGTTGTCTCAGGGGACACATGGGGTGGTCTTCATGGGTTCATGGAGGTTCCCTGGGCATTGGGAAGGCGAAAGCAGATGGATTAGAAGTGAGGAATTTGATGAAGTCGCCTATGCATGGGGATGGAAGGGTAACTCACTCTTTTGTGAATCTCCGACGATGAGGAGTCTAGTTTCGATATCTGATTGACCACGTGGGCATGCAGATGTTTTGTAAGGGAAAAACCTGGCTCTGCACTCATCTATTGGGGCATATTTTAGGATTGCCCTGGTGGCTCTTGCGCACACGGGGATGGAGTGGCCGGAGAGGCCAAGGTGAGACATTCGTGTGCCTCCTTTTGCGTACGTTGGGGCTTCGCGCTTTTCTGTGTTGATGGTTTCAGTCTTTGTATCATAGAACTGATATATTCTGAATACCTGTTAAGATGTCAACTAGATATAATCAGTATCTAGACATATAATCTAGAAATACAAGGAATATTCATCTCAGTGCAGAACTGAAGTATGAAAAGATACACTAGGAGGTGAAATGTTTACTGAGCATGAAAATCACTGATGTTGGACAAATGTAGAAATTCATGAATCACAACAGATACCACAGCAGATACACAGCAGCACCTTTATAGCAACATCAACTCAATTAAACCACCTATGGTGGTCCCTTTGTGCTATAGATAATGGAGCGTGTTTTGGCAGATATATATATTTCAGTCGCTCGAGGAGTGGAAGATGTCTTCCATAGTCTTTTCAGAACTTTCCCCTGCAGCGAACAATGTCTACCATTAGCGAATTTAATACCGTTAGCGTTTTGGACAAGCCCCAGCACGACACCTTCATTCAAGTCAGCTTCCAGCGTCCATTCATAGCCTCGCCTCGCCTCCCTCACGGGATTAAGCAGCTCGATATATCCTCTGATGCTAACATTCGCATTAAGTCGACCATCAACGACATCACTGAGACATCTGCTGTCTGCCATATCGATTCCTGGCATGATACCACTCTCTACAGTTGCGCTGTCAACTCGCTGAATCTGGCTCCTGCCAATCTGGAGTTTCAGAACGGCGAGCATACCCGCGACTTGCTTGCAAATCCTCGGGATCCTGCCTCCACCCGTATTAACTTCGAGCGTCCATTCATCACCCCTCCAAAAGTTGTCGTCTTCTTCAGGCTCATCGACCTTGACAAGGGGCGGGACTGGCGTTTGAGAACCAGTGCAACCGGCATCGACGAAAAAGGATTCACGCTCAATATTGAGACGTGGAGCGATACCATTCTTTATGCCGCTGGGGTGGGATGGATCGCCTATCCTGAGGATAGAACACATATATTCAGCATCTCTGTCAACACAGGGGAGATTGGACTACGGGACGAGCCACAAACCCAGCACAGCAAAGACATTAGCTTCGGAGACGTTGAGTTCTGGAAAAATCCTAGTGTCTTTGTTGCCTTGAACATGTTTGATCTTGGCTGCGGACACGACTTCCGTCTGGAGGCCTTCGTTGATCAGGTCACCCAACAAGGATTGACCTGGCATCTTGATTCTCGGAGTGATACCGTTCTTTACTCAGCTGGTGCCAGCATCATTGCAGTCAACTAACATTCGATTCATGGCTGGTAGGCTGATTTTTTTGCGTTCCGAACTTCCTAGTCTAATCTTGATGTCAGGAAAAAGCGATTCTTTGGAGAAAGGACACTATCCATTTTGTAATAACTAGTTGTTTCAATGTATTCTCCCAAACAAGATAAAAATATGTGACTTACACAAAACTGCCTGGTGTTTCCTTTACTTGTCGGTTCCGTATATGTCTTCCTTTGATTCTACATGGACAACACTGGCAAGAGTCCACATCAGAAATAGACGCATCATAGTCGTTGATCAATTGTTCCAACAGTCGCTCTCTCGGTGAGTAAAGGCATGACCTGAGCACAAACTTGAACAACATCTTCTAAGTCTTCATTTAGTCGCATGAGGAATTGTCATCGGCCTCAGCCTAGATCCGACACACTTCTGCCTTTTTTCAGTTCATATCTGAACAGCTGACCTCAACCGAATTAACTAGAAACATACCAAGCGCTGAGAATGGTATGACGTAGAAAGAAGGTCTAGGAAATCTGGGATTCTGTCATAAACGCTTGTCTTCTGAACATACCTAACTTGCAATGAGAACTTCTTCAATATGTACCCCAACCGAGTCCAGTCCGCAAACAACTCTTCTTCTGATCACTTCGCATCAAGTAAATTCAAGTAGTTTCTAGAAAAGCGATTTGACAAATAAGATTCTATCATCATACCGTTCACAAAGTCAATAGTTAGTCGTTGAACACAATAATGCTGGCACCGGAATTAAAAGTCAGAATCGTTGTGGAACACATTCCAGGCTGAATTTGGAAGGAGAAGGGACTGAGTCGAGTCGAGTTCTTCTGCCTGAGAGTGCATCAATGGAGCGGCCAATAAAACGAAGACTAAATCCACTTGAGTTCGAGTTTCCTATTGAGGAATGACAATAGCGCATAACAGAGAGCCATAAATAAGTGCGTGACTTTGGAAAGCCCGAAGGTACACTGAACATTAAAAATGTCAGGTGCCGCACGTATACTGCATCCAAAGTGATTGCTTGAATTCCTGGCCCATTTCAAGACTTTCTCGTCGTAAGAAACAAGTATCCCCCCAAGCCGAATGACGCCGACACCGTAATGGTTTCGTTATCGAAATGTGCATAATCGTCATCTCCCTCCGATGACTTTCAATTGTTAATACTCGTCCAGTCTGACCACTCATACTGAAATAAACCCTTCCATGACTTCAACAGCTTCCCCTCCTAGTTCTATTTTACTTACTTCACCGTCAACTTCAATCTCAACATGAACTTCGATGTCACTCCTTCTCCCCATCTCTACTCCTTGAATGATCTCGAACCTCCATCTACCAGGGCCCTTCCTTTTACCAAGCCACCCCGCAAGCGCCGAAGCCGCGGAACCAGTCGCAGGATCCTCTAAAGTTTCCAGAAACATCCTGGTCCTCGCAACCCCGTTATCGTCTTCATAAAATGCATACAGTCCGACAAGTCCTTGCCATTCACCCAACCATGACACCTCAATCCTCCCCACAACACCTTTCAGCTTCCTAAGAGCATCTTCCGAATTCAGTTTTAGGAGAACAACAGTCATTCCCTTGACAATAGACACAACTACCCCATCAACGCCTATACCGCTGGCATAATCCGTTACCTGAAGGTCAGATTGAGCAGATCTGAACCAGGCAAGATCTACAGGCTTGTGTTCCTTAAAATCAATTGGAACCTGCAGGCGAACTTTCCCGGAATCTTGGAGGACAGCAGGGATGTCTCCGGCCTTGGTCCTCAGGGTAATCTGCTTCCTCTCCCCTCCAGCAGCTTTTGTTAGTAGGTACCAACTTGACCCAACAGTTGGATGTCCAGCAAATGGTAGCTCCGTTTCAGTGGTGAAAATCTCTATTTTCACAGGTGCGTCGGGTGATGTATCAGGTGATGTATCATACATGAAAACCGTTTCGGAGAGATTGAATTCGCGTGCGATGAGCTGTTTCTGAGCCTGAGACAATTGAACAGATCCCGAAGCAGGAACATGAACGATGGCCAGTGGATTTCCGATAAATTTGGTTTTTGTGAAAACGTCGATGATGCGAAAGGTAAATCTAATCTCAGGCATGTTGAGATCAGTGACTGATCAGTGATGTTATGAGCAGACCACCTTGATGATTTTCCTCTGACTGACAAAGATATCAACGTGAGACGGATCAAGCGTTCCGGATGTCCCATCCAAGAGCCTGAACAAGGGAGATCTGCTGGTATTGGTGATTTTCGTTGCGCCACTGTCGACTTTAACCAGAACAGTTCCTTGGCCCTCATCCTTCAAGTCGTTGCTCCATTTGCGGCATCTTACAAGAGTATGCTTAAAAAGTCTCATCCTCGCTATCTAATCTCGCTCAGCATGAAATTCCTAGCCATGGAATATCCAACAATGCTTGGTATGGCTTTTGAGTTATTCACCATTGCTTCAAGACAACTCTGGGAAACACACGAATCCACTCTTGTCATCTACATCGCTAGCGAGGTCTATTTTTTCGTGGCTGGCTGGACTTGAACCATATGGCGGGAAGCATCATCATACGCAAAAAACTCGAATGGGATGTAGACGGTCGCGATTTGATTTCTGATATGTGTAGTACGATTGAAAATATGATTTAAATTGCAAAATAGAAAACTGAGAACAAGATGAACCTTCTGACATGGTCCTTGTCTCATGTTCATGGTTACGAGGAGGTGCATGAAGCGTTGATACACATCCGTCTCGTGACCGATGCAGGGGAGCTACATGCACTTACCAAAGATGATGCATCAGAAGCCAAAGATAAGATAACTTGTCATGGGGTGAGCAGAGAAGCTTTGGAAACATTATTCGGGCCGTCGCAGAAGTCGAAGTCAGAAGCTCTTTTCACACATAACCGCAATAAACGTTGCGAATACCTCCAACTTACCTCTACAACTATAGATGAGGTTACACAGTCTCATCATTGGCTTCTTGACTTGCCAACCCATCTTGAAAGGCCTGACAAAGTCCCACGACAAGATCAATCGCTATGCCCTCGTTACGAGGTACAATCCTATCCGCACCTCCTCCAATCCGTCCACACCACTCCAGATCGGTAACGGAAACTTTGCCTTTGGAGGGGACATCACTGGTCTCCAAACGTTTCTCCCTTTCAACACGCTCTCATCCTGGGGCTGGAAAAACGACAGTCTACCGGCAGGATTTACTGAAGAAGACATAGAAATGTACAGGGGCGTAAGCTGGCTTAATCACGGTCGACCCGTTCAGTACGATTTCGGCGGGGGAAATCCTGTTGAGCAATGGTTGATATCAAATCCCAATCGAGTGAACCTCGGAAGAATCGGATTGGCTTTCATGGATAATGCGGGGATGTTTCTCAGTGTGACAGAGAGCGACCTAGACAATACTACACAAACACTTGATCTGTGGAGTGGTGTCATCACTAGCACATTCTCCTTTCAAGGCACTGCAGCAACAGTTAAAGTCAGTTCGGCAGATTCAAGTGATGCCATTGCTATTCATCTCGACTCCAAACTTGTCGATGAAGGACAACTGGGTATCTTCCTCGATTTCCCATGGTGTGATGGTACTGCCAAGTTTAGCGCCCCATTCGTCGGACGATATGACGTTCCATCCAATCACACCACCACTCTTAAGACCTCAACATCAAAAGCAGTCGTTGAACATCAACTCGATGCCGCGAATTTCGTGACTACAATAGCTGGCAACTCATTCAGCATCAAGCGAGTGGATCCTATCGCGCATCGATACCTCATGACCCCATATTCGAAGACACAAAATAAGGAGTTCTCCCTGACCATCTCATTTGGTTTGTCAGAGCAGAAGGTCAACCTTGATGCGAACCAAGTGTTCGAAGAATCTAAGCAAGCATGGGAGAAATATTGGTCGAACAGTGGGTTTATTGATGTATCGACGAACTCAAAGGACTCCAGAGCAGATGAGTTGCAACGAAGGATCATCTTATCGAGGTATCTCATGAGAGTGAATGAGGCAGGAGATACACCTCCGCAAGAGGTGAGCTATGTTCTGCGAAGGTTCGCGTTTCACTGGCTGATTAGGTAGTCTGGCCTTGTGAATAATGGTTGGGTACGTCAACCCCGATTCTTTTGTAAAGGGTCAAACTCTGACGAAGCACTGTTTCCAGTACGGGTAAGTTTGTTCCATCTTCAGAGCTCGTGAATTTGCTCAACGTTGGAAAAACATTAGGAAATTCCATATGGGTGTGTTCTTTTTCTTTCTCTCAGAGTTAAACCAAATTCAAGCTTTGATTGCAGAGATGTACTTCTGGCATTCTGTTCACTGGGCGCTTTGGAACAACTGGAACATCCTCAACCGCTCTAGCTCCATCTACTCCCGTTTCCTCCCTTCCTCTCTCGCTAGATCCAAGATCCAACAAGGCTGGCCATCGGGTGCACGCTGGCCAAAGATGACAGATCCTTCAGGGCGTTCTTCACCAGGAGAAATCAACAACCTGCTCATCTGGCAACAGCCGCATCCCCTGGTGTTTGCTACATACGAACTTCGCAGCTTCCCGACAAGGGACACATTAGAGAAGTGGGAAGATGTCGTAAGGGAGACGGCAAACTGGATGGCGGCATTCGCTTGGTTCAATGAATCAACCAAGGTTTATGACCTCGGACCGCCAATGTTCGTAGTAAGTGAGGATACAAGCCCAAATATTACACAGAATCCGGCATTTGAGCTGGCATACTGGAGGTTTGGATTGGATATTGCGGAGAAGTGGATGAATGCACTAGGAATGAATGTTCCGCGGTTATGGACGGCAGTCAAAGACAATCTGGCGAATTTGTCGATCGACAACGGGACCTATATGGTCTATGAAGGAATAGAAAGGGTTTTTTGGGATGATCCTGCGTTCACGAGTGATCATCCAGCTTTAGTAGGATTATATGGTTGGCTGCCACCCACCCAGGGACTGGATCTCACAATGGCAAAGACTACAGCAGAAAAGGTGTGGACGCATTGGAACGTGACAGATTTCTGGGGGTGAGTCAACAATTTAGCAGATGTGCAATCGTTTGACTTCAAATTCCCCCAAGCTGGGATTATCCTATGCTGGCTATGTCTGCTGCACGAAATGGGGAACCCGAGCGGGCCATAGAATGGCTTCTTGATCCACTGTATCAGTTCGATGACGTTGGAATGCCTATTGGTGGTGTGCGGGTTCCGACGCCCTATTTCCCCGGATCTGGTTCGTTCTTACTCGCGATTGCAATGATGGCAGCAGGATGGGATGGAAGTGAAGAGAAGAGCCCCGGTTTTCCAGCTGAATGGAATATTCAATTTGAGAATATTAACAGAGCCCTGTGAGACATGAATCAAAATGTAGCATCTACGCAGTCATCTGGCTGAAATTGTGCGTAAGAATTTGATCTTCCTTGTCCATACCCATGCGTCCACGCCAGTGCTTTGGAAGAATTGGCCGATCCAGGCTGGTAAACGGTCTCGTTGGTTGCGCCAACACAGAATCAATGACGTCAAGAACATCATCCGCTTTGACTTGGCCAAACCTATTCATCAGGGCGTCGGTACTACCTCTGACGTGACTGATTCAGCAGACTTACCATTCACCATGGGGATAAACAAGCACATTAGCTGCATATCTGTGTTCAAATGAGCATTAAGCAATATCTCGATGCGATGACTTACTTGTGACCACCAACGTGTCCGACCTCACGAACTTTCAGAAAATGACCCATCTTCCGCCTGTCAACCTCCTCCTTGAGGAGTCGGGCCACTAAGCTGCCCTGCTGGCCACAGCGACAGTCTCGGGCACCGTGAGTGCAAACATAAACATGTATCTCTTGACTTGTCTCCTCAGTGACCGAGTCACGTTGAATATGCGCTTTGAGACTAGCTTCCACCATATTGATATTCTCCGTTGATACTTCTGGTATTTCCAACCTTCCACCTGATACGGAGAAAACAGTGGCAGCTGTCTTGATGCCATTTGAGACTGGAGGCACTCCTGTCCAGGCAAAATTTACAATGGTCCTGAGCTTCGATGTCTGCTGCTGCAATTCCCGCTGTAACGCGGTCGAAAATTTGCAAGGGAACGTCGCTGGTGGATCCTGTGAATGAAGAAAAACATAACTCGAGTGCATAGGCACCGTGCCGCACAAAAGGTTGATAGTTCTTGTAGACAGTGCACGAGTACGACTGGCAGGGATGGGAAAAGTTCTATGTATCATGGGTGGAAGGATTAACGCGTGGATCAAGGCCGGCGAATTGATGATATATAAGCACATCAGGCACAATGGGTTGACGTTCTAATTCAAAAGAAAGTTTGAGCATGACACGGCCATTTACACAGTTGGGGAACTTTGAAGTTTGTGTGAAATTATTTAGTGGTCAAGATGAGGTTAGAACACCCAACCTTCTGCATCTGTCGTGGGACTTTCTGCACTCAGGTTTCATGCTCCAACAACTCAGCCACCTCGCCGACTGAAAATCAACTTCTTATTATACAACACCTAAAATTGATCATAATTTCTTCACTACATTGTCACACTGATGATTCTGCCTTCTTAGAGCATGTCCAAGACGGTTGTACCTCATATTCAAAGATTTCTCAGAGACGCCCTCAACTCGATCCAAAGTTCAAAAATGGATGACGTAAAGAGCTGGCTAGAAAGAATCGCAGTGATCTTGCTAGTGCCCAACGCTAGTTTGATGTCACTATGACCGTAGATGAGCGAAGGTTCAGTCGATGACTGATCATGAAATACATAAACGAGTTTGAGGTCAAGTCGGATCAGATAGAAGGGATCAAAGTATGTTCAGATTCTAATGATAGGTTATTACGATTTGGAGCAAAGGGATACCAAATCTATGCAAACTGCCAAGGGCAAACGCTCCGATGACCGATCAAAGAAAAAGACCAAGACAAACAAGAAGCCCGGCAAACAATGAGTGCGCTATCCTTCTATCACTTCCTTCACATATGATGTAGCTACACGGCCCATTCACGAGGAAAATACGCCTCGAAACGCTGAAGAAGTCTAAAATCTAAGATCCAGATAGACGAAACTGAGTATATTATTGTAGTAAGAATAAACGGTATACGCACCTAAGATCCAGATAGATGGAACCGGTACTTAGGGCTACAAAATGCGCGACTTGGATATAGAATGAAAAGCTCCAACGTCTCCGAGCATTTGTCGCTTCGCAGAAATGATAGATAAGAAATGAGATCGAAAATTCAGAGTAAGTAAGACAAGCAGATGTTGCGACGCAGTTCTAGGGGCCTCTGATAGATCGTTCCTAATGAATTTTGGTCCATCAACCTAAATCTCCTTCTCCTTCTCCTTCACCATAACGAAATGGTCACCAATCTGCCCTTCACGCCACATGTTGACTGCAATAACTGCTGCACCCGGACCAAGGAGGGGAATAGCAATTAGATACCACAGGAGAATCAGTGGGATCTCAATGACGTCTGAGACAAACCACAGTTGCGCAATGCCTGTTGAAAGCAGGGCAAAGGTGAGGTCCCATTTCAGGAAGTCGTGAACCTGAACAGGAGTAGGAGCACCAACTAGGGGTGTTATGGATGGTATATAAAGGGCTTTGAGGGCTTCCAAGTCTGACCATCGAGACCATAATTCGACCAAGTAAAACAGGGATGCCCCGATCAGGGATACGAAGTAGAAAAACTGAATAACATCGAATCCAGACTCAGCATGGCCTGGTCGCTTGATGGTGAGATATAAAAAGGTAGCCACAGCCATGTATATGGGAAATGGCTGCCAGATGGCAGTGGAGATGGGATTTTGAAGTATTACCATATAGATAGAAGGGATGCCAGCTCCAACTATTAGTCCAAATAAGATGGCTTGGGCATGAACCTTGGTGATAGACGTAGCAGAGTCGAACCTCGCACGACCACCACTGAGAAAGAAAACGAGATAGTAGAGGGGCATGGTTGCTCCTATACTACAAACTTGGCCGAGGAGACCAACGACGGCAGGAAATACTATGCCCATTCTGCGGCCAATGCGAAAACCTTCAACTGCAGGGATGATGTAGAAGATGGATCCGGTAGTGAAGAAGTAGTTGAGGTGTATGAAGGGGTCTCCTGAGGTCATTGCTCCATGGAAGAACGCGACAAGGCCGCAGAGCCTCTTATCCACCAATGGAATGCCGGTGTATGGAAGTGAGTATGGACCTTGCTCTGATTTGCATTCGGCAGTAACAATAGATGCTAGCCCAGAAACCAAGAGGTTTCCGAATATAAATTTGCAAGCATAATAGGTGAGAGTGCCGAAAACAAACAGTGGTAGGACAGTATCTATTGACTGGCTTCAAGAAGTGTACCACAAGAAATTCTGGAAGTGGATATTACCTCGCAGGATATTACGTGTCATGTTG
>Ga0153976_1000324_pt1 | contig 16886 bp, 22 predicted proteins | sample TSGA060MetaG_FD_104717 | JGI IMG/M metagenome (GOLD analysis project Ga0153976, IMG submission 104717) | Attine ant fungus gardens microbial communities from Georgia, USA - TSGA060 MetaG | ecosystem: Host-associated > Fungi > Mycelium > Unclassified | place: USA: Georgia, Yuchi Wildlife... | reverse complement strand
GGAAATCTTTGGCGCTGACAATGGGATCGGTCCCAGGTGGTGTAGCCATTATTGATCCGTTAAAGTGCTCGTGCGGCTGGACCGTGTTATTCGCAGTCCCCTGTACTGTTGTTGCCCTGCGGCGCTTCTCTTTCTTTCGATTCTCTCGAGGGAGCGGAATGGATGTATTTTTCCCCTTGTGATCAGCTACCGTTTGTTTTGGACTCGCACGACACCCATTGTCTGGACGGCCACGAAACTGATTAGCCTTAGTGTTCTTCGACTGCACTCGGTTCGAAGATGCCTGTAGTCGACATGCAGAGTGTGGGGGTGTCTTTCCGACGTCTGAGAGCCTGCAGGGTGGAGTAGGCTTGAGTGTCAGGATATCGGCCCGTCCATTGGTGGACTTCTCAATCCTCCGGCGCTTGTGACCTGTATTCCCATCGATTGGCCTCCCCCTCTTCTCCCCTTGTACTCCTTGCTTGTCCATTGTTTCCCTAGAAAGTTGAGGAATCGGTTCTGGAAGTCCAAGGTTTCGTCGTTCCTCTCTCACAAACCGTGAAGCAAGATCATGGTTATTTCCGCAAAGAGCCCTCTGAACATTGATGAAGCATCTTATTAACCGGTCTGTGACTTCGACTTCTTGAGCTGGCACAAATTTCTTCCCTGGATTGAATGCCAAGTCAACCCAGGGCCGCAATTCTTTCTAGACGTGGTCTCAGAGAAAGATCAAAGCAGGAATAGTTGGAGAACATACGGTGACGTTAGAAAAATGATGCGTGGTAATCAGGCTGTCCATTCGTTTTCGAGCTTGATCCTTTGGTAAAGGTTTTGGCCATGTCTCGAATATCCTCCGATAAATCATTTTGACTAGTAAACGGTCGTCCCACGTTTTCAAGTGTCCAATAAATTCCAATCTCAGAATAAGGTCCATGGGTAGCACTTGAGCACAAATGCGAGAGGCAAGCAACTATAACAGTTCAACAAGATTCAGCGCCACACGCCTTGAACCACTACGCGCCTCACACTTTATTGTTTGTCATGGAAACAACTGCAAATCGCAACAAGCGCTTCCAGCTCTGCCACAGGGACAAAGAATATAATAGTCTCACGAATGATTCAATAATAAACGAGAGAAATTATTTCGAAAGAGCATGTTGCAGTGCCTCATAAACCTCAGCCTCAATCCGTGCCTCCGCCTTATCAGCCTCAGAACCAGTCCCAGAAGCGACCTTGTTTGCCTCCGCGAGTCCCGTACGCACAGCCTAATGTTCGGGGAGACTCCAGTTGTACAAAAATCACCCGTCGAAACAGCTCACCTCAATAGAAAAATCCTCAAGTGAAGCACCCTCAACCGCGTTTATGGTAAGCTTGTTATTTGGGTGTACAGTCGCGATCCCACCAGAAACTATGCGTTCAAAAGGATGCGTTAGCTTTTCGACAATGGAAATCGAACAACATACTGAAGAATTTCTGAGATCCCGAATTTTCGATGACTTCAACAACACCAGAACTCAAAGGTTCGATTGATGGAACATGATTTGACAAGATACCCATGTCACCGGACTCAGCAGGAATGTTCACCTGAACAACATCTTGAGAGGAGAAGATAGTCTTATATATTCATAGACAACCTTATGTTAGTCAAGCCATCGCAGCCGTGAAAGATACCTGAAAGATATCTGAGTACCCACTTTGTGAGGAAGGACCAGGGAAAGTTTGAGCTTGTCACTGACTTCAGCATAACCACGTCTTGCGAGTGCAAAACTAGTCGTTGCCCGGCGCACAACAGAAAGAAAACGTAGTGAAGACATTATGAGAACTCGTGATGGCCGTGAATTTGCGGAGTCATGTCCACGGATTCTGCCGCCATATTCACACGATATATTATAATACATATAATCAGATTACAGCCCAATAGAACCTTGGTCCTTGTTTCCTCCGGTATAATCCTCGGGTAGAAGAGTCGGTTCCAGTCGGATTCCACGTTCACTGGGTAATAGACTAAGTAATTCCAATTGCTCCAGCCCAGGTTTACACTCACATTTCATCCACAGCAACCAACAGATCATAATTAATTTCTTGTGAAACTACGGAATTAAACTCATAGCGTGGGTGTGAACGCACAAAGTTACGGATCCATGTAGCGGTAGTTTCCAAGGAGCCTATTGCATCGGTTTGAGCTAGAAGGCAAAAGCAGAATGGCAAGAACGCTGACCATTAGCTCGACGTCTTACTAGATTGAGGTATCGTTCAATTCTTGCCAGAGCTTCTGGCTCTATTTCTAGGGTATCAAGATATGCAGAAACCAGGCCAAGAAGACCCGGAAAATTTACTCCCTTTGAGAATTTGTTATTCAAGCAGGATAGGGATTTCACAAAAGATAGTCACCTTCCCGTTCATGATCTCATCCATAGTCATTTCTTCGTACTCATCCTTGATGGGTACGTTTAGTTCTCCATTTACAGGAGGACCAGGAGGCGTGAAACAATTGCCGAGTTTCTTCTGCTTGGGTATAGAGCCATCCAGCGACGAGGAGCTTCCAGAACAGAGAGAAGCGGCACTGCTCGCGACACTACGGTCATGAGGATAGACGTCCTTACGGAAGTAGAATCTACCCGAGCGTCTGGCATCTCTCAACTGGGCCCGTTGCATGTTTTCATCGACCTAAGGAGAAAATTTGAAAACTACAATGCTCACGCAGTTTGAGACTCAAATACCTTTGAAATGGGCACATAGAAATTAAGGTTAAAGTAAAGGATTGCACGCGAAAGAAGGACGACAAAGATGGCGAATGCAGCATTTTCAAAGTCTGTTAGCTGGACCTCCATGCTTCTGAATTCAACTCGCCATCCTATCGATGAATTAGGTGGGGGTGGTTTAAATCGCAATGTTTGCCAATTGGTTGATTGGATATTCTGAGTCACATGTGTCAGGGTGCCAGGACTGGGATGAGAAAATCATACCTCGAAGTGATCGCTGCTGGAGGTATCATCCTGTTCAATCGTTTCAGAAAAAATAACAAGAGGATCGCGAATGAAGAGATGTGCGATGTGTTTGGATAGCAGCTCATCGAGTCCTGTTTTTACCTAAGATGTCGGTAAATCAATCGATCAAGACTATGTCGCACCATGCTTCCTGAGCCTATCGTATATCTCCACATCAAAGGGAACCTCGGTATCGTTGTATTCTGGGCGGTTCATCCACTCAGGGGAGAGGTAAAGGTCAACGCTGTCGTAACGCGACTTTGGGATCCTAAATCGGTTGTTTTTGAGCTCCTGTAGTTGGTTGATCGCGTTAAGAAGCAACCTATAACAACAGACTATCAAAATCAACCTTCAATCCCCGTTCTTCTTCTGTACGATCATCAACACTACCAGCAATCACGTTCCATCGGCAATCAACGTCTGCAAGGTAGCCTCGCCAGACCGGACTTGCAGCCGTCAGAGCAAGCTACAATATGATTAATAAGTGGATAAAACGGACGCTGGTGAAACACACAAGAATGGGTCCGATTGGGATCAGGCCGTCATATAATCGACGGGCATCCGCTACATTACAAGCTTGAAAAGTCAATTGCAAACAACAACATCCCATGCCAAAACCCATTGCATCTAGGTATATGTGATCTGGGAGGGCAGCGCCACTTTTGGCCTCTTTTTATAGTTCGTCAGCGTAGGCTATCCTTCCAAACTGTATTTGACCACATACCGAAATCCTCTGGATAGATATTACGACCCCAGGGAATAGTAGGATCGATGAATGGTTGGGGAGTCTTCTCATCAAAGAATATTGGCAGGTTGATGGCGACCTTGGATCCGCGGCGAGTTCGAATATTCGCCGTGAGCGTACTGTATTAAATTGTTAACCTTTGCATGATGTATGACAAAAAAGGTGGCCCAGCATACGGGAAACGTGCATGAGGATTGGTGATCTGCTCGGGCAGGAAGAGACTGTGACTTGATACAGCATTGGAGGGGTCATAGCCAGGCTCCGTGAACTGGCCCTGAACACCGAGGAGAGGAAAGGAGGTGACTGTTACGGGGATTTCATTGGCCTTCAGATGTTTCCGGGCAAGGGTTCGCCTTGGTAAGAGTTATTTTGAGTTGCATCTACCTTCGGGAAAGGCTACCTACCGGTATCGCATATTGCTTTCGACAGACAATAGGTCAGGTATTGAGCCAGTATATGGGGAGCCAGGTGTTGATTCTAGCATGTAGCGGCCGTACTCAGGGTGAAATTTCGGGATCGATACGCTGCAAGGAGGAAATTATAGACACAATGTGGCGCAAAAATCCGAACACACTTCTCTGGGTGATCTACGCAGATGACGTCGACTATTTCATTCAGCTTTGCAAGGATTTCGGTTTGACGCAGGGAAAGTCTAGCGTTCTTCTCTTTGTTGTTAAGGGAAATGACCATGTATTCGAGCTTGGAGCATGTCAACCTCAAGCGAAGTGATTGGATACACAGTGTACCTCGTCCCCCCACAACAGCTCATCGCCATGTCTATCCTTGAGGCGATCCCAGATATGTAGAAACTGGGTGATGCCATGATTGCGCACATGGTCTGCATACTGAAGGGTATCAGCCCAAGCGAGAGGAGTTCCAAGTATGAGCAGGCCCATGGGTGCAGTTTGGTCCGTTCAGTTTGATTAGTAAATTAAAGCTATTTGTAGATGGTTTTATCATGGCTTTGTCATTGTAGTATTTATCTCCGGCCTGATCTCACAAAATCTTCTGAGTCAGCCTTTGTATCATCTGTGCCACGAATCACGCCATAGCCTCTGTTCTGATTTTGGTCAGAAATATGATCTAGATCAACCATTTGCTCCATTTGTAGCCCACTTCAAGCATATCTTGAGTGCAAGAAGAATATGACGGAGCGATCGTGTCCAAGCCTCCTCTTGATTGAATTGTAATTTGACCGAAACATCACCAATCCGATCCTTGGTAATTCTGCAAGAAAGATCATTCGTGAACTCTAATCCCTTAGGAGCAGAATCAGGCTCACTGGTGAGGAAACTCAACATTGGTATCTTGCGATTTGATATAGTCAATGAGGTGCTTCAAGCAGTCAAGGAATGCTACCATCGCAAAGTCGAATCGGCGGTTGTGCAATAAGCGACCAAAGTGTAGATCTCCAGAACCATATAGTTCATATGTTGCCTTGTCACCAGTGGTTTTTTCTATGCGGGAAAACGAGCCCATCGGAACTAGGCGATAACTTCTTGGTGGTAAGCGGTGGTGCTCCCTGATTGACCGTCAGCGTACTTTGAAAATGTATAGTCCAACTTTCTGGTAATGGTATACAATAATAGTAGTGCTTGGCCCCAAGCAGCGTTGATTTCTGCCCATTCAACCTAGTAAGTGTGATTGAGTGCATCGGGCGCTTGCAATCAGAGCTCCACTTACGGGCACCCCAGGTACACGTCCAAGACGTAATCCATTAATGGTTCCGAACACACCATCATGGCCAATGCAAAACGCATCATTGTAGACATTTGTCCGCTCAAGTTTCTCCAGAGTGGCAACGTCCGCAGCGTATGCGGCTCTGAGCGAAGCCAATTGTGCGGTCTGGTGTTCAGCTAGGAGGAGCTGGTCATTATGTTGCCTCCAGAACCTGCAATTGAGAGGAATAACGAAAGAACAAAACAGACAGAAATGCCAGCTCACTCAGCCTCTTCAGCTTCAAGGGCTTTCTCATCCAGTTCCAGTAAACGTGTCTCCTCATCAAGTTGTTCTCGTTCTCTTTCCGCCTCTTTCAACTGGTCAATTGCAAGCCGTTCCTCACTCTTTAGTCGCTCTATCTTCTTTTCTGCTTCTTCTTTTGTGAGACCTTGCGCTTCACGTTCCTTTTCCTTTCTGATCTCTTTCTCAAAGGCGATATACCCATCTCGCTCTTTCTTGGTTTCTTCTAGCTGACGGTTAAGAGTTTTGAGTAGAATTTGTGTACACTCAGCACAGAGCGGATGATCAATGTCTGTCTTTGTGGACAAGAGGTTGAATAGCCTTGCTGCTGACCGTAAATGATGTGATAAAGGCGAGGGGGAAGTCTGATCAGGGTCGTATTGTGCTAGTGAGGGAGGGCTAGATATTTCCCGAGGCGCTAAGGCTGGCTTCCGAAATCGTGTTTGTGTCACTGGAGATGAGGGAATATGGCGTATGATACTATCCTGTAGCAGCACGAACGACTCATTGGCGGTGCGCTCTGGCTGTTTACCTTGGGCACGCAAAGACCGTTTTGATCTATTCGGATCCAGGGAGCCAGATCCAGTACCTGTCGATCTCTCCCAAACTGCCTTGACATACGGCGAGGCAGGAAGCTGGGCAAGCTTTTGCTCGTTAGTCAGATGTCGTGTGCGTTGGGTTGGAGAAACCGGCAGAGAAGCAACAACAGTATCATAGGCAGACGGTGCAAGATCTATCAAGGACGCATCTGGCTAGCGTCATAGATTAACGGTAAAGTACAGCCTAGTAAACAAAGCAATGTACATACCTGTAGCAACTCTTTACATTGTTGGCATACCAAGCCGAAGCTCATGGTAGATATGTGACTGGATGTGACAAGATGATTAGACTCGGAAACTATGGGTCACTTGCTCGGTCCACTTTAGATTTTCATTTCCTCTTAGACGGCTGTCTGCACAATATGATCACCTCTATAAGACAACGCAAACAGCATCATTGAATAGCCCTTGTGCAGCCCGTGAGCTGTTCGTAACCTGAACGAAAACTCCACAAGTTTCGTTTCTCGCATTTTGCATGGCGATCGTAACACATGTTCAACACGTCCTCAAGGATTCAAAAAGCTGAATGTCTGGCAGCATGACGACCTCCAGCTCATCAGCTCTGCAATTCCCCAGGTATACTTGCTCTTTCGTTTGTCCCTCCCTTGTATGTATTCACCATTGGCCGAGTCTCTAGGATGTCCACTCGTGCTTTCGCTCTTATCATTGGTATCGACCACTACAAATCTGGTAATATCTGGAATCTTCATTCCTGTGTTGACGATGCCAGGCGCATCCGATCCTGGTTGGTCAACGACCTTAACGTTCCCGATGATCAGATTTGCATGCTGCTGGACGGCCAAGCAACCCAACACAACATTGAAAATCGCTTCATGTCGCATTTGACAAACAACCGTTGTATTGAGAAAGGCGATGCTATCATTATCTATTTCGCTGGCCATGGTAGTACTATACCTACCCCCAAAGGCTGGTTTCCACCTAACACTCTTAAACGAAGTGGGTTTGCCGAGGTTCTCTGCACGTATGATTATGAAACAAAAGCGACCCGTGGTCGTGTAGCGGGTATTTCTGACAGATCATTGGGTTCCATGGTTTATGAGCTGTCTCAAGCTAAAGGCGATAACATCACTCTGATACTTGATACATGTTTTTCTCCACGGAGAGACATTGCAGGTCGAGGACTCACTCGTTGGACACCAACAATCAAAGTGGCTCCTGATGACTTAGATCGCTGTCTCTGGCACGGTGCTCGTAGGAGATTGTACGGTCCTCCTTATAGTATTCTTGCTCCTCAGAAGAGTCACATCTGCCTTGCAGCATGTGGGAACGGGAGCCAAGCAATCGAGGGTAAAAATGGGGGAAGGTTGACACATAAGTTATTAGAGCTGGTGTCCACCTTGTCGCTTCATCGCATCTCCTACAGCCACCTCCTGGATCGACTCCAACAGGGAATGCCGAATACGCAGCAGCCCGTCTGTCACGGTATTAATAGAGATCGTATACTCTTCAATGGGGTGCCCTTTACTACCAACGCCCATTTTCTTCAGGTCACTCTTAATGACCGTGATGAGCGTCTCAGAGTAGAAGCTGGCCTGATACACGGGCTAGTTGAAGGAAGCGAACTGTCTTTACACTTCCATAATCATCGTTGCTCCAACAACCCAGCATTCTCTACCATTGTTGTCGAAGAACTTCATCCTACCTGGTGTTTTGCTCGGACGGTGAACCTGAGAGTGTCACTTCCAAAGACGTGCTGGGCAAGGGTTATACGATGGAATAATAGACGCCCTTTCCGTGTCAATCTCAAGGCGACTTTGACATCCTTTATCCGGATGTGGAAGTTCAAACGAACATTTAATGCTGAAAGTGCACCAACATCACGATCGGGTCTCAGCATTCTGCGAGTCCAAAAGGCTGCTCAGGCTGACATTTCTCTCACTCTCGGGCGTCATTCTGTCACAGTAGAAAGGCATGATGATATCATCGCCACTAATCATCGTCATGTTATTAAGATTGAGAAGCGCACAGGAGATGAAGTCCTCGCTGATGCTGCCCGCTTTCACCTTCATCTCCACCGTTTTAATCCTCTTGCTCCTTTCAAAGATCTTGTTTCGATGGAGCTCTACCGCCTTCATCCTGAATATTGGACAAAGATGGGAGGCAACCTGCTCCAGAATGGCAAAGCAGTCATTCCCTATGAGCAAGGGGCTATCTTCAGCATTTTCTTGTATAATAAATCCAATGTCGATCTATGGCCTTACCTCGCGTACATGGATCCCAACTACTATGGAATTACCATGCTCTACCAATCAGATACTGCCGCATCTCCACCACCTCTGCCGAAGAAGAGTCACCTTGAGATTGGATCTGGAAAGCCAGGTTCGGAGGCAATGTCGTTCACTCTCTCGGATCACGAACATCTTGATTCGGGGTTTCTCAAACTTTTCCTTTCCCCAACTCCCATCGCAATGGGGATGATTGAGCAAGGACCTTCCCTTGCATGGACAAGCTTTATGGAAATAGAGAGCGTGCCAGCGTCGCCTATAGACTTTGATTCTGAGAAAGGGAATAGGATGTGGGATACAGCATTGGTTTCCATCGTCTTCTTGAGGCAGAGAAATGGCTAGGATATCTCCAGCTTTTATGGCCACCTAATTTTACCGCTATCTATACCATACTTCTATGACACTTGTTCTTGTTTGATTTATATGAGTAGTGTAGTGAATTATGTAGATTTTATTTTATTTTATTTTTGAGTCAATAATTTATTACACGGTGCCCGAACGCAGTCCGTGATTTTATTTTGTTTTCATCCGGTGATGGACCACCCCCCTTGTTAAATAGCATCCAATCGAAGCCTTGTAGAGGTACGGAGATTATTCACTGTGGTGATCGGTACTCGGCTCCGCAAACCTTAATTCTCAGCAACAACATGCCTCTTTTATAAATTTGGGAAAGCCCGGGATTTTGGCTCGATCTAAGTTACGCTTGAATATACACAGGTGACATATGCACACAGGTTCAACCGGACCTGTACAAGGGCAGTCACGTGGTTAGCGCGGTGAGCGTGGCTGAAATTAACCTATATACCACTAATGTTCCATCTACATCCAGGCTTACAACATCGACAACTCACTACGGGCATAAACTCTGAAAAGGCTTTTTATTAATGCCAGCTGAGCCAAGTTATCATGAAGATTCACCGCAATCACAGGAAACAGCTAACCTCGTACGGCGTCTAGCAGGTCCATCATCTGGCAAAGCAGGGTCTGTGTTGTGAGGATACGGCCAGCATACTGATAATAAAACATTCTTAGGCTCGCTGTAGATCAGTCGGAGATCAACAAAATCATTGCTGATGTGTCTAAGGGGTCAAAGTTCTACGAAGTGGGCATCAAGAGCTTGTAATCCTAATTTCCCCTCATGTACTCCACAGAATGAAAAGAAGAAGGATAAGGAACTTACAGAGCGGATCGACAGGATCCTCAAGATGCGGGATGAAGTGATTGGAGGCTCAGACATTTGTCAGTGATATAGCTTCTGTCAGCCGTCGCGCTTGACTTGTGTTTATATTCCATCCTCAGCCAAAGTAGAAGCAAGCGTAGATCGCCTGGTATGGCCGACATAGCAACAACTTACAGAGATTTAACGGTCATTTTTTGTTTGTCCTCATTCGATCCAGATTGTAGACTTGGAGGCCCGGCGAGACCTTAGCCAAGTCATTGTTCACGTAGATATGGACGCCTTCTACGCTGTGAGTCCAAAATTTGTTTTCTTGTATTTTTGTGGGGTTTAATAGTGAGAAGAGCGTCGAGATTTTAAAAAATCCAGAATTAGCTGGTAAACCATTTGGAGTGCGTCCCCTTTACAGCTTTGGGAACCACCGACTAACGCCTGATGGTCACAACAGGTTGGACGTGGAGTCCTCACGACGGCGTCTTACGAGGCCAGAAAATATGGTGTGCGGTCAGGCATGGCAGGTATATGCCTTAAAACATCCAAATTTCTTTACTGAACCTATCCCGAGGCTTCGTCGCAAAGAAACTCTGTCCTGATCTCATCTTTGTTTCCAATCACTTTTCCAGATATATGGAAATGTCGAACCAGATTATGTCCATTTTCAAGCGCTACGACCCAACCATGCTTCCCGCCGGGTGTGATGAAGGATACTTGAAGTACGTACTTTCCCGTTTGGGATGAAGATCCATGACGTTAGTGTAGCATTACAACATATTGTGAGGAGCATTCAATTTCTGCAGAAGACTGCGTAAAGGAGATGCGGCAGATTGTCTTTGAGCAGACGAAATTGACGGTGAGTGCAGGCATTGCACCTAACAAGGTTGGTCTTCTATCTCGTGGTTCCAGTACCAAGATCGACCTGTAGTTTCCAGATGCTTGCAAAGGTCTTGCTAACTTTTTCGGCTCATTTGACTTGCCACTAAACGAATTTCATATATAGATATGCTCTGACAGGGTATGTTGTTTCCTGTACATCGTCATCACATTTATCAAACATCAACAGAACAAGCCTAATGGCCAATTCTGCCTTCCGTTTGATCGTGAAAGCGTCGTCTCCTTCGTACGTGACCTCTCTATCCGCAAGGTACCTGGCATCGGACGAGTAAACGAAAGACTGCTGGAATCAGTTGGGATTAAGGTATAGGCTGTATCGACATCATGGACCTACTTTGATATAACATACAGCGTAGACATGTGGTGACATATTCATTCACAGAGCAACCATCGCATTGATGGACAAGCAGTTCGGCCTTCATTTCTTGCTGAGAACCTACCTTGGGATAGCATCAAATGAAGTACGTCCTGTACAGAGGGAAGAGCGTAAAAGTATTGGAGCGGAAAGGTGCGAAGGAATTATGTTGCCTCATTTATTACCCATGGATCTTTCTTCTGCAGAACGTTTTCCCCGATAGATGACCGCGACAAATTGCTTGAGAAGCTTAAGCACGTTGCATCCGAACTGGAAGCAGATATGGTCAGCAACGGCTGGACTGGAAGGACAATTACCCTAAAGTACAAACTAGACACATATCAAGGTGAGATGTTCGCTGCGTCTTGATACACCAATTGCCTTATTCCCTTGATTGCCTCGTTCCCGAACCTTTGCTAGTGTTCACTCGTGCAAAATCACTCAACCGTTATGTCTCTTCCCACGAAGAACTGTTTTCCGTCAGTCCTGAATTCTTGGTCGTCGATCCAAGCTGAGTGTCCCACAGATAGGGAAGGAGCTATTTTTAGCGGAAGGTCGTTTGAAGCTGCGACTTATAGGTCTAAGGGTCACCAAACTCAAGGATTTGCGTACTCCATCGTCCACCGGCATCAAGCGAGTGCGAGCTTTTTACTTTTTCCTGACACAAATTACCATTCTAACACGTGGATCTAGTTCTTTGAGTCTGCCAATCTGTCACCCAGAAAACGAATCAAGATTGATGTTGAAGACGAGCACTTGAGTAGGTGTGATGATGATGACACAGGAGAGCAAAATATGGATGCCATGCCTGGGTACTACGAACATGAGGAGCCAATTCATAATATCCTGATGGATGGTGAAAGTGAGGATGATCAAGTAGAGGAAGTTGTCACCCAAAAGCTTCCGAAAGAAAGGATCCGACCAGCAACCTCAGCTATTCCACGGTCATCTTCAATGAAGTTAGAAGATAGTTCTTCAGAAATCCGCTCTGAGCTGAAGCCTTTAGGACGGAACCGAAGCAAGAGTGATGTTGGACATCAATCCGATCAGCCTCGTTATGACATTTCCCCGGAGAGAAAAGCTCAAATGTCTCAGATGTGTCCAATATGTGGCCGGTTATTGATGGCAGATAACCAGGGTCTGAACGCCCATATTGATTTCTGTTTAAGCAGAAATGCAATACGAGAAGCCCGTGATGAAAGCGTTGGCTCAAGTGCCGGTAGACAGGGTAAAGTATCAACTACCGTCAACCTGAGTAGTAGCACCCCAGTGGGTAGAGGATGGGAGTTTTTGATGGGCAAGAAGGATACTCTTACTACTTCTCAAATGAAGAAAAGTAAGAAGAGGAGGTAATTTTTGACCTGCCGAGTTTCGATCTCATTGTATGTATTATCCTTGTGTATCCATACCTGGTCTATCTTATGATACTCGCCTGAGATACAGTCTTATTTTCCCCTGTGAAGTTTGAATGATGCTTGTACACCTTTTCCAGCTCGGATATCTTTCATACATAGATCATCGATGTCTCTTCCTTTGGCTGCCAACTCAAGAACCTTGTCCTCAAGCTCTCGAGGAACACACACGACCCCATCTTCATCACCAATCATCCAGTCACCTGGCTGTATCATCACGGCAGGAAACCCCTCATCACCGACACTCGGTTCCAAATTCGATATTGGTTTGATGGTCAGTGCAACGTTGATTTCGGAAGGCCTGGTGAAGGGCGACTGACCGAGAGTTGAATGACCTCGAGCGAAGACGGGAAAGTTCTGGGCACGATGCTCAGCGAGGTCGCGGCACCTCCCTGAGATGATTACACCCTTGGCTGAACGAGCTATTGCACCTGCAGTCATAAGCCCACCCCATACTGCATTCTTGACTTCTAGATTTTGAAGAAAGGCAAAAAAAATCCAGATATCGGTCCAAGAAACATGGAAAGAGTGACTCAACCTGATGGTGAACTAATGACGATGATAGAACCTTCGGGTGTGGTATCTACGAAATGGGCCGACAACTTGGGAGCGGTGGTATTTGATCCTAGAACGAACCGTACGGTATAAGCAGGACCACAGATCCTTAGACTGGAGTTGGAAGGAGAAAACATGTTGATATCCGGGATGTAGCCTCCATGAGGGAGTTTGAGCTTGATAAGTGCGTCAGATATCTCACATGTGGAGAAGTCGACGAGTTTAGAGGTTGTACGCGAAGTAGAGGTAGACAATGCAGAGAGAATGGACTTGAAGCGGGACAGTGTGCGGTGCATGAATTGAGTTATTATTTGCACACTCGCTGGTGTAGTGGAAGATCAAAAGATTGCCTGATTTGCGTATCATTCTGTATCATTCTGTTCGCATCTTCTACAGCTTTTGAAAATGTACAATATGAAAGCCTTATTCGAATAGATATATCCTCTGGGTTATTACTTGAACGTCTGCACTACATATCTCGTCAGTCCACCACACTTGCCTGTTACGGAATTGACACAGGGCGTCTATGCTCCAGAGACGGTAATGGGTCATTCTTAAGAAGGGCAGGCTGAATGGATAGAGCAAAGGTCTTCACACAACTTCTTTGGCCTGATCCGCATCAACTTGGACACAAGAATACAGACAAATTTCGAACGGATTTGGAGAATAATGCGCATTCTAGATTGCGTGTTCACCCACGTGTAGAAGATAAACGAGACAGACTTAGTTCTTATTCTAGAAGACATTACACAGAACAAAAGAATCGCGGAATTATGGGGTACATACATAAGCCGACATGATAATGACTATACCATGACCAATATTCCAAGAGCGCAGCAATACATATGGTCAAGAAGTTTCTAAACGATAACGTAGGTAGAACATCAGCCAACATCAATGATCGAAGGGCACTTCTTCTTGCCAACCGTCTTCGCTATCTTCTGTAAGAGCCTCTGTGCCTGATCAATAACTGAATTTTTTATCGGGTATGAAGATGTGGATGAGGAAAGTGAACAATGGAGCCTACCTTGGTTTTTGCCTTGGGTAAATCAGCCTTTACTTTAATTGGGTTCCAGTCGGACAAGCAAGGATCAACCCTCGATGTTGATCCGGCAGGAGCCTTTGCTTTGGCTTTGCAGAGGTTGGTGTCAGTCAACAGGTGAACATAGGGCTTTCGAGACAGATTCAAACTCCACCTTGATTTCGTGATGCTGCGGGCAGTTATGTCCTCGTGTTGTGGTCAACGAGAAAACATCTTGGATAGCATTGAACATAGACTTGATTATATCTTGGATCCATGTGTACGAAACACCCTCAATTGCGGCCCTCATATTATGAAGTGTACTGTCGGTGATGCTGCCTTTGCCTTCCTATTTCAAAAGGCATTCCCTGACTTGCAAGATAGGTCCCATCCGAGGCCGGTAGACTCTTCAAGACTGAGAGCCTCTTCGCGAGTACATAGCTCAGCGTAGAGGGGCAATAGATACTCCAATGGAACGGAACAAGATTTATAGACTACAATTCTTTCCACGAGAGGTAGAAAGAGGTTGTTCAACCTCTTCAGGGCGAATGCATGTATCTTGGGAAAGTCCCATTTTCCCGGAGAGGACAACGAGAGAATTGTACGCCAAGCTGATGACGGTGCATCATCATACATATAGGTACTAGAACGGATTGAATCGTCAAATCATGCAATAGTAGATGGAACATACGGATCATAGAAAACCCAGAGAAATTTTGAAAAATCTTCTGCTGAGGTGTTCTTGACAGGTACTGCTGTTCGATCAGTTGTTCCGTCATGAGCACCAGACCTCGCACATTCGACTCCCGCCATTCGCTCGCGAAACTTGGGCGATTCGCATGTGAAGAAATAACTATGTACGCGAAAAATGGTTTGCTCAACCTGCAAAAACAATGGTTACTGAGAGTCTAGAGACAAACTCTTCAATGGACTTGAGAGGATGTATGATTTGACCCTAGACATAGCGTTCGAGGCACTTACAGGGTTAGAATTTGGTGGAGAGCGATTCTCTGTTATGAGACACCCTGTGGTCCATAGCGACCGTGCGACCAAACTAATAGCGCATGTTAGGCACGAGAGGGGACTCAGAAAGGCTATTAAACACCATTCTCTGGGAAGAAAGAGCTCCTAGTATTTGAAGAAAACATCTTTGTTTCCACTCAAAGATGCATGATATCCCAAGTCGCAAGTTGCAGTGGGCACGTTTTACTAGATGCATCTCCTCATATTTCTATTGCCAGGGGATCTCTTCCACGTGAAAAAGGTTAACCATCGACAGGAAGCACCGGTTCCTGACAGAGCCTTTTACATATCAGGAGAAACCTGCGGCGCTGACTTGACGGCCTCGGCAAGCAAACAGATTGGCATGCATCTGCCATTACGCGACGAAAGATTCGATTGATTATTTGATTAGCCGGCCTTGTTTAGTGTCCAGCCCAGAGACAAATAGATTATTGATGCAGCTTTCATTATGACTGTAGCTAGTTCACAAATTTGATATGTGCACCTAATTCCTCATCTAGGTCTCTCAAAGCGGTCGTACTGCCTTCATTCCGTCATTTTGCCCCTGCCCAAATCCCAGCCCCTCGTCAAATTTCATCAACCCATCTTGCTTGAAACCTGCTGGTTGCTGACCTGCTTCGAACTCACTGAGATATACGCTAATCTGACGTGCGCTTATGAGACCATTCGCGAGATATCCACCCAGTTTAGTTGAGAAATCTGCTCCAACCATCCCGTTTCGAGTTTTCTCCTGCTACCGAGACGGTCCACGTTGCAGCTGGCGCTACTATTGGCTTCAAACCCGATAATACACTCTACCACCCGGGTCCTGCTGCGATTTATATTGGCAAAGCGCCTAGTACTGCTGCCAACTGGGATGATGCCAATTGGTTCAAGATTGCAGAATGGGGTGCCACTTTCAATCCTTTCGCGTTCACCGATCAAAATGCTGGCCAAGTGACGACGACTATTCCCGCCAACACTCCCGCTGGTGAAGTAAGCTCGCAAAAACTGTTTCACGAACATCATGAACGATCTGAGTTTTTTCTAGTACTTTGTCCGTATTGAACAAATCGCATACACGTGGTTGGTGCTCCCCAGTGGTATATCTCTTGCGCACAGATTCGTGTTACTAGCAGTGGAAGTGGAAATCCGTCCAAAGTTTCTATTCCCAGATATGTTCAGCCTGATGATCCCGGTCTTACTGTCAATATTTATTATCCTGGGCCCACTGCTTACACTGTGAGTCCTGTTGTCGGCGCTATCTTCCTACAAAGTTCTTGTTTGGTGGTACGTTTCAGGCACCTGGACCCGCTGTCTGGCGTGGATGAGATAATTAGGTACAGCTTGTAGTTGTTTATGCTTGGTACACAGTACTATGTTTGAGAGTCAGAGTACGACTGGATCGTGTTGCCCATTCTAAAAGTTATCGTTGGTCTCGTTGTTTACCTTGGTAGGACGTGTCAGGCTGGGACAATACCATCACCACCAGGTCCAAGTTTGCTGAACGATAGCACGACTTCAAGTTGTCTGAATGTTAATCAGCTGAAAGTTATATACTCTCCCTGGCGAGGTAGCACTGGCTATTCTTGAATCATAGGTGAGGGTAGTGAAACTCCCCCTCCTTCCAAGAAAAAAATTCTCCGTTCAAGAATGCAATTTTCTTTGTGATTAATTTATTCCTTCTGATATGTTTATGGAGTACTTTCAACCCTTGCTTAATTGCTAGATACAGAAGTCCTGGCTTGGCCGCATGATGTGGATCTGACGGCGGACATTCTGATGTCAAGTGACCTGATAGTCTGAGAGTTATAACTTTAAGGCAAGAAGTCTAGGAGACGAAGAGCAGGAACGATGATTGAGATGAGGTTTCCTTTGAACACTGTAGGTGTGAGACCTTTTAGGATGAGCAAAAACAATCCAGAGCTGTGGAATTTATTTCCAGGGCTGCTGAATTG
>Ga0153976_1000323_pt1 | contig 16919 bp, 16 predicted proteins | sample TSGA060MetaG_FD_104717 | JGI IMG/M metagenome (GOLD analysis project Ga0153976, IMG submission 104717) | Attine ant fungus gardens microbial communities from Georgia, USA - TSGA060 MetaG | ecosystem: Host-associated > Fungi > Mycelium > Unclassified | place: USA: Georgia, Yuchi Wildlife... | reverse complement strand
ATGTTGACGATTATCGCGTTTGTTCTGTTTGTTATATGCACGTTCGACACTGCGTTGGGGCTCTTGCATAATTTTCGTGCGTTTGTGGATTCGGAGGATCCGGAGAGGGAGTTTAGGAATATTTCGGATTGGATTAATATTGCCCGTGTGAGTGGTGGTTCGTCTTTCGGGTTCGGGTTCTACCCTCGCTAGGGAAAGTCGCATTAACCATCGTCAGTCAGTGAATCAAACTATCGCTATGATCATTGGTGATTTCGTGCTGGTGCGCTATCACCCGTTTTTACGGTTTTTGTGCTTTTTCCTGAGAGGAGTTGGTAGATATATCGATGTTGGGTCGTTTATGGACGTCGATGGCGCGTTATTATTCCCTCGCTTGTGCTTTATCTTGGGAATCTAGCCATGGCTGCAAAGCTTATCGAAGTGGAAGCGAATCCAAGAACGGACCGAGATATCACGCTCAACTCGAGACAGATCCAGCCCTGGTGGCTGTCCTTCTTCGCCATCACGGCTGTCCAAAACACCTTGACAACAAGTCAGTCGTCCATCTGGTTTTTTTTTTTTTTTCAATTGCGAATGAGAGCTGAGGTTTGGTTAGGTGTACTGGTATGGCGGATATGGAAAGTGGAGAGACAGAGTGAGAGATTTATGACGTCTGTGGTTTATCGACCGCGCCGTTTACAAAAAGTCATGCGGGTGATTGCGGAATCGGGGGCTGCGTACACAGCCTGTGTGCTTGTGACGTTTATTGTGAGTGCAACAAGAAGCAATGCAATGTATCCAACAGCCGACATGGTGTGTTCTACTGCTATATATATACGTTATGTTTAGAGACTGATGGTTGTGCTGTAAGACACTGATAGCGACCGGGATTGCGTACAACGTCATTCTGGTGCGCTCTTCAGCGAGCCGGGACCAGCAATTCACCATGTTCGATCATAATGAACAAATTGACACAACGCATCCTACGGGGACATCGACGAGCTCGATCATATTCAGGCGCCAGGAAGTCGAGTTGACAGACATCAAATCGGAACATAGAGACGAAGGGTCGTCTCAGGATGATCTTTATCCTACAGGGGTTACGGTTACGACGAATGTGGTGAAAACAGGATAAGCGACTCATAGTGCTGCATTTGTATAACATCTCACGCTCTTTAATATGGATATAACTAGCACGATATTAGTGAAGCAGGGACCAGCTGCTTAGCCCCAGAATGGCAATATTACGTTCTCTCACAGCCAAAAGGGGCAATATATTGCATTCAGGATACTAGGCACGTCAAACAGACATGACATGTTGTTGATAATTGTCGCTGAGAAAAAGATTGTCTGGAAAATGATACGAGACGACCCACATGATCTGTGATGGGATCGATTAGCGTTATAAGGAAGCCTGTCAACAGCACTCCGCCGTCATGGCTGCAGCTGACTACTCAACTCCCAATCCCTATGACCGCTACCACCCGCCCCCGCTCCCCCCGCCGCCGCCTCCCCCGCCCCTCCTCCCCGTCGCGCCTCCCGCCTCCGCCCCTGCTCTGACCGCCCCTCTTCCGACGATTGCCGATCTCGAGGGCGCAGTGCATGCGATCCAAAATCCGCAGCACGACCCCGTCCTCAGGATAGCGTGGTGCCGAGATGTGCTGCTGCTGGTCGACCGCGCGCAACAGACCCCCAATCCCAGCACGGATCCAGCGATTGGGCCTGTCATGGTGCGGGATAGTGTGCTGCAGGGGTTGGCAGAGGTTGCTGTGAGGACGATCCTGGAGCTGGCGAGCACGGGAGCGACGCCGATGCCACTGTACGCAGCAGAGGCCGTGTACTGGCGTGCGCTGTTTGCGGCGACGGGTGGATATCCGAGGTATGTTGGGCACAATCCGCGAGCTGCGTTCCGTGACTTTGAGGCTGCTGCGCGGGGGCAGTACCATGCCGCTTGGTTCCGACTTGGACGGGACTATGAGAACTTCAAGGATACCCAGCGAGCTCGTGAGTGCTTTGAGCGGGGGGTGAAGTGGGGAGTGGAGAGCTGTACTTATGTGAGTCTTTATCCGTGGTGTCTAGCTTATTCTGATATTTTATAGCGCATGGGAATGGCACATCTTCTGGGACAGCTCGGCCTCGACGTCAACATCGACGCTGCCATCACCCTTTTGCAGCGAGCAGCTGGTCTTGCCACTGTCCAAGTCCCGCAGCCTGCCTACGCCTATGCCCTTCTCCTCCTGAACGAATTCACACAGGCATCCATCCCCGCTCACGCCTTCGCAGCCTTCACCGCTGATCCTTTCCAAGACGCCCGCAAATACCTCGAACGTGCTGCTTTCCTCCACTTTGCGCCTGCCCAGTACAAGCTCGGCCATGCCTATGAATACGCCCAGCCCCCTTTTCCTTTCGATCCTCTCCTCAGCGTCCAGTACTACAGCCTTGCTAGCCAACAGGGCGAGCCGGAGGCAGACATGGCGCTCAGCAAGTGGTTCCTCTGTGGTTTTGCGGACACGGATGCCCCGGGTGCTGGTTTCGACAAGGACGAAGCCCTCGCGTTTACCTTTGCAGAAAAAGCCGCCAAAAAAGGTCTTCCTGCTGCTGAATTCGCCATGGGGTACTATGCTGAAGTCGGTGTTGGCCAGTCGAAGAATATTGAAAAAGCCATTAGCTGGTATACTCGAGCTAGCCAGCACGGCAATACCGATGCTGCAGAGAGACTTGTTGCGCTTTCTCAGCCTTCTCCTCGTGCCTTGTCTAGACAGGAACATGACTCTATTACTGATGATAAGTTGGTTAGGAAGAGGACGATGGCCAAGCAGAGGTCTGATGATGTCGTTGAGCGGCAAGCCTCCCTTAGTTCAGCGCAACCGAGACCTCAGAGTAGCGTAACAGGACGAACGGTTTATAGTCTTACGGATGCGCCCCTCACGTCGCCTACACAACAGTCGAGACAAAATAGCGCAGCGGGACGAACGGTGTATAGTCTTACGGATACACCTCTTACACCTCCTACGCAATCACAGCCGCAACAACAACAACAGCAACAACGGCAACAGCGACAATCACCACCATTACCGCCGCCATCATCGTCGTCGTCATCGCCGAGACCATCTAAAACCGGCCCTACTACCTTTGCAGAGATGGGAATACAGGGAAGAAATGCCGAGGATGATTCTTGTATTATTGTATAGAACATTGTATACCCTGTGTGAATCTTTGAATTAATCACGGTCGAGGCCTGGTCGTTTAAGTTTCATCTCGCCAGCGTCGCTTTAATGCCGTAGAAAAAAGTCTGGATATGGTTAGCCTCATTCCTAAACGAAACTTGACATCAATAGATAGAATAAGGGGTCGGGTCGGGTCGTCAGCCTCTGAAGGCCCAAGATGCCCGGGCTATCAAAATGTGTTTTATTTATAAATGCCAAATTCGGCTCTGCTACGTTTGTCCATTGTGTTTATTTTTTCAGGGGTTCCTCTTTTTTCAGGGGTTCCTCTTCTTTCTTCGGGGTTCTTTCTTGCTTTCTTTCTCTCTCTCTCCCACTCACACTCACACTCACACTTACGCTTTTTTTATTATTTAAGCTAGAGTTTTATGGCTCACCATCTCATTGCTCCGCTTGGAGGTGGTGTTCAGCCTCGTCTCGAAATCAACACGCTCGTTAACAATGATCGTTTTTTTTCGCTTTACGTTCAAGCTTTGAGTGCGTACACCCTCCCTCTCATGTCTCATCAGCTCAGTCTTTTACGCTGATCTCTCTCTCTCTCTCTCTCTCTCTCTCTCTCTCTTTACTCTATTGTATCTATTGAATTGAATCTGGTCTGGTCTGGTCTGTAGCCGCGATGCAGAATGCTGACCAGAACGATATACTTTCGTGGTTCCAAGTCGCTGGCATCCATGGCTATCCGTTTATAGCTTATGACGGCGCTAATGGGGTTAATGGGTTTCAAGCCAATCCTGTAGTTCAAGCGGCTGGGTATTGTACGCATGGTTCTACGTTGTTCCCGACTTGGCATAGGCCGTATACCATGCTCGTTGAGGTGAGTCTCTTCAGCCTTCTAGTGCACGTGCTGGTGATGACTTTCTCTTTCTTTTTCTTTTTTTTTCTTTTTTCTTTCTCTTTTTGTTTGCAGCAAATCATCAATCAACATGCCCAACAAATCGCCGCGACGTACACAACTTCCGACAAAGCACAATGGGTAGACGCCGCCCTCAAACTGAGGCTCGCGTACTGGGACTGGGCGGAAAACATCGTTCCCCCTCCGCAAGTTATCAGTCTCGACCAGGTGGAGATCACGATGCCGAGTGGGCAGAGGAGCAATGTGACGAATCCTTTGAGAGGTTACCGGTTTCATCCGATGCCGTCTGATATGGCGAGGCCGTATAATAATTGGCCGAGGACGTTGAGGCAGCCGACGGGGCCTGGGTCGGATGCGACGGATAATGTGCCCCTCTTGATCAAGTAAGTCCTTCTCCTGTGTGCATGTTTTTGATTGACATCCGTGGCCGTACGCACAGCACGTTGTCTCATTCGCAGAAAACTATCACCTCGAACACGTACCAGATGCTCACCCGTATCGCCGACTGGAAAGAATTCAGTAATCACGATCGCACGTATGGATCTGCGAACAGTCTAGAGTCAGTTCACGACCAAATTCATGTGTTGACGGGTGGTAATGGGGAGATGTCGGATCCCACTGTGGCCGGTGCGTCCGTTTACGCCGCTCTAATTCAGAGATTCTAAAAACAGCTGATCTTTTGTGATACAAAAAAGGTTTTGATCCTATTTTCTTCCATCATCATGCTGCCGTAGATAGGATGTTGACGCTGTGGTCTGCGCTTCATCCTGGGGTATGGCTCAGCCCCGGTAATGCTGGTTTTGGAACATGGGCTTTGCCCTATCGCGCGTCTGTTAATGTTACCACACGTGAGTAAAAAAACAAACGCTGAAATAACTCGACCCCCCGAAACTCAATCTGACGTCGGGATTCTAATAACAGCTTTGACGCCGTTTTGGAGAAATCAAACTGACTTTTGGATCTCGACTGAAGTCACGGATATTGAAGCCCTGCAGTACACGTACCCCGAGTTTCAAGGGCTCGATACCAGCAATTTACAAGCGCTACAGAGTGCTATCGCGCAAAAGGTGAACCAGTTATACGGACCTGGAAGTGCGCCCATGTCCCAAGCGTCGTCTCGACGGTCTCTCCCCCCCACAAAACGGTCACACAAACTGATGTCGCGCAAGAATCGTCTCTTGGATATGCTCGGTGGGATTTTCTCTGGTGGTAGTGGAGGACAATACTCAGATTGGACCGCCCGCGTCACGTTTGATCGAACCGAAGTCGGGGGCAGCTTCTCTGTTGTGTTTTTCCTCGGTTCGGTACCGGAGGATGCGAGTACTTGGTTGACGTGTCCCCAATTCGTAGGCGCCCATCATGCGTTTGTGCATAGTGGGCAATGTGCGAGGTGTGGTATGGATAAGGTGATGGAAGAGGGGTTTGTGTCGCTTAATCCTGCTATTGCGGATAAGTCGACGTTTGGGAGTTTTTTGTCCGAGTTGGTGGCGCCGTGGTTGAAGAATGAGTTGCAGTGGCGTGTGCGTGCTGTGAGTTGGATGGAATTGTAGTGTGGTGTGGGATTGACTGTGAACTGATTTCTGTTCCTTTATCTTTTAGACGAATGGTACGGTGGTTGATCTTGAATCCCTGCAAGTGGAAGTTTTGGAGGTGCCGTTGAGTCTTGGTCCGGGAGCTTACCTGCCGACGGTTGGGAGTATCACCAATTGGCAAGACATCACTCGAGGGCACGGTCATGGACATTGACATTGAGAACGCTCGTCAATTCACCTTTTTTCTCTCAGTGTTGCTTTACTTTTTTTTATAGAATTGCTTCGTCTCATCGATACCGATACCTCCTGCTGTATATTTGGTTCTTGATGCGCTCTCTCTTTCTGCGACGCTCTTTTTTTTTTTTTGGGAGATCATTTTGCGCCAGTGGCGGTTTTTGTTCCTAGCTTACTGTCTTTAGTCTAGGTACCTTTTTGTCTGTAAGGGCATCGATGAAAGATTATCTTGGAAGTATCAGCTTTTGTCATGAAAAAGACCCTATAAGTCAAGAAACGTAGGGACGATACGATCATGGGGCCCCAAGGCAGAAGGAATAATACTCCAGAAGCATGCGAGGCAGTGCGCTTGAAACCAGTGTGGTTTCAAATCTTGGATGCTCCAACTGGTGAGAAACTCCCCCTGCAGTGTGCCATCAGAATGCGCTAGAAGGGATGAAGTCATAAAGTCTATTTCGTGTCGGTGTCTCGATGAAAGAACTGCTATAAGCATCTCTCAGCGGTAGAAAATCCAGCGTTTCGTCCATAAATGGATACTATACATACTCAGCACGTGAGTCACTCTATATATAGCGACTTCTCCGCCCCACTTAGGTTCTTGGATATAAATGACCCATATTGACGTCGTTGGGGACTCTGAGAAAAGTAATGGCTTTCCTGCATGTCAAGTTTCCTTCGAGTTGGCCTGGATGGAGGACGCCTGAGTGTACATTGACGCCTCTTCTGCTGACTGCGCATGGAGACGAGGAGGAGGAGGAGGAGTCTACCGTCCTTCCCGCTCATGACAAGCCTTTGACAGTGAGTGTCGACCCGAAGACCAACGCTGACTATTATTCCGACTCTCCGGTGTTTCGTGCGTACTTTCTCCGGTCGAGTGCGAGTGCGACTTGTGCTTCTGCTGCTGCTTCTGCTTCGGTCGCGGTCGCGCTCAAGTTTGCGATGCGGGACGACCTTATTGACGATCTCGTTCGAGAAGCCAGTGTTTATACTGGTGTATTGGGTGGTCTTCAGGGACATGTCGTTCCGCGTTGTTATGGTATCTATGCTGGGACTATGGATGATGGCCAGACAGTTGCGTGCTTGGCTTTGGAATATTGGGGCGAGTGTCTTCGGCGTCCTTTTGATCGTCTTTCAGTTGACCTTCGGTGCGTATATATTGTTCGGACGCTGCCCTTGAATGTCCATTTTTTTCTTTCTTTTTACTCAGCCAACTTCTCTCTTCAAAGACTTCGCATCCTCCAACAACTCGGTGAAATACATAAACGAGGCCTCATTCATGGCGATTTCGCGGAGAGAAATGTACTCGAACGAAATGGCGATATTCGGATTATTGATTTTGATCAGACAAGCCGGCATGAGTGTCGGTGTCGTTTGACGTTTAGGTCGGGTGAGGCGTTGTTGGATGATGAGTTGTTTGGGTGTGATCAGTTGTGGGAGGTTTGTCGGTGTCGGATGCATTTGTACTGTTTGTGGACCTCTTTGGTTTTGGTTTGGTGTTGCGAGTTTTTTTGATTTTTTTTTTTGGTTTAGGTTTAGGGAGTTGATGTTGATTGAATTTGATTCTTATACCCTGGATTTATGATTCCCGTGAATGTTTTGGTCAAAGTGCTTTTGACTTGTTGGACAGGCTGGAACATTTTTTTTGGATTTTATGTAAAAGCATGTACATGTCAAAAATCTGTGTTAGACACTTAAGTAGTGTGTCATGTATTATTTTTACATTCACAATGTCGCGCGTTATAAAATCGAGGGATGTATGTTGTGATTTCTTTTTTGTTGTTTGCCAGCTCACCCAAGCTCGCTACTCTCTTTGGAGATCTGTTCATCAATACAAGTTTCTATATGTTGTCTGTTTTTTCTCAAAGATATGAAGCCTTTAAAAAATTGTGATTTTAATTTCTGGCTTTGCACCGTGACTCTAACATTGATAAGCCCTTCCATTTTCTCTCTTCCTGTCCTCCACATGCTCTTCTACTCGTCATATGAATTTTGCATAACAACTACTATCGATTTCATACTTACTTCAGACGTCACTGTAGGGCGGAAAGAATGAAGAGAGAGACCTACATATATTAGAGAACAGTGATAATGGAGGAGCGGAAACATTAACAGGGAAAATGCGCAGGTAAGTCCTCGGATGATAAAATAGATGCCGGACTGAGGTCCAGACGGAAACGACTGGCCTCAGGGTCGTACTCTATACAAGTGTGTGTATATTTACCTAGAAAATGAACTTGTCTCGGAGTCTCTACATACGTCGCTAAGGTGATAATTTAAAATGACGCAATTGAGGTATGAAGGTAGAGAAATGAATATCGAGTAAATAATGTTAGTGGAATGATGACGAGACGAAGAATTAAATGATGTAATACTACATTTCAATGTAGTAATCAATCCGCTGATATGCAAGTCCATTCCAACAACTACCCATTCTAGATTGTTATTTATTTCTCTTCAACCCGAAGTCAAGATACTATCTGAGCGTTGGGAAACAGCTGTTATGGTGTTCTTCAGGCATACATCGTCTCTATTTAATAAGAACTGTATCCATATCCTGACAGCTGTGGCATAGCCAGGAAGACTGCATTCAACACTACACTAGGATGTGATATACTTTATAGAACGAAAGAAATAAGTGTGTTCAATCAAGCTCTATTCTGTACTGGAGTTGAAATCTATGGTATCTGGTCCATCTAAAGCCTGGAAGGCGGTCTCGCAGTTTTCATGTCTAGGAAACCCTCAAATCTGCGTTCGACATCTCGGCATCGGCCGTTTCTGAGAAAATCTAGAGCCAGATTTTCTCAAACTGCTTATGAGTCACCGAGACCCCGTAAACGAATCCGAAATAGTTATTTAAATCCATTGTCGCCAATCATGCCCACGTGACCATGCGAAGGCATGTGATTCTCAGATGAGTCGGTGAGATTGATATTGAAAATGCAATGCCGGGTTTTGCTTCAACGTCATGTCCGCTGGATTTCGTATCTCCCCAGCTCTATGGGACAAGATCCACCATTTCGCATCCTTTCCACAAACGGGCGGTCTGTTTTTTTCTGCTCTTGCTGCTCCGTCTGATACTCGTCTAGTCTCCCTTCAGCAGATGGTTCTCTTCGGCCAGAACCCAAGTCAGGGTACACTTTTAAAGGCTAGCCAGTTCCTTGCAGGTGCGCTAGCCACAGCCATTTAGTACCACACTCTTGCAAACGATCGAGTCAGAGGAACTCCCCGTGCGTCTGGCTCATCGTGTGAAGGAATTGGACGAGCTGCCTCATAATCTCAGCACTGTGCCCTCCATCAAAAAAGTGAAGAACTGGTATGCCCAGTCTTTTGAAGTAACAGCCCCAAATTTCTCTTTCCCCCCCTCACCCACGCATGCTGACCTTGTAGTCCAGGAACTCATTACATTTCCTCCTATCCAAATTTCACAGAGGGTCCGTCAAGCACTCATGGCGCCCCGCCCTGGTGAAGTTACACTACCGGAGTCGATTCCTAACCCATCTCTCGAACCTCTGATGAACTCGGAAGACTACCAGACACACTCTCAAGCCGGTAGTGCAAACAACACGAATGTGAACGGAAATGGTACAAATGGTTTCAACAAACTGCGGCTGAGAATTCCCATGGAACGAAGGTAATCAATTTTGTTTCCTTTCTGGAGAGAACTGAAAAAATCAACTGTGTTTCACAGATACTATGCAAGTACCAACAAAACGGACTTCCCGCCCGAGGTCCAAGATTACAACAAACGCTTTACCAAGTTGCTGGAACATATCAAGGCACGGCATGACCCGACCGTTACAACTGTCGCTCAGGGCGTTCTCGAGTGGAAACGGTGTCACAACGCTCGACACATCGGTCACGATATCCAGTCTTGGCTGGATCGATTTTACATGTCTCGTATCGGAATCCGTTTTCTAATAGGCCAACGTAAGACAAAAATCGCTCTACTCCAAACCCGTTGTATTCAGTCGATGATGCCTGGATTTTCAGATGTTGCACTGAACACTCACCAAGCGCACGAAGATTACGTCGGCATCATTTGCACAAAAGCGGTTGAGCATTTGTTTTGTCCCTCCAAAAACTCTTCCCACTCACCTCAAACAAACACAGAACGTACACGACATCGTCCAAGAAGCCATCGAAAACGCCCGATTTGTCTGCGAAGAACACTACGCCATGTTCAAAGGGCCTCCCGTCCAACTCATATGTCCTCAAAACCTCATATTCCCCTACGTCCCCGGGCACCTCTCCCACATCGTCTTCGAGCTCTTAAAAAACTCATTGCGGGCCGTCGTAGAGCGTTTCGGGGTCGACAAAGAAGACAGTTTCCCGCCGATCAAAGTGGTGGTCGTTGAAGGAAAAGAGGATATCACGATTAAGATATCGGATGAGGGAGGAGGGATTCCGAGGAGCGCTATTCCGTTGATATGGACGTATATGTATACGACGATGGAAGGACAGCGGATTGATCAGGATTTTCAGGCGAGTGATTTTAAAGCCCCGATGGCTGGGTTTGGATATGGACTCCCACTGTCGAGATTGGTGCGTGCCCCTTTTTCCTTTTTTAAAAACAATTCCTTTGTCTATTTTTGTACCCATTCTGTGTATGGAAAAGCTCACTGGAGATTTAGTATGCCAGGTACTTCGGCGGAGATCTACGACTGATCGCGATGGATGGGTTCGGTACGGACGTGTACATCCATCTAAACCGCTTATCGAGCAGTCGTGAACCGTTACCTTGAGAAACAGGGAGGGAGAGAGAGGGAGGGAGATAGAGATACGTTCCATACGTTCTCGATCGCATTTTCGGTTCCGCATTGATCAAAAAAAGGCACCGACGCAAATCACCTATATATATTTTTATCGCTTCACATTGCACATTGCTTCACTATCGCTTCGCATCAATGCACACTACATATTATGATATGGTGTCATTAAAAAAAAACCCCGAAAACATGACCCAAAACCAGAAAAAGCAACCAAATTCAACCAAATCAAACCAAAAAAAAAAAGAGGAAGGGCGACCTAGACCTAGACTATGTTTTTTTTCAGCAGCACGCTCATATACAGGTTAAAAAAAAAAGTCCACATGAGTTTATCACTATCACTATCTACTTTTACACCGATGCGCAAAATCAGCAGCAAATTCTCCTGTAACTGTGAAGCGCTGTAAAGCATAAGCATCACCCCTCCCTCGTCGTGTCGCGTTCTGAATACAGCGACGTCTTGAATCAGTTAGTCAAGGAGAACCCGACCCGGCAAATTGGGAGTTGGGTGGTGGGTGAAAAAAGAGAAAAAAAGGTAGATGGGAGCAACTGATAAGATCAGGACGTGTTGAATGACGTGTTGGATCATCATCAAGTCAAGTCATTTGTGAATCAAATCCCAAGACCGTTTAAGGCCCTGTATCCTAGACTGCTGGTGCTGATGTTGCTGTTGCTGTTGCTGTTGCTGGTGGTGCTGGTGCTGGTACTGGTGCCGCTGTTGTTGTTGTTGCTGTTGCTGCTGAAAAAAAGCAGAATCCTCCCACTCACGAGCAGAAAACGAAGCAAGCGTCGAAAACTGAGAAACATAACTCGGTATCGCAGCCATCGCATAATCAGGAACAAGCTCATGATGCCTCGTTTCCGCTACCGCCGCTGCCGTCGTATAAGGTCGATGAAGCCGTTCAGACAACGAAGACGCCGACAACGAGGACGACGTCGACGACGAAGAGGACAGGTCAAAATCAAGATGCAAAGGCCCAGCCGAATGATGCATCGCAAACTTTGTCGACACCGAGGGCACATAACAATCCAACACCGCACTCAAATCCTTCACATCCTCACACACACCTCCTCCTCCCTCCTCCTCACACACACCTCCTCCCTCCTCCTCACACACACTTCCTCCCTCCTCCCCCCGCACCTCACGCACTTTCTTCCGCCTCTCTCCCACCTCCTCCAACTGCTTCCTCAACCCCACAATCTCCTCTTCCAACCTCTGATTCGCAAACCGCACTTGCTGTATCTCATACTGCCAACTCGAATCCCTCGTCGTCTCCAACTCTTCAAAAACACCAGCGTCCAATGAATGCACAAACGAAGTTGCCGTCGTCGTCAACGGTGATGATGAAAACGATGATGATGATGATGTGAACGATGTGAACGACGACGACGACGACGAGGAGGCAGACGAGGACAAGGTCCGAATTTGATAAATCAGCGGCGCAGAAATGATCCCACACATCAATTCCCTGCCATTAGATTTAAACACACCTCGATCCATAGATCTAGATCTATACATGACGAAAACGACATCAACAGCCGTTCCATTCTTATGCCGCATCTTGCACAAAACCCGTCTCAAACTCGGACTCGGACCCAACATCCCCTCTCGACCTCTCACCACACGCAACTCCTCATTAAACTGATGAACACCATCCACCATCAAATGAGCAACTTCCCTCCCCACCAATTCCGAACAACTCCAGCCCAACACATCCGGCATCCCACTGCCAACGACAAGAAACGACGCAACACCACCAGCACACGCTCCACTCGACATCGTACCCCACACCTCCGTCTCCATTGTGCTGCGCCGCATCTCATCATCACCCTTGCCACCAACACCACAAGACCCTTCCATCTTGGTAACAGGCAAACTCAGACCACCGCCTTTTGCAATTGAATGCCAATCCAAATTTGGCATTTCCTTGGCACGGCCGCTGAGGATAATCGCTTTACGACCCTTCCCTGGTTCCACATGCAGACGACCCTTGCATTCAATCCAAACGTACACCCCCACTTTTGTCCGGGCCCTGAAGAGCAAATCGACAGAACGGGGAGCCACGGGCAGTCCCGTCACAACTGGAGATGAAATTGGCTCGAGCCTCGATGTATTGGAGCTGCTCCCTCCTCCTCCTCCGCCTCCCGGTCCGCTACCACCACCATCGTCCAAAGTCGAGGTTGACATGGTTGCGAGTCCGGTAGCGCTCCCTTCTTTGAGTTCGCGCATGAGGGGAACAACATCCTCCGGATGTGCATAATCAGACAGACTTTTTCCAACCATCTCATCAGGTTCATATCCCAAAACTCGTCGCACGCTGGGCGCCACATAGAGAAAGTTACCTTTGAGCGAAACGACATGGATGAAATCAGGTAAAGCTTCGAGCAGCATGAGATGTAACAGCTGACTGTGTCCGTTGAAAGACGAATGAGAGTCGGTCTCTGGACGAACAGAGGACGAAGTATGAGAAGAGGGGACCGTCGTCGAAGAAGTGACAGGAATAGATTTGACAAAGGCAGGGTCGGCGAGAAGCTTCTTGAGGTCACGAGATATGCGGACAGAAGGAATGACTTGAGACTTCCTGTCTCTGAGATGAACGTTGGACGGACCGAGAGAGGGTGGCTGAAGAATCTGATTACGAGAGTGGGCGGCATAATCAACAAGATAGCTGCCGTCGCGCAGCTTCTCGAGTATGGCATTAGGCTGTTCAGTGAGGTCGACCTGAAAACCAACATGGTAGACAACATCGAACTCCTCATGAGGCAGACCAGAGACACCCCCGAGAATAGGAATGACCGTGACAAGGTTGATAAAGGCAGTTCCATCTTTCTTGTAATTGACTATACTGGTCTGGCACTCCTTATCAGCGCTGAGGTTCTTCTTTAGATGGGCAACGGCAGTCTGGTCAGTAAAGTGGCGTGTCTCTCCCCGGTGCACCTGACCATTCGGGGCCTGAAGGAAGCGACAATTACGACCAATAACCTCGTGCTCAGAGTAACCAGTAAGGCGGCAGAAGGTTGGAGAGCAGTATACGATAGAATGATCGAATCTGCGGACATCAACGACCACGAAAGAGCATGTAAGATCAACCGGGCCGAGGTGGACACGAGGATGAGGGCGATTAGCGACGCGTGCTAAAATGGAGAGAAGATCAAAGCCAGAGGCAGAGTATACGGGCAGGCCGAGGGGGGATGGGGCAGGAAGGTCTGGAGGCGGGGCGGCGTACAGTAGCACCGCGGGGTTAGCCTGAGGATGGATAAACGCAGAGAGCTCTGCCTGTGTCAGTGACCGCAGAGGCTGGGCTTCAGGCAGTGGCTGGGCTGCTGGGGGGATGTAAGAGTCGAATTCAAATGGCGCTGATACAGAGATCTGCCGAGCAGATGGTCCATAGGCAGAGTCGTCATCCTGCTGCTGGTATCTGCCCGGGGTGAGCACACAAGTAGACTATACAATAAACAAGGACAGACTGGTCATGGAAGGAGCAGGGAGCAAAGCCATTGTTGCTGAACCACAAATTGGCGAGTTGGTCATCAGAGAGCAGACTGACAGGCAAAACTTCAGCACCACCACCCAGGGCTAGGGTTGGGGTTACAGAACAGACAAAGGAGGGGATCTGGAAGTTGAGCTCAGCAGAATAGGCGGCCATGTGAGGAAAAGAAATGGAAAGTTGATTTAAGTACATTGTCTGGTGTGTGGATGACGTCATAGTGTATCCTTGATGCAGACTAAACCGAGATTTCAAGTTGATTTGAATTCCCAGAGAGACGGTGCACCAAGGAATATTGGAATTTAATCTATGCCCCGTTTCCCCTAGCCTCCGTCCACTGCCAGGACGGAGTAGTGAATATGAGGCACACGCCCGCGGTCTGCCCGGACAACTGTCATTTAACCTTCCGAGCCCTCCTCTTTACGTCCCATCAACATTCCACTTCTGTCTTACACACTTGCACTATATCCACACCATCATCATGCTATTCCACTACGCTACTCTAAGCACGCAGCTGGTTACGCAGGTTTTGCTCCAAATTGCCCTTGGGCCGAATAAACTGTACATAAGCACCATCCCTGTAGACACACCCATCAGTCACATCATCAACCACAATGTAAATTGCCACACTCACTGCAACACCTTCTTCTCCTCTTTAAGCTTCGGATAATCTTCCTTGTTCACATTCGTGAATCCCCACTTCTTCGAATCGATGATTTTCTGCCGACCAGGGAACTTGTACGACGCCCGACGCAGACTCTCTCGAACGACAGCAGCATTGCTGTCCTTGCACCGGATGGACATGATGATCTGTCCAATGTTGACACGTGCAACCGTACCATATGGCTTGCCCCAAGCACCACGCATGCCCGTCTGAAGACTATATACCAACAATGTTCGTTGTTAGCTCCATTCTTATGATTAGCGTTGGCAGATCCAGAAGAATGGACGACCTGTCCGTCTCTGCCCCACACTTACCGATCAGCTCCAGCGCAAGACAACATCTTGTTGATACGCAAAACGTGGTACGGATGCACTCGGACCCGGAGATGGAACGAGTCCTTGCCAGACGTCTTGGTCACATACTTGTTGGCGCAGATACGAGCCGCTTCGAGAGCTTCACTCGAGAGCTGCTCATACTCGTCCGACACCAAGTGACAACAAAACGGGAATTCATCCACAGACGCACGTTTCCGGCCCAAGTCAAAAATGCGGATCTTGTCGCACGATGTTAATCATTTTTTTTCCAGCGACAAACCCAAATTTCAGACGCACCTTGGGATCAGGAACACCGCGGTTATACCTCGACTTTGGGTACGGCTTGTTCTTGCAATAACGATAACAGCGAGCAGGACGACGACCCATCGTTTAATCTTTTAATCTTCTAAATCATCAAACCGTCAACACTAAAATTTCGCAAAACGTCATCCAGCCCTAAGAGCTCCCATCCAGCTCAATCCACCACATCCAAATGGCCGGACATGTACACACTCCACAGGGACCTGGAGACCAGTCGAAAAACATACACTCACATTTGGCAAGGGTTAGGAGGGCTGACGAATAAGCGGGGGAGGTGACGGCCTTTTTGTTGGAGCAGCAAGGGGATGAGTAAGCGAACCGTGGCTGTGCAGCCTCAGTCAGCCAAAAGCTAGTTGGGTCTGACTCAGCGAGAGCGAGACCCCCGCGATATTCGCAAGTGCGATGGAGAGGGGCAGTGCAGCTGTTCCTAGGATAGGGGGAAGCAATGGAAAAACTGAAACTCAAGAATAACTTTATAGCTTCACTCACCTCGTATCAAGAACACTTTGAGTGTGGGAGCAAGACATCATCATAAACCTATATATTCTATTGAGATGTTTAGAACATTTATTGACATCGCCAGTAGTAATTAGTAATGAAGTTGATACCAGACTGGAGAGTGGGTGTGGTAATAGAAACTTGATAGAATCAAAGAAACTACAAAGCCACAGCACTTTTTGATACTCACTCAGTTCAGTGGTGGTGACAAGGACAAAGGTGGGTTTGACACTTGGAATATGGCAAGAACATCACAATTGTGTACTAACACTAACCAAGTTTATGGTAATAAACACACTTCTCATTCTATTCCTAGCCCAAAGCTCATGCTACCCCCCTAGATGGTTTTTCATAGTCATCAAGCTTTTTCTTGAGATGATCCCAAAGGCGTTTAATGGGATTAAGATCTGGAGACTGTGCCAGGCATATAAGAACTCTGAAATCATCGTCCTAGAACCTCTTCTTGGCCAATCAATTTTGAGATGTACTTGGGGTTATTGTCTTGCTGAAAATAAACATCTTCTATCTGATGGTCATAATACTTCAAGGATTTGAGGAGCTCATCTCTCAGAATTTCTGTGTAAAGGTTAGCTAGCATCTATCTTGTAAGGGGACCATACCAAACCTTACTCCTGATACACTAGTAGTAGTGCACCAGAGTAACCCTGCAACTAATTCAATCCCAATTACCTCATATTTAATTAGTTGTCCACTCCTGCATTCTTGTCCCTGACTACTAGGACATTCCATAGCTAGAGGAGTTGTATATATAGTGTAGATTACCCTCCAGGAGCCTCATCCTATTCTCTGAGGTTTTTTCTGGAGGTGAGTTGTAAATGTATTCTAGAGTCTATTTATATACTGAGGTTTCTCCTGGAGTCCACTCTGCTCTAGTTGCCCTTACAGCAGAATAGGATCTCCCAACAGAGCCTTAAGTAGTTGCAATGGACAGCTACTCACTGGTTACTCTCTATTGCTTGTCTTAACCCTCTGTACACTCCACTCCTGTTATGATAACACTATTAGAGAGCCCCCAGGGCATAGCT
>Ga0153976_1000321_pt1 | contig 16981 bp, 10 predicted proteins | sample TSGA060MetaG_FD_104717 | JGI IMG/M metagenome (GOLD analysis project Ga0153976, IMG submission 104717) | Attine ant fungus gardens microbial communities from Georgia, USA - TSGA060 MetaG | ecosystem: Host-associated > Fungi > Mycelium > Unclassified | place: USA: Georgia, Yuchi Wildlife... | reverse complement strand
GAGGGCGAGTGGGGGGGGGGGGGGGGGGGGTGTGGGGTGTTGTGGGGTGGGGGGGGGGGGGGGGGGGGGTCAGGGGGCTTGGGTTAGGTTGGCGGTTGAGGAACTTAAGGAAGACGTACGCCTGGTGGGGCCCTTTGGGACGAAGAGGAAGCCACAGGTCATCACTCCTACGACTATGATGAGTATGAAAATCACTGGGAAGACGGACGCCATGACGAGCAAGTACTTATTGGTAGCAGTAAGTGGCTCACAAGCATGGGACGCCCGAGGAGGGGTCTGACGATCCATGCGAGAACTTCTTCCGGGTAAACATCCTGTCTTGCGTTGTAGAAGGCTCTAGAACTGACGATGAGCACATGTAGTCTTCTGAGCCATCTCGTCCTTCAGCCTCATCAAGACTCCCTCGTTCCCGCACTCACTCTTCATTGACTGGGTTCTGGAGTGTCTTCATCCCCCTTCGGCGCCGCCCACCGCCCGCGAGCGAGGCCGTTGACGTGCTGCTGCTCGCGGGTTCAAGGTAAACATCTGTTTTACATTGTTCGCATTCCCGTTCTTACCAGAGACGGAAATAACAGAGATTTGTTGCACGGAAACACACGAGAAAGTCAGCTGTGGTGACGAGCGGCGCTGCTCCTGTACTGCGTGCAAGCGGCTCGTCGCTGGCCGGTCCTTCTTTGCAAGGTGGTTCTGTGCAGGCAGCTACATCATCACAAGCCGTATCCAGGAATGGGAGGCCCTCAATGCTCATCCCAAGGACCCAAACTGCTGGGATTCTCCGTCACATGTTGTCACGACACATGATACCCACCATGACTCAGATTCAGATTCAGATTCAGACTCAAGCATCCAGGGCTCCTGGAACAAGTTCCTCAGTGGGCTTTGTTTCCCTCGTGGACGCTACCACGATGTCAGTCACTAGAAGTTTCGTTCGATTTGTATGTAGGGCCTAGCTTGAGTAGCTTCAAGTTGGATGCGTTGCTCGTTCTACAATGTACTTCTTCAAGTTTTTCGGCTACCAACCACACAGTTATCTCCTGCTTCGTGACTAATTATATGTGCTGCCAATTGTTATCACTATTCGGATTGTCGAGCATCGCACGCCTCTCCCGTGGTGACACACCATGTCACTCTTCACGACTCGGCGGTTGTTTGGATCCAAGGGATTTACTAACTTGAAATAAATACATGCTCATCGAACACAATGACTATGGAGTCCCCCTTGAGTCCATGGAGATCATAGTGTTTCCCAGGAAGTCATACAAGTTCCCGTATGAACAGGACCTGCAACAGCTGCTCGCACACTATCCGGAAAGTTCCTTGCGGTGTCGAAGAACTTGGTTGCCGATGCGCGACAAGCTGCTCCAAAGCATATTGTTATTATGCATGGTCTCTAGGGATCGCATTAAAAAAGCATAGCCCCATAAGTGGATGACGCGCAGGCAGCACATTTGGAATGCTCAACTGTCCGCATACATTCTACATCACCATCTTTGCCAATCCAACTTGTTATATTCATATTCACAAGTTTCCCTCGTTCAACGGTTTCGTCAGGAGAACGTGCGAGGCGTCAAGACACTGTCAGAATAGCACACCAGAGGATGATGAAGGGCACCAAGATCCAGCAAGCGACTTCGAGTAAACAATACCCTGCATACACCAGACTCCAGAAACAGTCCGAGTCTGGTGAACATGAGCACTGTTGTAGGCGAACGGTTTCAGTGAGAAGTTATACGGTAAAGCCGAGAGCATGAAAAAGGATGAAAAAAAGGGACGGAGTAAAACTATGAGAACAGGCAGATGCGAGTATATGTTTGATTGAGCAATGTGTATCGTCTGAATATCCCGGAACCATGCACGTGAAGGGCGGTACAGTATTCATTTCGGCGAGGAAGTCGATGGGAGTGGTAAAACAAAGCACAAAATGCGTAGTATGACAGGCAGTCCCAAGGTCCACTAGCACGGGGAGTGCGGGTGTGTTGATAACATTGAATATCAAGGGGCGAACAGTTCGGAATGGATGAGCCTCCGTTTGCGTAATGCACCAAGCGAGATCTAGAACATTTTTATTTCCACTGATGCTGTGCAAAGAAGCATCGACACTGAATTTTGCGGCGGATGGGCGTGATGACTTTCACCGCAACTTTTTCCAGGTGAACCTCGCGATTTTCTTGTGGAAGGCACTCGTCCTCACCGTGTCTGCTCATAGTCTTCTCAGCGGCCTCATCACCTTGCATCGTACAGGCCCTCTCGACCTTCCGAGCGTCCACATCCACCTCCACCGCGTTTCTGGAGCATCCTCATCCCTTCTCGACACCACCATCGAGAAGACAAGTCCATTTCACTTCAAGAACACCTCACGCTCAGGTTCTTTGCACGGTGCTCTCACTCCAGTTCTCCCCTACAGATTCCCACAGCCACCAACCCCACCACAGCAACGTCAGAGGGAACCAAAGTTGCAGAGTATACGGTTGATCCACTTGATGTAAGTTCTGTCTCGACTTTCCGGAACTAGTACCTCTACATGATTGGGTGTTTGTCCATGTTCCGCTCGTCACCCGCAATAAGATAGATGGTAAAGGCAAACAACGATTAGAACCTGCTGAAAACACACACTCTTGCTCTTCATGTTCCTCCTCCCTCCGCCAAGCTCGACAGCTCTTTGAAATTATCAGTGCGTTCTCTGGGTAATCAGCCTACCGGGTTGTCCTACCGAAGAAGACATGCGATCTCCCTCGAGGTCGTTGAAGTACCTGTTGCGCGTGGACTACAGGTAACATTCAATTTCGTCTTACTCGCACTTTACATTCTTACTAGAGCTGGAAACCAGAGACTTGTCGCAAGGAAGCGGAAACACATAACAAAGAGCAACCCCCCCTGCACCACATGGAAGAACCTCGTCAATGGCGGCTACATCATCGCAAGCGGTGTCTGCTCCTATACCATATACAAGCGGCTCGTTGCAGTCCGGTGCATCTTCGTAGGATGGTCCTGTGCAGGCAGCTACATCATCACAACCTGCTGGAGGTTCCCTGTCGCATATTGTTGCGACACATGATACCAGCGATGATTCAGATTCAGATTTAGGCTGGAGTATCCAAGGCTTCTGGAACACCAAGCCCTTCGAGTTCTGAACATCGAGCCCCTTTATGGTCATAATCCACACAATCCCCCAGTATTCAGACATGCTACTACCAAAAGGTGTCAGCTGGATCACTCACTGACTGGCAGTTGAAGGCGTGCAGCCTCTCATTCCAGAAAATCCACCAGCAATACCGAAGGACGTGGATCAAGAAACTACTATTACCACATCTTGTTGGACGTCGTTAGCGCCATTCTCAAGAACAATACGCTGTTCATATAACCTCGTGTGAGTAATCCTCCAAACCCGTTGTAGTTAAGTAAACTGATCGATTTTGTTTCTACAGCTCTACGAAGTCTCCGGTGTATCAATTTCCGTCCGTGTTCGTGACCAATGAGGATATTAACCAGCTAGCAAACTGGTGGTGGGCTTAAGTATATGCAATGTCAGGAACTGATCATTGCTCATTAGGATATGCATGATCCACTGCGATCCTCTTCATCATCATTCTCCGACTCCTTACTACTAGCATGGTAAAATGTCATAGGGTAGATGCAGCCTCCGGCTGTTGACTCACCTATTCATCATACGTGTCAGAGCACCAAACCTATCCAATACCCTTTTTCATCGATATCCCAACTTCATCGATCATCGAACATCGCCCAATAAGTACCTTTGTTGTACTCTTGATCACACCTGACCTTGCAGTAGCTCTGCGTGCTTCCCAAAACCTTTTTGAATTTGCCTTACATAATCGCTTCCCTGTTCCGAGTCGAACTTTGTAGTGCACTCTTCCCCTTTCCATGAACAAGATCAGGGTGTCGATGGCATTATCTGCATGAAGACCGCAGACCGCAGACTTCGGTAGGCACCATCCATCGAGCTCATTGGCTGTATCATTGAAATCCAGTGATACACTGCATCGCCCGATGTATCTGGTATGATTATCTTTCAATCGATGTGCGCTTATAGTTTGATCGATCCTGCCCCATGATATATCTAAATAAGGACGGGATGGTAATATATTTACATAGCTCGAACATAGTTCTATGACCACCGAGTTCTCCACCCGCTAACACCATTCCTTGAATATGACTCTAGTCTCAAATGATCCAAGTTGGTGGCCGTTCATCAGCGCTACACGTCAATATAGTTATCTCCACGGTTCGTGGTGAGCAAACATCGCACTTGACAATGTTTGATGGTGGTGCGTAGTTGCATCCCTGGCGGTGGTGGTATATGATTGGGGTGCGCAAGATAATGTTTATGTAGAGAATTATTGATATACCTCGTATTCTCCAGCACTGACACTCGGACAAGAGGTATGTTGATGCGTGTAGTAGAGCAGCCATTTCACTAAGAATGGCTCTATAGGTTGAACTGATCTGGGTGAGCAGAGTTGCTCAACACAATGATGGCTGGATCATGAATCTAATTCGGGGCAGCGGCAACGCTGGTCCCTCATGACTGTCCTATATCTCAGTGTGCGTAACTGATGCTGTAAACACACCTGACGAGGATCACTAAAATATACTAGGTGCGCTATATTGGAATGCCATTATCCATGTATGTTTTTCAACCCCAAAAAGTCGAAAATAGGTTAATAAAAAGTCCTTCGTCCTCAGTGTTCCGTGGCTCGGTCTGTCTCCTCTTATGCACTGTGGTGATTTTTCTGACTGGCTGGCCGGCATGCAGTAACTACTTTGCCAGTCTCGTTAACAAATGCAGTGAGTAAAAAATTTTGTATCAATGCCTGTCATTCGCATTCAACTACTATTTTACGTAGGAGTGAGTGAAATTATTGACAAGCTCGTTGATTCGATATAACGTCTGCGACAGCTGTGAGTTGATTGTTATTCAGTCTTATGTAGTTCATCACTAGCTGCGTTTCCCAGGCACTATCGCCGAGTATATGTTGGATTGGCCATCGATGGTCGTAAATGCCATGCTTGGTGGTGAGCTACTCAGTTGCAGTATCTCAGTATTATTGACTGGACTGGAACAACACACAAGTTATAATGATCATCCGGTTACATGCCATGTATCAGCGATCCAGAAAGATGCTCGTCTTCCTCTCCGCAATCTTCCTGGTTATCCAGATCACCTGTGGAGTAATCGCTGCAATATTGGTTAGGCTTATGTTCTCGGGTGAGCTTAAGTTATAGAGTAAAGACTTGAGTGCGTCAGGCTTATGATATGAATATCAGAGGAGCTCGACCTATCTGACATTCATGTGTGCAATTCCGAGCTCGAGGGAAACGACGTATTTCTGACCGGCATCAATTGGATATTGGGCTTTGCATGGGAGACCCTTGCACTGTCTCTTGCAGTCTGGGTTGCTATCAAGCACTTCCGTGAACTGCAACGAACATCAACAGGATGGGTAGTTGGAGATTGTTTTACGATATTGATCCAGACTCACGTATTTTACTTCGCGAGGTGAGGTCGTATTTTGAATATTGTTATCTTTTCTTGCTCACACTCGTGGAACACCAGTTTTGTTGTTGTTTCTTGCCTTGAACTCCTCTATCTCTCTCCGAAGATCGTGGTATGCCACCTATGATCGACTCATCTACAAACGACCATTTCTTATTATTTTCATAGAACTCGAATTCGATTACCGCTAACATCCTTGTTGACATTATTCCAATTGCCCAAGCCGTGCAGATGTTTGTGCTGGGACCACGCCTCATCCTTGGGATTCGAAACTATCAGGCTAAACTCGTGGCCAATTCCGACGAGGGAACTGCCATGACTACAATTGCTTTCCAGGAGGGCGTACAAGTTTCAACTGGCGGTGGCGTGTAGTGTGGGAGATGCTCGCATTGTTCACATTACGGTACGGGGAACACATGAATTTTGTTTCGTTTCGTTCGTCGTCGTACTTATTTATTGCTTCCAATAAGGTCTTCCATTCTATGTACATCATCATGATCATTATGGGCGATAACCTATCATTAGTTCCATCCCAAACTATCTTCGATGTTCTGAGTTTCCGCACGTTTTTGAAATTGCTAGACTTGCGATGAGCGACAATCCATTGACGCTCAAGGCATGCCAACCGAGTCCATTGTTCCACTTTCAGGTGGCGGCACCGAGAATGATGTACTCGTGAGATAACGCCATCGGATCCCTTCGTCGAACGGTTGATGTAGTCTTCTCCGTGGTTTCAAGTCAGTAATGTCCCATACATGAGGTATCACAGTACGTATCATTGATATAGCCGAGCCCAAGAAATCCACAATAGCAGGTTAAAAGCCGGGACTGTGCACGAGATCCTCTGACGGCCCGCACGCCTGGCGTCCGAGAGGCTGGTTGGCTGTATTCACCATCATCGTCTCTCTCGTTCCAGAAGTAGGATGGATGGGTGCCATCTGCATGCAAGGAAGAAGAGTCTACCTTCACCTGCAGCCAGGGATGCTGCACGGCGCCATGTGCCTACAAACGTCCATGTATAAGGTTGCCATGTGGAAATGTAACTCGGGGACACTTCGTGTATATGAAGGTGTAGAAATAGTCCAGGGGAATCTAGCATGAACTTCGGTCAAGGCGTATCTAGACCATTATGTGGAGGGGTCATGAATGAGACTGCGGCCATGTATCATTTCAATTGCATTTGCATGAATGCTCGTTGCCAGTGATAGGATGTCAACGTCAGGTATTAACGCGGGCTGGATCGAATGAGCGCGTCCGAAGGGAGGAGTAGGATATGGAATCATACTAGGGGCTTCCTGAGGTATGTAGGTAAGAAAGCCCCAGCCGCCCCAGTATTAAGGCGGCCGCTGGACCTTGAAAAAAAACGGTCTCAGGAGAATCAGCACACTCACTCCACCTTCGCTTGCACAGGTGTATTTTTTGTCCAGCCAATAGACTATGCCTTGATCACGGCTTCGATCGTTGTCGACAAGATTTTGTAAAGAGGTTGGCAGATTGAGACACGCATATCTGAACTTAATCATTAAATGCATTTGGTCGATGACGGAGAGATATAATTTGACCGTGTCCTTCGAGAGGAGAAAGGGCCTCTGTTCAAGTGGCAGACTACTGGCTGCTCAACCTCGAGTTTTAGGCAATTTCTTCATTGAGGAGCTTCACGGAAAAGGGGCTGTGTATTGGGCACTCCAAGTAGCATAAAACAGCAGAGTTGAGTCAATCGCCACGCCACAGGAAGACGCTGTGAACAACAATGTGGTGAATAGCTGATGAAAAGGTGCAGAAACTCATCGATCGATCGCTCAAGCGCTCGTTAGACCATGGACGGCCCATTCATAGACACCGAGGAAGACAGCTCCTCCAGCTGATATCCACATCATTCTTGGTATCACGCCCGCAAAAAGAGCCTTGCACGTAGATCTGCCGAAGTCGTGTGCCAATCCTTGGTACTTGTTGTAAGGAAGGATGTTGGAAGTTCAAGTTAGAATCGCTCACTAATACGATGCTGACATAATCAACTGGTAAAATACGTAGCGCTACGTACTGTCTTGTATCCTTACCAGTTTACAACGAGTTGACACCTTCGTAAAGTCGTACTGAGAATATCAGACAGGTCATCAAGAGGCCCGGATGCACAACAGGGACTGCTCTCACTTGATTAAGCATGACGCGTGTCTTGTGGACATCAAGCGCCGGCATTGTCAGTGCCGCTGCATTCCCTTATGCTATGCTCCTACACACAACAGCCTCGTGTGCATATAGGGGATTTCTGGCTAGATATATTAATGGTCGACCCTTGAGTATCTCATATAACGGGAATTGAAGTGATGTAAATGGTATCTGGGAAGCACAAATACTGGATTAGTTGATCATTATAGTGTGCAAGGGTACGTTCATATACCTCGCGCATGATAGTAGTCAAAAAAACCACGATAGAAGCCATGACAGAACACCATCATGTTGCAGAACAGACTTTGCGGCTGAAGGTTCAAAGTGGTTGCATCACGCTGGTGTTGATTACTTCAGCAGGAAAAGCTGCTCCACATATTAACAAACAGGGATATACAAGTCGGATTGGGTCAGGCTTCCAAATTTCACTGGTGGCTACTTACGCGACGAGATGAATCCGCCATTTGGCGTCGCCGAGTCATTGGGACATTGGATATCACCAACTTATCAGAGGCAGTAGCTTCCTGCCTCACTAGTGATGTCGAATATCGCATTCATCAGGTCATAAAGGTGCTCAATTTGCATCAAACACTCTAAGTAAAATGAGCTGAGGACAGAACAAGAAGCCTCGCGGCTCATGCACATGCGCCATCCCCTGACCTCGGAACATCAAGTTGGTGAGCATTGTCCAGTGTTTCCGTTACTAAGATTCTCATTACTGCAGTGCAGACTGTGCAGTCGTGTTGGTGTGGAAGAATGATCATGTTGAGATTATAGCGAACGAACATGGAAATTATGCTACGCTGTGTTATGTGTCCATGGTGGCGAACAAGTGCTTGGTTGGGGAACAAGCAAAAAGACAAGCACATTCTTACCCACACACTAGTAAGCCCTATTATGAGTCGCCTCCATCATATAATATATATTGAAATGCGCAAGTATCTTCAATGTCAAACGTATCATCGGCAGGAAATTCAATGACCTGAAGTCCAATCAGTAATGGAATACTACCCATACGACCTATTTAGCAAGGATGGACGGCCATATGTCAGCATAGAACAACACGGACAACAAGATTTCGTAAGTGTACAGAGTACATTGCAGCTTTGCACAGTGATAACACGTCCTTTGCCAGTCTGTAGAAGATATACCGTCGATGATCCTGAAGAAAATGAATGATCTAGGAGAGGAGCACCTTTGTGTACCATGTAAAGATGCTGTCATCTCTGTTCCATGCTATTTTACGGATGCGCAACGGCGAGATACCCATACCTGACGAACCACGATTACAACTTCAGACATCGACCAAGCCATTCGAGTTCTGAACACCGAGGCCCTTTATGGTCATAATCCACACAATCGAGAAAATCACACTATCAAAAGGTGCCAGCTGGACGCTCATTGGCCAGCAGTTGAAGGCATGCAGCCTCTTATTCCAGAACATCCACCAGTAATACCGAAGGACGTCGATCAAGAAATCACCTCCCCAGACCGATGGCACATTCCCATTGATGCCGCCATCAGAAAGTCGCTATACTGTCAAGAAGCAACAACAACAACAACAACTTGTCAAACAAGTTCTATCTCTGGAGCTACAGCCTTTTTATACTCGGCTCACATTATCGTTATTACCGCCCTCTGCTGGCTCCGCCAAGCGGACAGCAACCCTTGCGATTTTGTGCAGAAATACAGGCACTTTTACCATACGTCATTCGCTGGGTCGGAGAAGGAGTTGTGACTTGCTCTAAAGGAGGGTGCTCAATCTGAGGCGGATGGTGGGTCCTTGGAGTTGAATTTGATCATTGTCACTTCGACTTGTCCGCTTTCTGTATTTCGAATCAGGATTGTTCCGTCATATGTCGGTGAGATGCGGTCTCCCCTGGTCCAACTATCCCCGAACATTTCTCTGTTTGTATTCCATCACTCAATGCTTCCGTGCTGCCACCCGGATGCAATCGTTTCTCATCCGGCGAAAGCGCTAGTGCCTCTATTCTTCGGTCCTTCCCTTTCCACAACTAGTGGTGGGGAATGGAAGGTCCCTCAAAAGGTAGAGCGGTTGTAGAAGTCATCTATGAATTATTTATGGTAAGGCTCCTGCGGTGTATCAATTTCTGTCTGTGTTCGTGACCAATGAGGAGAATATTAATGGATACTCACCATCTAGCAAATACAGCTATTTGTAAAAAAGGTCAGTCCCCACCCGTGATCTGAATAATCAGGGAATTTTAAATAAAATCAAATGGCACCGTGCCGTATCGTAAAATCAGTCGCAATGTGAAGCTTACAGCCATGAGTGCAATCTGCTCACTATTGGTCGGATTATGGGGTGCGTCGGCTTCACAGATTGCACCTGATTCGGAAGTGCATCACATCCAAGTCTCAGTTGAGACGCAAGCAGCGTTGGTAACTTTCGTATGGTATCATACATTCGTAATGCATTGATTTGCGTATAATCGCATCAACACCGCTCAGAAATCGATTGGGAATGATATGTAAACAGACGGAAATATAACCACTGCTCATTGGCATCGAAACACGTATATGCACATCCGAGTCAACACATGTTTTTTTCCATATCCACGGATCGCGCAGATAACCACGCCCATCTATGGAATTCAAAAGGTCACTGCCACCATAGATGCCCGTAGTTCTCCGATGATCGAATCACCCAACATATGTCCGATTTTCGCTGAGATCGATCATCGAGTACCTTAGTTGTACTCTTGATCACAGCTGACCGGGACCAGTGACCTTGAAAACACAGCTTTCTTCAGTAGCTCCACGCGCTCCCCGAAATCTTTTTTAATTTACCTTACAGCTCTTTGAAAAACTAATGGAATTTGTATCATTTTCGTTGCGCACGTGACCAAAAAGGAAATCACTGTGAAATCGCGTCCCAGACGCAGGGGACGAATGCCGGCCCATGTTCAGACTCTTTTTACTTACTACCACGCATCACATATCTTTATAATCCATGACGGGAGACAAAGGAAGCGCTACAAGAAATCGACAATCAAAATTCCTCCGCAGAAACCACCAAAGAAGCAACCCAAAGTGGCTTTTCATATGATAGCGACGAACAATTGGGGTTCCCAGAGTCACCAGCACCGCTTACTGACATTAGGGTATCTGTCCAGGGCTGATTGGCCAGCCGGAAAAGCCGGAAATGAAGACTGCCTGCTGGATGAAGATGACGAGCCTCAACTTGATGAGTTGAACCCTGAAGCAGACTCGGAGAAAGAACAGGGATACCATTTGTCAACAGATCTGTCCGAGAGGAGAACAGTGGGAAAAAAGTACCCTTGTATCCATCGATCACTGAAAACACGCGTCTTCCATAGGTTCTGCACTCACATCATGATGGGCACACTTCATAAAGTCTTCATTCAGACACAGATCAGCGTCGACCACAAACAGATGTTGAATAGCTGACAGTAGAGCACGCGTCATTGTACGAGCACGTCCTGTGAGGGGTGACGGCGGATTAATTTTGCAATCCCTTCCCTGTTCCTCGAACTTTGCAGCTCACTCTTCCCCTTTCCGCCAACAATTTCAAGGGGTGAATGCCATTATCCCTCGAACCGCTGACTTCGGGACGCACCATCCATCGAGCTCAGTGCCTGTATCATTGAAATCCAGTGATACATCAATCGGATATACTATATAGTATCAACACTTCATTCACTGCATCGCCTGATGCACCTCGCATGATTATCTTTCAATCGATGTGCGCTGAGAGTTTGATTGATCCCGCCCCATGGTATATCCAGATAAGCACAGAATGGTGGTATATTTACATAGCACGAACATGGTTCTACAACCACCGAGTTCTCCACCCGCTAACACCATTCTTTGAACATGACTCTAGTCTTAAATGATCCAAGTTGGTGGCCGTTCATCAGTGCTAACCGTCAATATAGTTATTGCGTAGGTTCGTGGAGAGTAAACATCGCACCTGACAATTCCTAACGGTGGTCTCGTAGTTGCATCCTTGGCTGTGGTGATATATGATTGGGGTACGCAAGATAATGTTTATGGAGAGAATTATTGATATCCCTCATATTCTCCAGTAATGACACTCGGACAAGAAGTAAGTTGATGTGTTTAGTAGAGCAGCCATCTCACTGAGAATGGCGCTATAGTTTGAACTGTTCTGGGTGAGCAGAGTTGCCCATCACAATAATTGCTGGATGATGAGTCTAATTCGGAGCAGCGGCAACGCTGCTCCCTCATGACTGTCCTATATCTCAGTGTGCGTAACTCATGCTGTAAGCACGTTTGGCGAAGATCACTAAAATATACTAGGTGCGCTATATTGGAATGCCATTAAACTTGTATGTTTTCAAGGCTAAGAAGTCGAAAATTGGCTAATAAGAAGTCCTCCGTTATCAGTGTTCCGACGATCCGTGTGTCTCCTCTTATGCACTGTGGTGATTTCTTCTGACTGGCTGGCCGGCATGTACATTGCAGTAACTTATGTGACAGTCTCGTTTACAAATGCAGTGAGTACAAGTTTTGCACTATCAATGCCTGTCATTCGCATTCAACTACTATTTTACGTAGGAGTGAGTGACATTATTGACAAGCTTATTGATTCGATATCACGTCTGCGACAGCTGTGAGTTCATTGTTATTCAGTCTTATGTAGCTCATCAGAAGCAACGTTTCCTAGGCACTATCGCCATATATATATCGGACTGCTCATACATAGTCGTAAATGCCATGCTGGGTGGTAAGCTACTCAGTTGCAGTATCTCAATGTTATTGACTTGACTGGAACAACACACAAGTTATAGTGATCACCCGGTTACATGCCATGTATCAGCGATCCAGAAAGATGCTCGTCTTTCTCTGTGTAATATTCCTGGTTATCCAGATCACCTGTGGAGTAGTGATTGCAATGCGGGGCAGGCTTATCTTCTGGGGTGAGCTTCCGTTATAGAGCAAACACTTGAGTGCATCAGGTTTATGATATGAATATCAGAGGAACTCGACCTATATGGCATCCATATGTGCGCTTTCGGGTTCGAGGGAAACGCCTTATTTCTGACCGAGATCACTTGGATACTGGGCTTTGCATGGGAGACCCTTGTACTGTCTCTTGCAGTCTGGATTGCTATCAAACACTTCCGTGAACTGCAACGAACATCAACAGGATGGGCAGTTGGAGATTGTTTTACGATATTGATGCAGACTCACGTATTTTACTTCGCGAGGTGAGGTCGTAATTGGAGTATCGTTGTCTTTTCCCGCTCATACTCGTGGCACACGGTCACCAGTTTTGTTGTTATTTCTTGCCTTCACCTCATTGATTTCTCTCCGAAGTTCTTGGTATGCCACCTACAGTGATCGACTCGTCCACATCTTACCATTTCTCATTAATTTTATAGGGCTCAACTTCGATTGGCGGTGCAATCCTTGCTGATCTTATTCCAGTTGCCCGAGCTGTGCAGATGTTTGTGCTGGGACCACGGCTCATCCTTAGCATTCGAGACTATCAGGCTAAACTCGTGACCAACTCCGACGAGGGAACTGCCATGACTACAATTGCTTTCCAGGAGCGCGTGCAAGCTTCAACTGGCGGTGACGTGTAGTGTGGGAGATGCTCGCATTGTTCATTCTCGTTGGGTGCCCTATGGGGAATAGATGGATTTCGTTTGGTTTCGTTCGTCGTCATACTTATTTATTGCTTCGAATACGGTCTTCCAATCTATGTACATCATCATCACCATTATCGGTGATAATTTATTATCAGTTCCATCCAAAGCTATCTTCGATATTCTGAGCTTCTGTACGTTTTTGAAATTGCCTGACTTGCGATCAACGTCAATCCATTGACGCTCAAGGCAAGCCACCGAGCCCATTCAACTGGCGGCACCGGGAATGTTATACTCGCGAGATACCAACGCCATCAGATTCCTTCGTCGAGCGCTGGAGCTAGTCTTCTCCACACGATGCCGGTTTGAAGTCAGGAATGTCCCATACATACAAATGTATCACAGTACGTATCGTTTATATATCCGAGTCCAATAAATTAACAATAGCAGATTGAAATCCTGTACCGCACACGAGATCCTTTGACCGCCCGCACGCCTGGCATCCGAGAGGCTGGTTGGCTGCATTCACCATTGTTGTCTCTCTCATCCCAGAAGTAGGATGGATGGGTGCCTTCTACACTCGAGGAGGAAGAGTCTACCTTCTCCTGCAGCCAGGGATGCTGCACGGTGCCATGTGCCACATGTACAAGGTTGCCAGGTAGAAATTTAACTAAGGGGCGCACTTCGTGTATATGCAGAAGACGTGGAGAAGCGGCGGTCTTTTCGTCTCGGGCCCAAGGTGCGCAAATAGCGCAGGGAGTCCAGCATAGACTTCGGTCAAGGTGTATCTAGACCATTGTGCGGAGGGGCCATGAGTGAAACTGCGGTCATGTATGATTCCAGTTGCATTTGCATGAATGCAAGTTGTCAATGATAGAATGTCGACGTCAGGTATAGATGCGGGCTGGATCGAAATGAGCGCTTCCGAAGGGAGAAGTAGGATATGGAATCATACCAGGGGCTTCCTGAGGTATGTAGGTAAGAATGCGCAACCGCCCCAGTGTTAAGGCGTCCGCTTGACCTTATCAAAACGGTCTCCGGAGAATCAGCACACTCACTTCACTTCGCTTGTACAGAAGGTGTATTTTTTGTCCGGTCGGTAGATTATGCTTTGATCGCTGTTTTCCTCGTTGTCGATGAGATATTGTAAAGAGGTACCGAAGTACTATTTCCGTTAGCAGAGTGAGGCCCGCATATCCGAACCTAGCCATTATGTAAATGTGTTTTTTAGATGACGGAGATACAATTTGACCATGTCCTCCGAGAAAGTAACTTACTCTGTTCGAATGACAGACCACTAGTACCGAAGGACGTCGATCAAGAAATTACTAAATCCCCAGACCAATGGTACATTCCCATTGACGCCGCCATCAGAAAGTCGCTCTACTGTCAAGATTCAAGAAGCAACAACAGCAACTTGTCAGACAAGTGCTATCACGGAAGCTACAGCCTTATTATACGCGGCTAACATCGACTGCTGACTCCGCCAAGCAGACAGCGGCCCTTGCGAGTTTGCGCAATGATGCAGGACTACAGGCACTCTTACCATACCTCGTTCGCTGGGTCAGAGAAGGAGTTGTTACTGCTCTAAAGGAGGGTGCTCAATCTGAGGCGGATGGTTGGTCCTTGGAGGTGTTGTTCGACGTCGTTAGCGACTCCGGCTCACTTAGCGCCACTCTCGAGAACAATACGCTGTTCATAGAGCCTTATGTGAGTAATCCTAACAAGCCCGTTACAGTTAAGCAAAACTGATCGATTTTGTTTGTATAGCTCCACCAATCATTACCTGCTATCTTGTCAACCATTCTCCATTCTACGCTTCCACCATCTCATGCCATTTGCGCACGTCCACTGCTCTGACGCTTTCCCGTCTGCTTACGCAACATTCTACGACATATCCGTCCCTCTCACCAGGAATTATGAAGACACTTCTCGTTGCTTTAATATCCGACAAGTGAAAGTTGTTGGAAGTGAGTGTATGCCAGGGTAGACTACCCCTCTCGTTGATTCGGTGCTGGTCAGTATTTATTTACATTCATGCGACTACGCGAATTGAGCATTTGAACAGACTGCTTTACATGTTCTGCATCCTGCATTGGACATGGCTGAGTCATTAAACCTAACAGACGAGGACGATGCTAAGACTATGAAGCGGTTACCCAGGAAGTTTTAGGCGATCTCTTCGCCGAGAAGCTCTATGGGGATAAGGATTGGGCATAGCATCAAATAGCAAAATCGAAGTTGATCATTGCCACCTCGACTTTTCCGCTTTCTGTATTTCGAATCAGGATTGTTCCGTTATATGTTGGCGAGATGGTCCCCACTGGTCCAACTGCCCCCGATCATTTCGCCGTTTGTATTCCATCGCTTAACGCTTCCGTGCTGCCGCCCGTATCCAATTTCCCGTTCGGCGAAAGCGCTAGTGCCGCTATTCTTCCATCCTTCCCTTTCCAGCATCCACGGCTAGTGGTGAGGAATGGAAGGTCCGGGGGGTACGGGTTTGCCGATGGGTAAGAGTTTGAACGACCCCGGGTACAACCCGCCAAGGGTATACCCGCGGCTCAAGTATGATTCTACGATATGACAAACATGTGTTGTAGCTAGTGTGGCTAGTCTATGTCAATACTATCCCATCCATGTGCCATTTCCTGCTCTTCGCCCTCGACATCTGGCAGCATTGTGATATTATTTACATCGTCAGGCTTGATGAGGTTCAGCTCGCTCCAGGATTCAAGACAAAGGAGTGCCCATGTGGATTGCACTGAGAGACGTGACCTAACATGTGAGAGTAGTAGGCGTCCACGACTGAATAGTCGCTCGATATTAACAGATGTCACTCGCTATGAGTGGCGACAGCTTCGGATGCACCTATTCATTCTCCTTTTCAGAGCACCAAACCTATCCAATGCCCTGCTTCATGGACATCATTGATCATTGAACATCACCCAATAAGTACCTTTGTTTGATCAGATCGATCAGAGCTGACCTTGAAAACACAGCTTTCCTCAGTAGCTCTCCACGCTTCCCAAAACCTTTTTAATTTACCTTAATCGCTTCCCTGTTCCGAGTCGAACTTTGTAGTTCACTCTTCCCCTTTCTGCCAACAAGTTCAGGGTGCCAATGTCATTATCTGCATGAGACCTACAGACCGCTGACTTCGGTGCGCACCATCCATCGAGCTCAGTGGCTGTATCATTGAAATCCAGTGATACATCAATCTGGTATACTATATATCCATCAACATTTCATTCACTGCATCGCCTGATGTATCTCGTATGATTATCTTTCAATGGATGTGCGCTTATAGTTTGATTGATCTTGCCCCATGGTATCTGGATAAGCACGGGATGGTGATATATTTACATAGCTCGAAGCTTCAAAGTGGTTGCATCACGCTGGTCTTGATTACTTCAGCAGGAAAAGCTGCTCCACATATTATTATACTATCATTCGACACGTAATGCACAATTTTCACTTATTGCTGAATAACTCAATAACAACACATATTCATATCGGATCCACTCTGCTGTATACTTTAGATCTCTGTCGACTAGGCCCAACAAGAATTTTATCATTTTGCTGCGAGTTCGTTGCAGCGGCAGCAGCAGAAGTTGGGGTGTCGAAAAGCAATAGAAATGCACAATGTCGTCACGCTATGTCACGCGCGGCACCTCGGCCAATACACAATGGCATCCAAAGTCCG
>Ga0153976_1000319_pt1 | contig 16995 bp, 18 predicted proteins | sample TSGA060MetaG_FD_104717 | JGI IMG/M metagenome (GOLD analysis project Ga0153976, IMG submission 104717) | Attine ant fungus gardens microbial communities from Georgia, USA - TSGA060 MetaG | ecosystem: Host-associated > Fungi > Mycelium > Unclassified | place: USA: Georgia, Yuchi Wildlife... | reverse complement strand
TGAGACTCGGAAGCTCAAAATACGTGTATCTCTTGAACGTGGAGACAGGAGAAGTAACAAAGTACGAGACAGCGGCAGAGTCAGAGATCACATACAATCATGAATACCATCAACAGAATGAATGAGGTAGAGGAGAAGAGACTATCTCTCGAGTCTCCTGCAGGTCACTCTTCCGAAGAAAGCAAAAGTCGTGACCGCTGGTGCGTGCCCTCGAAGAGGAGAATATCATCGAGCACCGACATTACTTTAAGCTGGAAGAAAAGAAACGTGCTTTGCTCGCATCATTCGAACTATCCGGTGTGACGAACAATCACGGGTCAAGGTCCAAGTTGCACCACCTGCATAACATCGATCGCAGTGGGGTTTTATTTACATTTAAATCAACGCCCTTCGTGCACATGTTCCAGCGCCACTAAGTATGACCAAGGCACCATCATATTATTACCTAGTGCAACGTCGAGGACGCCTGCAAGAGCTATGTAGCAGCAACGACCGGATACGCCGCCGCCGACCATATGGAGATAATTAGCTGGCGTGGAGTGGGATCGAGTTGTCTAGATTGTTGTGTTGTATTTGGCTTGTAATAAGCTGTTGTTGGTCGTCGCGCGCGGTATCCGTTGTCCGTCGTCTGCGAGCCTGATCGTCCTTTGTTTTTTTTTCCCTCTCTCTTCAACATTTCTTTGACGACCGCCATCAGCAACGCAGTCGTCGTCTCCGTTTCTCTTTCTACAACTAAAAACTGTGAGTTCAAATCGCGTATATCACTATCTGCCTCAATCTCACACTAGAGGGGGCCACGACCAATGTCGTCCAGTTAATTCCACAAGATTTTGTGCAGCCATTTTTTGATTTTGATTTTGTTAGTTGCACATGGCAGTTCTCGTACCCCAAGACTGGCACCCACCTCGCGATCACTCCCCCAGCATGGATTCAACCATACCACGCCAGCGCTCTTCCCCTTCAAACGACCCACAACCTAACTTACCCATCCAACCTTATCCATACCCTGTACAGCAGCCTCATGGTGCTTGGACACCTAGTCCTGCCGCTCAACCCTTTTACCCTTCATACTATCAGCAAAATCAGCATCAGCACCAACAGCCCCAACACCCTTACACGAACCAACCTTCAAACCCTTATTTTGACCCACAGGCAAATGCTCAGCTTGCTCAATGGGCATACCAACAGATGATGTATTCTCAACAGCAGCAGATACAGCAGCAACAGCAGCAGCAGCAGCAGCGCAGCACTAGTCAATCCAACTCTCCAGCTGATTATTTTAACCCCTCCCAGCTCTTCTCTCCATTTCAAACCGGCACCCCCCCACCGCATCCTCACCACCAGAACTTCCCTCCCCAAGTACAGCGCTCTGCATCTTCCGATGCCACCCCATATAATGGCTTCCACCCGTATCGTCGTCCCAACAACACCCGTCCTTCTCATTCCCAGGAACACCAGGGGCGTAGTCCTACAGCCGGTCCTTTCCAGCCTCCATACGCGCGCGGCGAAGCCTCCGCTTCCAGCACATCCGTAAATTCCTCCTCCTCTCACGGTGGTGGTGCCACTCCAGGGTCGCGCCAACGCACCAGTAGCATCCAGGGTCAGGGCTCCTCCCAACAAGGCAGCGTCCGCTCCAGGAACCCACCGCCCACAGAAACTCCCCGTGCTCGTACCGGCAGCGGCTCTTCTAGCACTAACCGCCCAACCCCGCAGCAGCAACAACATCCTCATCACCGCACTGCATCCTCTTCCTCAACTAATTCTACATCCCCCCGGCCCTCGGCATCCACCGCCACTCCCCGAAGCTCTACTTCCACAACCACCACTCCTGCCACCGCTTCCTCTTCTTCCCATGCACGTCCCGCGCGCCCTTCCCCTCTCAGCCAAGGCACGTATACTGCTGCGGAAAAGCGAATGTCACGTGATGATTCTGATCTGGCCGCGATGCTAGAGGGCACATCCATCGGTACGAAAACTGGCGGGATCAAAGGCAGACTTCGCCGCGCGCTTAGTCTCAATGCTGCACAGGCCCTGCAGGAGGAGGAGGAACCCCCAACCGCGGGTAGCAGTAGCAGCAGCAGCAAGGACGCCCTCGCCAGCAAGTCCACTGACACTGACACTGATGCTACAAGCACCGCCACAGTGCAGACCAAGAAAAAAGGGCGTGCAGCATCGTTGTTCAACTCCCGCCTCAATGCGAGCACGGACAACATCTCCCTCTCCTCGACCATGTCCTCTGCATCGGTCGTCATCCGCAAAATCGGGTCTATCGGCAAGCTTGCCCGACGGAATAGCCTGGCAGGCATCACGTCCCTCTTCAAGGACAAGAATAAGGCGTCCTCGGAGGGCGACGAGGAGGGTGACAAGAAGAAGAAGAAAAAGAAGGACGCCAAGGGCGCCGCTGTTGCCCCAAGCGTGTCGCACGCCGTGGCAGAACTAGATCGCGGTAGCGATTGGAGCGGACCTGAAATGACCGGATTGAGCCCTGCCGCAAAACTCGCGCGCCAACACACTCTCAAGAGCAATGCCGAGGCAGCTGCCAAGGCCCGTGCAGAGCAGGCACAGCAGCATCCACAGGCCAACGGGGGGCCTGTACCTGTTGCGTGGGATAAGAACACCACGACGCGTGCGGGTGAGTCAAGCGGACGCGTCAGTGAGGACGGCACACATGTCGTAATCGAGGAGGACGATAGCGATGACGGACACGCATACATACAGCAGCCGGGACAGAACTTTATCTCAGACGGCTGGGACGATGATGAAATCTGGGATGAGGACGGCGAGGGCGAGGAGGACACTATTCGCGTAGGAATCAGTCCTGAACACCAGGGTGAAGACGAGGAGGTCGTCGCATGGGCGACCAACATCCGGCGCAGTGTCGAGCGTCAACGGACGCCCGCCAAGGGTATTCTGAAGGGTACGTACAAATTTGTTGAGCACTGTTCTCACTGACTTGCCCATAGGTGCCGAAAGCTACTCACAAGAGCTGTACAATGGCGAGGCCTTGGCGAATCCCACCTTCAGCCGTATACGCTCAAATTCGTATAACTCGCACCCGGGGCAACCATCGGAGCTGGGTCCTCTTGCTCGCATGCCCTCTCCCGACCCAGACCATATAGACGGACTGCATCGGCACCCTTCACATTCATCAAGCAACTCACACGCAGGAGGTAACGCACCCTCGTTGCCTCCTCTCCAGTTAAACCCATCTAATACCACAGACCATCCACCAGAGAAAGAAAGGAGCATATTCACGCTCTCCAACTCATCTGCCCCCGCCCTGTCGGCGATGCACACGTCCCCGCCGACGCTAACTCATCGCTCGGCGACAACGCCCGCCAAAAGGCTTGTGTTTGCAAATAATTTGTCAGTTTATGATACGTTTTCGTCCGCAGTTTATGATCGTCGCAGCGAGCCTGCGACGTGGAGCCGACTGACGCCTGCGTTGGCACAACGCATTAAAGAAGAGCTCAATTCATACAAGATGGAGGAGATGGAGGTGCATACATGCAGCCGGATGCAGTGCGTACCCTAGTCGCCTCTCTTCTTCTACACTAACGCTCGCGCAGTACCCAATTTTTCATCTGACCTCTCGTTCGCTTGTTGTTGGTGTAGTGCTCGTTCGTTTTCGATTTTTGGCAGCATTTCCACTTTTTTTTTTCGTTTTACACAATGCACCCTATCTATCCCCACCCATCCCCCCACTTCTGATCTAAAAACTCAGCATGCCATGCACGAGCAATTCGCATTTACAGGCGGCTGCGCTGCACTCAATCACAGTATACTTCATTAAAGCTGTCGGATTCAGATATCCCTCATCCCATCCCCACCACGTTTACCTCATTACATCTTTTCTCCACATATACCCACACGTGTAATACTATGCGCGCCGGGCGTTGCCCATCACACACCCACTCCTTTGCAAATAGCTCTGCTCGTACATACATCGATATCTTGGACGCTTTGCGTTGAGACATTCTGTCAAAGTTTCGGCGCTTCTAAACTCTTTCGTCTTCTGATTCTTTATTCGCAACAAGGGCCGCCTGTGCTAACCTACATGTTTAGTATACATACACCACAAGCTCAATTTTGAATGAATTTCGTTATCATGCACTCAGTGGTCACATATGAAATGATTTGAGCCAGCCTTTCAAATGAAGGGTGAGCCGAGGATAGCCGCCTCTTCTCCATGTTGTACATGCCTTTGCAGGGTCATTGCGATGGACGTGCATGGAATCATCACCCAAGAGTAAGGCATATCTAGCTCTGTAGTTATAGTAAAAGTGTGATTAATCTACATGGAATGCTTGACAGGGGAGTGCTAGATAATGGCGAAATGCCTTGCCAATAAAGACGGATAGCAATGAACAAACAAAAACTAAGCAGAAAACACCGAGTCCCGCTTATAAACAATGAGGCGGTGGTCAGTAGCTTACTCCCAAGATGGTGATGTGCTGTACGAGTGACTACGGCCGTTCTGTGCCGGACTCGAGGGTGACCACTGGGGTGATGTCGGGCTATAGGCGGGAGAAGCAGGGGCTATAAAGAGATTAGCAGGATGGTCAGTATCCGGAGCGGAAGTCTTACAATATGCAGGGGCTGCACGACAAGAATCAAGTCAGTGACAACGTAAAAGCGATGCGGTGGGAGTACTCACATGCTGGGGAGTAGGTGGGGGACGTCGGAGCTAAGGAGTGTGAGCGGCTTGGCATTGTGTACGAATGTGAGCGACTTACAATATTTGGGAGATGAGGGAGACATTGGTGAAGTAGGTGAATATTTGGGCGACGAAGGCGACATTTGAGCAGGAGCTGGAATAGGCCTCAGTACAGAGTATGTCAATGAAAAGACGAGAACTCACAGGCTGTGCAGTGATAGAATGATGCAACAGGTCGTCAGTACGTTTCATGAGTAAGTAACATCTGGGCTTACTTGGTGAGTCTGGGAAAAGAAAGGAATTAGTCAAGGGACTAGCTCGAGATACCAAATAGATGGACTCACATCGTGGAGAAGCGGGACTGAAGGAAGGACTGGTGGGAGAGTACCGCGGTGACGTGGGGGAGAAAGACGGTGACTGTGGGCTGTACCGCGGCGACGTGGGAGAGAACGATGGCGATGTGGGAGAATAGCGTGGGCTTGTTGGAGAATATCCCGGCGACGTGAGATTGAGTGCCGGAGATGTTGGTGAATACGTCGGCGACGTAGGTCCCCTGCCGCGGTCGTAGAAAGGAGAAGTGGCGTACGGAGAGGTACCGAAAGGCGATGTCGCACCACCAAACGGCGATTGGGGAACATACGGAGATGTGGGCGAGTATGTGTTTGGTGAACTGGGACTGTACCCAGGGCCTGCAGGAGACATGCCTCCAGCGCCAAGGGGACTCTGCCCGTACCCAAGGAAGGAGAAATTTGCGGGATCCTCGCCGCCATTCACTGCAAGAGGAGAGAAGGCGGCGGATTCTCCTTTGAAATTTCCTTCTGACCACGCAGGAGAGTTGGTATCGTACGGCGTCATTGCCACTTGCCCAGGTGTCATTCCACCATCCGCTTGTGCCGCTAGCATATTTTGGACTGGTAGGCGATGATCCACGATGGCATCCTTTAGCATATCAATATCGAGTGCCACGTCGAAGGCGCCAGTACCCATTGGCGCTAGCTGGCCGAACATGACGTTCTCAGCAATGCCATGACAATCATCCTTCTCGCCGACTGCTGCCGCCTCCATAAGGATCTCCACTGTCTCCTCGAAAGAACAACGCATGAGGGCTCCAGTGTCAGCACGATTGATGCCGTGACGGGTAATCGCCATCAGCGAGCCTCTGTGCGTCATTAAATCACAAAGGAGAGCGAGGTGGCGATAATTGACATAGGAACCGTCGAATTCGATAACCCCACGCAACTCCCTCATGATGGCAGCGCGAGCTGCTTCAATGCCCAGCACATTGAAGACTTCAACGCAGCTGTTCGAATACGTGCGTGTGAAGTCGACATTATCGATGCACATGACAGTCTTGAGGTTAATACCGTCCGTCTCCAGCACCCACTCCATCTTTGCTTTGATGGCACCTGAGTGGTCAACGTATACCTTGTCGTGGTTCTGCAGGAAGACTTTGTGAATGCCAGGGACACCGCGCAAGCTGACAGAGTTCAACATCGTATTTTCAAGCTGGCGCAAGAATATGTCTTCCTCGACCGTGCCAAGACCATCATCATCCTTATCACCACCACCCAATACACGGCAACGAATGATGAGCTTTTCGGAGTTATCTTCGCTCCAAATGACGAAGAGGTCGGTCTTGAAGCTCTCGGCTATGCGACCAGCGACATAAGCCATGGTAAGCTTGCGGTCAATCATCTTGGCACGGTCAAGTTCGAGACGAAGGAGCCACGGAGACTGCAGGTGCAACTTCGACTCGATCTCATCGTCAGGGATGGCAAAGAACGACTCGACGAAAACGGCGTCCTCCTCGATAATGGTGGAGCTTGGGTTTGGATCATACCAGATCTCCACAGCTGCCGTCACGGTACGCAGCGAAGTATACGTCAACTCCTGCTGGACGTTCTTGGCGAGCATGCTGTCTTCGGCAACGCCGGGCTCGAGGTAGACGGAGAGTGAAGGCGTTTTAATCTTTGTGGCGACATTGATGATTTCTTTCAACCGCGGGACACCAAGCGTCACGTTCTTGCTAGAGACACCGGCATAATGGAAAGTGTTGAGCGTCATCTGGGTAGCGGGTTCACCAATGGACTGAGCAGCCAGTGTGCCGCACATCTCTCCTGGGTTCACCAGCGACTGGTTGAACTTGGCTTCTATTTCACCGAGGACCCAGTCAAATGCTTCCCTGGAAAGATGGAACTGTTCGAGTACACGGCGCGCAGCCAGTGTGGCGCGCACGTGCATACGGAACGTGAGCGATGAGTTGGCCTGGACTTCCTTCGTAAGCGGATCATCTCCAACGACGACAGCCAAACGGTTATTCAGTTGCTGGACGGCTTCAACGATGTATGATGGCTCCAAGTCACTCGGCTTCCGCTTGTCGATGTGAAAGATTTGAGTAGCGTTCTGGATGATACGATGAAGGTTGACAGGTAGATAGTGAGGGGTAAGACCGTCTGCCTGAGGGAATATAAATTCTCGCAGAAGACGGCGGTCGCTCAGAAGCTCGTTATACTCTTCGTCCAACTTCATCTGCAGCTCCAGAGAGCTGTCATCCACGCCGATTTGCAAGGTATTGGGCAGGAAGCCACTCTTACCATCCGTGACGTCGACACGATAATTGTGCTCAAAGGCTTCGTTGTCGAGGCCGAAGGTATCAATCTTCTGGCGTTCGATGAAAGCTCCGTCCATGCCGTCTTCGCCGTAAACAAATTGGATGAGGTCTCCAAGCGAGTTGCGTACTGTGCCGTCGTAGTGAACCATAACATCCTCCAGTGCCTTGACAAGTCGACGCTGGATGTACCCAGTTTCTGCTGTCTTGACTGCAGTATCAATGAGACCTTCTCTTCCGGCCATAGCGTGGAAGAAAAACTCCTGTGGTGTCAACCCTCGTAGATACGAGTTCTCGACGAAGCCACGCGCTTCCGGGCTGAAGTCGTCCTTGGTGAAATGAGGAAGAGTACGATGGCGGAAACCGAACGGGATACGACGACCCTCAACACTCTGCTGCCCGACACAGACAGACATTTGCGAGATGTTGATGTATGAACCTTTGGAGCCCGCCGTGACCATCTGCTTTACGTTGTTGTCATCCTTGAGGTTCTTCTGCGCGTACTGACCAGAATCATCACGGGCACGGTTAAGCTCCCGCTCTACCTTGCTTTCGAACGACTCTCGGATGGTCATACCAGGCAGCGCCTTCAACCGGTCATGATAAGCATCCTCGATGATCTCCGCGACCAACTGCTTCTTCTCGCTAATCCGCTGCGTGATGTAGCTCATGACCTTGGGACCAGCGATAGTGTCACCAATACCGATACTGAATCCGTTGTGGAACAGCCAGAAATTCACGACCATCTGGATACCCGTGAAAAGGTCACGGGTAGCCTCCGGGCCCTTCTCGCGGAAGACGACGTGGACCAAACCGCCCTGCGAAGCACCGACCGTTTTCTTCTCAACAACACCAAAGATAATGTCGCCATTCTCGATTAACATGCCATCATCAAAGATGGGATTCGAGGATTTTGGATCCGGGGCTCTCTGGATGTTGATACCGCGAGGAATGACCATGCTGAGAATTTGCTTCCCAGACCACAGGGGTTTTGGCTTGATAATGGCAGGTATGGGCACGTTGCCATCCCAGCCAGGGACCCATAGCAAGATGTTCTGAACCTGATTCCAGTCCAAGAACGTATCTCGCAGTGTGAACTTGCGGATACCGCAAAGGGTATCCTGCACGATGCCCATAACAGGCTTATTGGCCTGCGGCGAGATGATCTATGCTTCGCAGTTAGATAAAACAGCTGAATATGAGGGGAGATCCTGGTACCTGACGAGGAACCCATGCTATTTGCGACAGTTCGGCACGCGTTTCTTCACTCTGTGGGATGCTGAGAAACGTGAATATTGTAAAAAAGCACGTGAGATACAAGTGACTTACTGCATGTTCATTTCGTCACCGTCAAAATCGGCGTTATAGGGAGGAGTCACAGACAAATTCAGTCGGAACGCTGCGCTCATTAATTTCTCGGAGCATGCAAAGCACACATATACTCACTAGAGTATGGCATCAATTTCACACGGTGGCTCATCATACTCATCTTGTGCAAACTAGGCTGCCGGTTGAAAAGTACGAAGCTGAAACGGGCGGTCAGCATGAAGAACGGTGTACAGCCATTTCGTTGCAAACTCACTCTCCATCCTTCAGATGTCGCTCGACGATCCAGCCGAATTGCAGGAATGCATCAGCGCGCTTATTATAGCGCAAGTCAATACGTTCACCAGTATCTCGCACAACATATCGGGCACCGGGATATGTGGTCGGACCGTTGCGCACCAGCTCTTGGAGATATGCAATGTTATAGGGCGTCACTATATTTCCACAGTAAGTTCAAAGCGTCTGGAGTGGTCGAAAAGGACGCACCTCGTTCAGGATAGGTCAGATTCATGGCAATGCTCCTAGGAACACCGACTTCGTCCAACTCGAGATTGGGATCGCCTGTGATGACAGTACGCGCGGAGAAGTCTACACGCTTGCCCATCAGGTTACCACGCAGACGTCCCTCTTTACCCTTTAGCCGCGCACGAATAGCCTTCACCGGACGACCAGACTTCTGCAGCGCCTGAGGAATACCCGCAATGTCGTTGTCCATATAAGTGGCAACGTGGAACTGTAACCAGCCAGTCAACAGCAGCACTTTATTTCGCTTCTGCGACACTTGCCTGGAGCAGGTGCTCATGCTCGCTGATGACATGCGCAGGTGCACCCTCTTGCTCACACCGCCGTACATGTGCGGACGCCTTAATGATCTCACCGAGCTTGTACGTCAAATCATCCTCGCTCCGCATAGCACCACCGTCAACTGCTATACTCGGTCGGACAGGAGGAGGCGGGACAGGCATCACAGTGAGAATCATCCACTCAGGACGAGCGTACTCGTCCGAAAGACCTATGAGATGAAGGTCGGAATCAGACATCTTCTTGAACGTCGTGTAAACCTCAGATGGTGTGAACAGCCGCTTGTCAGGTTGCATCGATTTCACATCCTGAAAACTAGTCAGCAACAGCATGCAGTCAGTGCTGCTATATACCAACCTCGTCCTCATCTTTTGGTCTCTTGTACTGGACGAAAAGCTTCAAGCCTTCTTTCCTGATGAGTGGTTGTACGTGACCGCATCCACCATGACCTTTCTTGGGTTCGTCCGCATCTCCTTCAGCACCCTCTTCCTTGGGTTCGTCAGTCTCACAGACCATCTTGGTCTTGCAGTGCGCCCATACAACGGCCATGCGCGCCTTTGGATCGCGAACATGGCGGATCTTGTCGGCGAAGTTGGGGTCGGACTATGGAATGACATTTGGCATTGAAGGGACAAAATAGAAAGCACATGAAATTTAAAACGTCAGCATCAAGGTCGACGGAAATAGAGATATTATCTAAGGGATTCAAAAGCATCACAAGGAGGCAGCCGACATGACTTGGCACATATGTCGGCCATTGGTAAGCCCTCGTCCTGCGTCACAGGGAGGGCCACCAAAGCCGAGTCCAGTAGAGTGCCTCAGGCACAGGCTGGACTGCGATCTTTCGCACTCCTCGTTCAGCGCCCCATTTCACCGCGCACCTCGTGTCCAACCAGCACTGGGCGTTTGCAATGGTCCACGCGGCGATCAAGCGATCGAAAACGCGCGCAGACCACGCCGCAGGAAGGTCAAACGCCTCGTTTGCCGAGGTACTGCCGCGGTGCGGGTTTGGGGTTCTCCAATGGATTATGGAGAGAGCCCCCAGAAAATTGGGTGGTGGGGTGCGAAACGAGTAGAGGAACGAAATTCAACTCACGATATCGGCTTTTAGCTTTCCACAGTTCACACAGATACACTCCAGGATCTTCTTCACTTTAATGATGAAACCTGTACAGCCAGATGAATGTTGAACGCAAGGAGAATGGTCGTTTACGCACCTGGATGAAACACCGGCCTCGCCAACTCAATATGGCCAAAATGACCAGGGCACTCTGACATTCCCTCTCCACATGTCTGACACTTGAAATTTCGATCGATAGTTCCCATGCGAGGGTCCATTAAACCTCCGATCTTAGGTTTGTGTGTTGTTTCATCCATCACCTCTGGGTGCTCCACCTTTGCCACCGAGTATGCTTTCTACATAATTGAGAGGCCCAGATTAGTAGAGTAGGGGGGAAAAGAATAATGACGCACAATTTCCTCTGGAGACAATATGCCAAACTGAACCTCCTTCACTTTACGAATGGGAGCCGCGGAATACGCGAACTGATGGCCCAACATGATTGCAAAAACCGCAACAACAGGAGTAAAGGCGATAAAAACGCGTGAAAATCAGGAGTAAGGTGTCGAGGTAGAAAAACGAAGTTGAAAAGAGTCCAAGACGTGAATTAACGCGGATGCGGTATTATAAATGAGATTGCGGTGGAAATGGTGGGGTTTTGGACCACTTTTTTTTGTGGGTTTGATGGAACCGCGAATCTGAGCTGAAAAGTACCAAAAAAGACGTAAATTTTGGGGAAAGCGGGTGAAGCAAAATCCTGTGAGCGACGCGACTGTCAGGAGGGTCGATGAAGTGGTCTGAATCTGCAAGTGAGCAGACAACAGGACCTTTGAAGACAACGAAGATGGCTGTTGAGAACAACCTGTGGACGAGTCCCACGTTCAGACTCCGCTCCAATTCACTGCGTCCGGTTCCGAGTTACGGTCACACCTAGTCACACACAACAACCCCTGAGATTAACCAGATAACTCTGAGGCCATCTAAAAATCTATCGTAACGAGCTTCAAGTGATGAATAAATTTTTGGAGTGGGTCACAACGTTCCCGCCACATAATATATTTCTTCAGAATGATTATAAATTTATAATAATGCCATCGGAGTGTGAAAAGTAAAGTCTGCTTTGTCATCAGGTCATCCTGTGCGCAGTTGGCCCGCAAGCTCACCAGAACATATAAGTAATCAGAACTCACCTCCAAGGGTGTTCATTCCACCATGGCATCGATAAGCAGTTGGTTGTGGGGAACCTCCCAGCTTGACGAGGCAGTCGGTGGGCACACTCACCATTTATCTGCTGTAACTCACCATTAACCGTCTTTCAAGACAAAGCTACCTCCGAGCTCATCCCGAATGGCTCAGAGGACGTCGCTCTCAATCTCGAAATATGTGACCAGATACGTTCAAAGTCTGTACCAGGCAAGGATGCCATGCGCGCTCTCAAACGTCGCCTTAATCACAAGAACCCTAACGTCCAACTTCTCGCACTAAGCGTAAGCTATATCCTCCAATCTATGTACTCGACTCCTATATCACTTTCGTCAGTTGACAGACATATGTGTGAAGAATGGTGGCGATCACTTCTTAACAGAACTCGCCTCACGCGAATTTATGGATAACTTAATTTCTATCCTCAAGATGCCTGGTCTAAATCAGTCTGTCAAGGATGATATCTTGAAATACATACAGAATTGGTCCTTGGCATTTGAGGGAAAACCTAGTCTTAACTACGTTGGTCAGGTCTATAAAACCCTGAAGAGTGAAGGTATGCAATCATCCATCTGTCATTGACGTTTTACACATCTGCTGTCCAGGATTTCAGTTTCCTCCAAAAGACTTTGCCCTAGCCAATGCTGCCATGGTCGATACCTCAACAGCTCCGGAATGGATAGATTCCGACCTATGCCTCCGATGTCGTACCCCCTTTTCATTTACCAACCGGAAACATCATTGTCGGAATTGTGGACAAGTTTTCGACCAGCAATGTTCATCCAAATCCATACCCCTACCTCACTTTGGCATAACTCAGGCTGTTCGGGTCTGTGATGGGTGCTACAATAAATTGCAGAAAAAGACCGAGAAAAGGTATCCCTGTGTCTTTCCATCCATACTGGCTGTTGCTCTAACCCCCTACCCCCAACAGTGACAAAGGACACCGTCATTCTGCAAGTATGTACAGCCCACGCCACAGTAGTCCGCGGGATCTCGCAGATGCCGAGCTCCAACGTGCCATTGAGCTCTCCCTCGAGGAAGTCGGTACTTCCCATGGACGCAGGCCCGGCTACGTCCCTGCTCAACCTTCCCCGCTGAATTGGCAAACTTCCGAACCTCCTCTCATTGATAGGAGGACGCATCCCGATCGCAAAGTTGCCGATCCAGATGAGGACGATCCAGAACTCCGGGCTGCCATCGAAGCAAGCCTTCGCGAGGCTAACGCGAAACCTAGTGCCCCTGTAGAGGTGACAAGCACGGATTCGTACAACGTGCACGCACCGTCTCAACCAGAATTACCCACCGTCATGCCTGCCCCGTCAGTGCCTAAACTTGCGAGTTACGACCTCGAGCCCTTGGAGACCGACGCGATTCTCACATTCAGCCAGACAGTAGAGCAAGTGGAAACGCAAGGGGGACGCGACATGTCGCGGTATCCCGCTGTAAATGAACTGTTTGACAAGGCAAACGGGCTCCGGCCCAAGTTGGCGATGAGTCTGGATGACACAGACCGCAAAGAACGTATGTCAACAAGCCTTGGAAGATCCATGTCAACACCGCTGACACTTACACGTAGAATTGTTATCGGAGATGCACGATAAGCTTTCGCAAGCTGTCAAGCTGTATGACAAGCTGCTGACAGAGCAGGTCTCACGTCCTACATGGCGGCGATCTCCCCAGCAGTCCCATTCTGCAGTAGTGCCAATGCGTCAATCGACACAAACTCCTGCCAATACCAGTTATGGTCAATGGGCGCCTTCCCACCAACTTGCATCTCCGGTGTTTGCGCCACCACGGCCTGACTCTACCCAATATGCCCCCCAGTCTCTTATATCCCGACCTCCCTTATCTAGTGTACCCGAATCAGAACCTCAACCCCAATGTGCCCATTACGCAGCAGGACCGTCACAACCATACGCTTCTGAAGTCCCGGGGTCATCACAACATCCCGCGGCATCCCTTCAGCCTCAGCAGACCCCCCAATTCACTAGCCCACCTCCGTCTGTATCCTACCTCCCTGCGCAAACCCCCGGCTCTCCCATTCCGTCCCATCAACCCGTGTCAACACCCCTGTTCGCCTCTACTCCTCTCGTACCGTCTCAACCACACACAGCACCAGCGCCTCAACTCATGGCTCAGCCTCCCGCCCCACAATCGCCCACCCTTGCACGCCATCACACCGTCTCCGCACGCGCCACAATGTCCTCGCCCCCTGCCCATCTCACGCGTTCGAGCACCCTATCGCACGCATCCCGTCCTCAATATCAACAGCCCGCCCAGCCACAGCTGCCTCAATTCCCCTCCGCACCGACGACAGCACCGCAGCCATACGAGTTGTACGCGCCGTCTCCGCCGACCACAATCCCGGAACGACGAGAGGAGCTGTTGATTGAATTGTAGTGTTTTACCAGGTTACATGAATTGACGGGAGGGTCAAGGTGGGCTTGTAGATTGTATTGATGTGAATATATTCTTGTATGTCTGGAAACCGGGCTGTACACATTTGAATTCCCTTGCGGTCAGGTCTCCATGTAAGCAAGCCATGGTGTCGGCAATTGACTCGATTTTTATACTTGTTTTCTATTTTGTTGAGGCATTAGGGTTGTGTAAACTCAAAGTGTGGACGCTTTCCTGCTCACCCATAGCCTCCCCTTTCTGGCTGACCAAGCCACACGCGTAGGTATTACTGGGATCCCATCTAAAATATCGCCCGTGAGTTCGGTTTATCATCTTCCTCTCGCTAACGAATGACTCGGTATGCCTCAGTGCAGCACCAGTATTCTGTTGATATTTCTCGTGATGGGATGAGGGCTCTTCCTCTATTTTTTTCTTCACCAGTGCCGTCAATTCCGACAGGGGGTACTGCATCGCAGGTATGATATCAAATGTAAGAATCACCGGTACGCCATCTGCATCAGGCCTGAGTGACGTGTTGTAAGTCACTGCTTGTCGATGCGAAGCTGAACATACACAACATAAACGCGACTCCAAGACGAATATTATATACATCTGACTCACAATTAGTGAGCTGAATGAACTAGTAGTACATAGTACACAAGTACAAAACTAGGAAGTGTCGACAACTAATAAATACACTCCAAAACCTAAGCTACACTATCATTACAAACTGAATACACACTTCTTGCCACTCAGCACGACGTCAGGCTTGAACGTCCGCTTGGCCGCGCCGACTCTTTCATCCGTGACGCTGAACAGTTCCGGAAACCAAGTATTCGCTTCAGTGAGATCCTCTCCAAGAAGCTTAAGCGCAAGGACTTTGCAGCTCAGCCACGCATGCACCATCCCCTCGCCAGAATAACCAGCCGCAATCCACTCCCCAGGAGCGGCAGTAAGAGCTGACTTCCGCTTCTCCGTATTTGAACGAGGATCGATTAGCGCAGAAGGTGTGGATGAAGCGGGAGGAGCCTTCCTCCCGGTCAGTTTAGTAGGCACCTTTCCAACCCACGGCATCGCGTCCACCGACTCACTCAGCAAACCGCTCCAAATTGCCTTCACTCGTCCCTCTGCCCACACTCCCCCGCCTTCGCTCGCATCCTCGTCGTCCCTGGGAGCGGTAGGTAAGGCTTCGGCGCCCCAGCTCTCCGCTCCGAAATAGATTGGCATTGCACCGCCTGTATGCGCTGCGCTATGTACGCCATACATGCCCTTGGCTCCACTGTCCGCGGGCGACTCAAAGCCCGCGCCGAACATGAGTTCATGCTCCCCTTCTGGAAGCTGTGTCAAGTAGTCAAAGCCTTTGCGTGGACTGTCAAAAAACACGTAACTCCGTCCGCCAAGCAGCGTGCTTGTATGGAGGTTACGACCAGGCCGTTGTGCAGTCATGGTTTCTCGAACGGGAAGGATGACTCCCTTGAGAGAGGGTAAGAGCGCAGGTGCGTATACATTTGTGAGGTGCACGACGTGTGGGGTCCTAATCACTCCGCGCGACGTAGTTAGTGTATAAAACGGGCAACTCGATGTGGGTTCGCCGATTGACGTGCAAAGTGCGTGGGTATACAGCTCAAATCTAAACCCGCGTCAGATATGTTATTTTGGGCTACGTCAAAAGACTTACTCCTTGGGGTAGTCAATAAGGAGGCGGCTTAAAATTGATGTAACGAATCGATACGGATGTATAGCGCCAGCTCTTGTGACAATGCATCCTACCGCAAGTGGCGAAAGATGAAATTTCTGCCTCGCTGTCAGCCAGAGGTCACAACGCTATCCTCCAACATACCTGCTGGGCTTCTAAGCCCTCGAAGCATGTAAATGAATTTGCAATGTGCTTGCCCATATCACGTTGATATACCTTCAACTTGCGCTGTGCCTCTATAAACGTAGGTTTATCGAAGTACACATCGACGCCCTCGACGGCACGACACTGTGTATACTCTGTGGTACCTTCCTCTGCAGCAACTGCCAAAATTTCATCCAAGTGCATCGTCCGGAAGCGCACCATCTTCCTTGCCATGTCCTCACCCACACGTTTCTTCAGGCGTTCGTAGTCATGATACGTAGCGGGAAAGATATGTCCCCCATTTCTGTGAAATGCCTCAATATTCTGAGCGAGACAAGCGCGTTTTGCTCACCTGCCAGTAGCCCCTGAGCAGACATCATTGGCTTCAAGCATGACGACATGAAGACCGTCTCCGTGCTCAAGGAGAGTTCGCGCAAAAGAGGCGCCCGATATACCAGATCCAATAATAACTGCGTGAGTATTGTCAGACATTCACTTGGCGACTCCCGAAACAGGTGAAAGTGCGCCTACCGACGTCAGCATGTGATGGCAGATTACCCTGCGAGTTGTGTTTTGCTATGGGCGCTGCAGGGACAGTCCAAAAGGAAGTCGTTGGTTCAGCGATAGGTAGACTATCTGGGACGCTAGCCTCCGATTTCTTGTCAGCATAGGAACTGCAGGAGGCTGAAAAGGGTTGTTGGGAACGGGAGACGCAGTTGCCCATGATATATAGTACCAAGGAAAGAGAGGGTTAGGAAACAAAGTGGGAAGTCGGGGAAGGGCGAGGGAAGGCGCCCATGCTCGGGTCCAAGCAGATATAACAGCGATGCTTTGCAGTGCTAACCAAAAGAGAACTTGACCGGCCAACAAGTAGCCATTCGGACGCGTTTAAGGAACATGAACAAATCCAGCCCTTATCTTATCGCTCATTCGTAGCAGCAACCCTACGTTGCAGCCACAGAGGGAACTTGATTCCCGCATCGTGTACGCCTGCCATAGCGGATGTGATTCAGAAGCATCTTGAGAACTCCAGGGGGGAACCCGGGCAAGTGTGAGCACTTGAATCCGTGAGAAGTCCTATTAGAAACGATGTACGCCCG
>Ga0153976_1000318_pt1 | contig 17022 bp, 17 predicted proteins | sample TSGA060MetaG_FD_104717 | JGI IMG/M metagenome (GOLD analysis project Ga0153976, IMG submission 104717) | Attine ant fungus gardens microbial communities from Georgia, USA - TSGA060 MetaG | ecosystem: Host-associated > Fungi > Mycelium > Unclassified | place: USA: Georgia, Yuchi Wildlife... | reverse complement strand
TGGAGTTGTACACGACCGAGGATTATCTTGATGTTGTTTTATGTAACAGTCAGATTCGATATTTCATGGTTCACAAAGACGACAACGATGGCACGTATAATTATACCCCCACCTTCATGTCATACTCTACTACAAGCCATATTCATACTTCTGAATATCTGTGTAGCCGTCTGGAACTCAGCTTGCTTATGTGAGTACAACACAATGCGCACGCACTGCAAACTATTATTGTACATTGATAAATAGCCAAGCTATGTTTTTATGTACTATCGTGTAAACGTGATAGCCAAAAGATTCACCGAGACTTATTGATGAGGGTTCAAATAGAGGCATAGAACCTGAGCATGGATGTTACACTTGTCTTTATTATAGAGCGCTCTGAGGTTGCATTGAGGTTGTGGACTTTTGTTTGCGTAGGGGTGATCTCAATAGTAAATCACAGTATTAGAAACTCTTCACCATGAACATGTCAGACCCCACAAGCCAGTCCAATTATGACATGGTCACTTCTGATCACGTTGAATTCAAATGGTGGTTGGATTTTGGTCGACGTATCATCCAAGGGGCTGCAACTCACCGTCTGATCATAAAAGAAGATAATGCCAATGAAGTCATGTCTGTATTGATTTTTTGACATCCAGTCTTTGGATTCCTCTCAGATCTATATTATTCAGATTCGACACGAACGATTTGTTGATAAAAGATATATTTGTCGATGGAAAGAAAATGCAGGTCAGTCCCTTGGAAATCCTACAGTAGCTAAACGTGACCCAGGCACTTCAGTTTGTCTTGAAACCAAAGCACGAAGTTATGGGGTCCGCTTTACATATTTCTCTACCTTCGGGATTGACTAGCGGGTCTAAGATTCAAGTTGAAGTGGAATATCAGACATCGCCTGATAGTATTGCGCTTCAATGGCTTGAAAAAGAGTATGCATAATGATTGGCTTCAACTGGGAAGCATTAATCGAGCCTCAAGTCCAGACAAACCCAGGGCAAAAACTTTCCCTATCTCTTCAGTCAGTGTCAGCCAATCTACGCAAGGGCTCTCGCCCCATTGCAAGGCAAGTCCAGTACTTGTTAAGTTCGATCGCACCAACCTCAACATTGCATTTCTTTCAGATACACCATCCGTGAAAATTGTGCGGGTTACATATTTTAGGGTAGAGCCTATCTGATCTGACGATATATCAGACTTATACGGCGAGTGTGACATCCACATTCCCTGTGCTTCTGTCCGCAATCCGTGTTTCACCTCCTGTAAACGGTCCCCCCCACAACGGCAAAGTCATTGGCAAAGATGCAGTGACATATTTTTACAACCAGGTATGAGTTAAGAGAGGTCCAAGCCAATCTTCTGTATTGATTATTAGTCCAGTCTGTCCCCATTCCCTCATACCTAATTGCCATTGCTGCTGGTAACATACACTTTCGTTCTTTCCCTCCAATTCCCGGGAAAAAATGGACAAGCGGCATTTGGACTGAACCTGAGTTACTTGAAGCTGCATATTGGGAATTCAGTGAAGATACAACCAAGTTCCTGGACAAAGAAGAAAGTATAGTGTCGTCATATCAGTTTGGTATATATGATCTGCTCGTTTTGCCTCCTTCCTTTCCATATGGTGGCATGGTCAGTGATGCTCAATTAGATATAAATAGTGGAATCATTAGTGACGTTGACCTCTTAGGAAAACGCATGTTTGTCATTCCTTACCCCCAGTGAGCTTGTTCCTTCTCATCTACCTAGATTTCTGATGGCTCCCGGGTCTCTCTAGCCCTGCTGACCGGCGATCGTACCTTGGTCGATGTTGTGGTTCACGAGCTCACTCATTCCTGGTTTGGAAATAGCATTACGTTCGTCCATTTGCATAAGGATTACCTGGGGATCGATTTCAATCCGTGTTTTTCAGTCATGCGAATGCATCTCATTTCTGGCTCAATGAGGGGTGGACAACATATATGGAACGTGTCCTCCAACAATTCTTACATTCTCCTGCACATCGCGACTTCTCCTATCTTATCGGAAATAAAGCTTTAAGTGAAGCTTTGAAGGAGTATGAAGATCGACCGAAATATCGGAGACTAGTCATCAATTTTGACAAAGGCGAAAATCCTGACGACGCATACAGCAGCGTTCCTTATGAAAAGGGAGCCAATTTCCTCTTGTATATCGGTAAAATGGACCTGTATCTAGAAGCCACTCGTGACTGACAAATTCTTTAGAGAAAACTTTAGGAGGGTTGGATATATTTTTACCTTATGTCAGGGACTATGTCTCCACGTTTAGTGGTAGGAGCATCCGAACTGAGGATTGGAAGAAGCATCTTTATGGCTACTTTGAAAGCGAGCCTGAAAAACTCAAAGCCCTCGACAGTATCGACTGGGATGTATGTCGCCCAAAAATAAGTATCATTGGATCTACTTCTTTCTCAATCTGATTGGTAGGCCTGGTTATTCGGCGAGGGAGCTGAATTGCCAGTCACATTGGAATTCAATACAACTCTTGCTACCCGTGCCTATGCTCTTGCCAAGCGTTGGGACGAAGCTCGATTGATCTTGGACCCATCTCAACTGGATTTCAAGGAAGACGATCTTCGTGAATTTGATGGCAACCAAATCAGTAGGTGCAAATCAGCTTATTCGTGATAACAGGTATCTTAACTCTCTCGTAGTCGTGTTCCTTGAGAAACTCCAATCCTATCTTCCATTACCTTCCGATCTGATTTTCCATCTAGCAACATTATACCGAGTTTCAACGACCTCCAATGCAGAGATTCGACTCCGCTTTTATGGACTCGCTCTCAAAGATCCATCTTCTGCGGCCGCAAAAAAATTTGCTCTTTATGCAGTAAACTGGGTCATTGGCGAAGATGAAACGGGGGTAATCAAAGGCCGCATGAAATTCTGCCGGCCAGTTTTCCGTGATGTATTTAAGATCGACCAAGATCTTGCAGTACATAAGTTTCTAGATGCAAAGATGTCGTTCCATCCAATCGCTAGAAGGCTGATTGAGAAGGTATGGCATATTCAATCATTCATGAGACATGACTCTCAAACTGTGGCTTGAATCTAGGACCTCAATTTAGTTAAGTAGTTTAAAAGAAAAGACAAGAATAAATTTGTATGTCGAGCGTATTTAGCAAAAATCAAGAAGAATCTTATTTGAAGGAGCCCCAGATATCACCGAAAACGTCATCCTTCTGTACTGCATATGCAGTATTGGACGTCATTGTCGGTGTGCCACCCCACACATTACTGGTATTGAGAAGATTGTTATTCTGCTGAGTTGTACTGTTTGCAGATGAGTTCCAAACATTAGGTTGTGCTGGGATGGTAGGGGCGGGCGCAGACCATCCAGAACTGGCACCCCAGGCGCCGGCACCGGTGCTGCCTATCATGCTCGTTATCTGCGTAGGCTGCTGTCTTTCAGAAGGTACATTCCATGAAGACGAACCAGGATTATGAGCCGGGACAGTGTTGAGAAATAAGGAGAGGATATCTTGCTTGACATCTTTTTTAGGCTGCTCAGGCGCAACATTGGAAGGAATCACGGGAGGAGGGGCATGAAAGTCAAGAGAGAATAGATCATCCTGAAGACTAGGGGCGGGATCTGAAGGGGGCTGGACGACAGGACGGCTAGGGACCTGCGCAGGGGTAGGTTTTGAGAAATTTGTAGAGAGGAGTTGATGTGCTTGAGGCTGCTGCGTTGTGAACCTCGAGGCACGAGGCGAAGGTTCGCTACTCCTCAAAGGAAAGCTCTTCCTTGCTGGTGCTACGACAGGTTGTTCCTGTGATGGAGGCGGAGGTGGTGCATCTGCAGGTAAACCCCCCTCTAGGACACTTGGATCAGGTGGAGGAGGACCCTCTTTCGCCCATCGTCGAGATTCGTATTTGGAGCGAATGAAAGATTCTATTTTACTAGACGAATGACGTTTGGAAAACTTCGAGCTGAGCCGTGGCTGATTCACTCACTGCTCAGGTGGAATGTGACCTGATTTTAGATGTGCCTCCCAGTAGAGATTAGCCCGTTTGTTACCCCATAGTTGGATAGACTGCCTCGAGAAATCAGAATGACATTGAATGCAACGAATTGAGCGCACCTCTATCTGTTCAGGGGTCCATATATCCAGGTCTACAGACTTGACCCTACTGATATGCGTGCCCATCCCACGGTGAATGCCGGAGCACCGGATACACAAAAACACACCACTAGAAAAAGGCATCAGAAAGGAGTACAATTAATAGTCGAGCCAAGCGCACATGTTCCATGAAGCCCATCGAGGATCTGAAGACCACGATCACATTTATGGGGAATCAATCCAAACGACCTCAAGAATGTACGCACCATTTCGCTTGCAGTCTGCGCAGAGTTTATTCTCGGGTCGCTTTACAAGCTCCCTTAGTGTGCGAGCATTTCTTTCAGCCGTGGCTTTGTCCAGTCTCAACATAGTTGGAGCAAGTAGATGGCAAGCAGATTCAGCAACAGTACTATTACGTTTCACGTGATCTGAAGAGAGAAATTTATGTCACAACAAGCAAACATTATTGACTTCACCCAAACTTCCGGGGTGGTCTGCATAAAGAATGAAGAATGCATCTAAGAGTCCAAAGTTCACATTACTATATTACTATAGTCCATCTACGTAGACTTGACGTGATACTTGGTGAGTGCAATCATGACAGGCACAACCCAAAACGCATGCGCAACCCAAATCACTAAAAACATCAATCAGCATTTCGTCCACTACAGCGAGGAGCAGAACATATACTCGTAAACGCATTTCCAACATCAGCAACAAGATTCAGTCCTTGGTTCTGTGCCTGAATGGTCGAATTGAAATCCTGAACAGCCTTGCCAAACCACATGCGAAGGATAAGAAACGCAGTCAACCCTAGTCAGCGCCAAACAAATCAGGTTTCCTAGGTCCTGTCCGAAATAGATCACAAAATAATACCTATCATGAAACCCATAAACCCAATCCCCGCAGACGCATTCTGCAAAAGTGGCGTCTCGAGTGCATTCCCTGCTTTGCCTGGGACCTTGTGCCTGAACAAGAGAACCGTGAAAGTGATCAAGAACGCCACGTCCAGAGCAAGCGCGACTGAGATAAACACGGGCGTTGATGGATTAGGAGCAGACAACAAATTTGCGGGAGCGTTTTTCGGAAGCGAGGAGAGATCTATGAAAACAAACCACTAGTATCGATTCATCGTCATTCAAAAACGTTATGCCAACTCACCAAATTGTGGCGAGACACTCGGAAACGTACATTCCACCGGAGCATCATTATTGGGTCTCGCACACGAACCTAAGACACGTCAACCTCCCAAACGAAAAAAAAAATGACAAAGCCTCAGGATTCACTTACCAAGTGACCCCATGAACACACTAGGCCCATCCACACTCTGTGTCGATCCAGGTTTCGAGAGTTCCGTGGACGGGGACACCGTGACCAATGCCACTCGATCATGCAACAACAAAGTCGGGGCAAGAAATGCAAGCAATGACAGAACCGTTGCTGTTAGAGCTAGTACAGGCGCTAGGTAGAGTGCAATGGCTTTTGAAATCCCGTTCATCATCCTTCGAACAATTATAATAATGTTGCTGAAATGTCAATGGTCGGGTCCGAGCCTCAGTGAAATGACAAAATCGAGAGAGAAACAGCGGTTTTCTAATTGACACAAATCAAGGGAGGAAAGATTTCAAGAGAGTGACAATAAAATAAAAAAAAAGAGGTAGCAGGACCAGTCCTTGCAGGAAAGACGAGACACCCATCCTAGGGCAGACTTTATACTCCCAAAAAGTAACTCATTCATCGCCTAATTGTCCTCGATGGAATTGGCAAGAATACAAAACCAGTACAAAGACAGGTTCAGATTCTCGTAATGACATAATTGTGGCATTGTCCTCGAACAATTACTTTGAAATGCAACAAGCTTAAAAAAAAATCTCCCACCCACTCACTCATCGCGCCCATCAATTCACCCGTTGCTACGCACCCCAGCCTGATCGATTCCCCCCCCTGTCAACAAATCCCGGACCTGAGAACGTTGAATAATTATACTTGTAATATATCTAGTCCCGGGCAAACCCCTGTCACCATGACATGACCTATATATATATATATGCACCACAACAACACCAAAAACAGGGGGTAAAAAAAAGAAGCTTTGGAAATGTCGGGCAGTTGGATGAATTGTTTTTGGACCACAAGTCAGTTTTCAGACAAAGAAACGAATGTGTGTAAGTATTGTCCGTCCAATCATTGGGCATCTTGAGAATTACGATATCAAAATTCATTGGAAGAGAGGAACCACAATCCATAGCGCACATCACAAAAAAAAATGCGTGCCAAACCATGTTCCTCGCACCAACACGGGTATATCTTGTATATTGCCAAATAGGATTCCAAAAACAGGGGAGAGAGAGAGAGAGAGAGAGAGAGAATATCTTGAGAGAGCGTTAGATCAACCAGGAAGGGATGCGCAACTTTTAGAAGGGGATAATGGATGCTCGTGAATATTAGAAATCCAAAAGGTAATGATCATCAATCGTCATTCATTTATCAGACGAAAAATTGGGTGCTGCAACGACCATTCAACATCAACAAAAAGAGACCACATGAGACAGACGATACTCACTGGATCCGACTAGCAGCATGCACCTCCATCTCCTCCATTTTATACGAATTTAATTCCTCCTTAATTCTTTGAGCCAAAGCCGGCGTAAGTCGACTCCATGTCGCGGGCTCACTCCTTCGATCGTAAACCGCCGCAGGAAAAGTATCATACACGGACAAATTCGTAGCAAATGCCAACTTTTTTGTAGGTGCAGTAGCAGACCGATGTGTTAGTGTAGGCACGGAAGACAAAATCATCGATAACGCAGGCGCAGAGGAATTAAAAGCTGGATGCTGAAATAACGATGGCGTCCTGTCAAAGGAAGAAGGAAGAGGGGTATCGATGATAGTAGGCGGAGATGTGCTGAATTTCAACGGGGGAATCATAGGTGCTGTGGAATTGCTGTGGCCTGATGAATGTGAGTTATGCCGATGAAGTCCATCAATGTGATCAGGATCTGGTGAAGGAATTCGAGCTAGAGGTCCGAGTTCGGGAGTTTGTCCAGGATGAGAGTTGTATGAATTTGAACGCGTGCGAGCTAGTATAGTTTGATCACTGAGGTACTGTGACTGGTCATATGAACCAGCATCTAATGTATATGGTCATGAGAGAGAGGAAGAGAGAGAAAAGAGAGCCCGCTCTACGGAGACACACACTTTTAAGGATTCCTTTCATGGGTCGTTTCGTCCGCTCGACGCTTCGTCGGATATCTGTTGCCCACGGCTCTGCTTCGTCAGGTTCCTCCGAAATTCTTGCCTTGCTCATGTCCATCCGAATGGTTGCATCTTCATCCCCTGGTATGTCCCAATCCTCATCATCGTCCCATCCATCCAGATTGTTGGCTGAAGGGTCATAATGGCCATCATCGCTCTCCTCATCCTCTTCTTCAACGACGACGTGTGTTCCATCTTCGTTGACCTTGAGACTTGGAGGCCTTCTGACAGGTGAAAGGGGGCCAGTCCGCGTTGTTGTATTTTTGTCCCACGTTGGAACGCCAGCAAAACCAGTTGTGATAGTGGGAGCAGCAGCAGCAGCAACGGCAACAGCGGCAGCGGCCTCTTGTTGCACCTTAGCCTTTGCAGCGGCCTCTTGTTGCACCTTAGCCTTTGCAGCGGCCTCTGCCTTTGTCTTCAGAGTATGTTGGCGGGCCAGCTCGGCCGCAGGACTGAGCCCTTTTGCATCAGCGCCGATACCCCTGTCGAGCTCGGCATGGACATGCGAAACTTCTGCCTGCACTGCGCCAGCCTTGGCACTCTTCTTATCCTTCTTCTTACTCTTATCGGCATCCTTATTCTTATCCTTGAATATGGAAGTGATGCCTGCGAGGGAATTTCGTCTCACGACCAGTTTTCCCATAGAGCCGAGTTTGCGAATCATGACGCTGGCACTGCTGACGGTGGAAGACAGGGAGATATTGTCTGTGCTGGCATTGATTCGTGAGTTGAAGAGGGAGGCAGCGCGGCTCTTCTTTTTAGTCTGGATGGTGGCGGTGGATTCCGTATCATCGAGAGCACTGTCAGGGTCGGGAGGACTGCGGATTGCACCTGCTGGCTGGGGATGTGGGACGGCAGGGTTGATGGAGGGTTTTGGCTGGTAGGTGGAAGCCTTGGAGTCGTCGTCGTCGTTTTTGTTGTCGTCACTGTTATCATCCTCTTCCTTGAGAGCATTGAAAGAAAGAGCACGGCGGAGTCTGCCCTTGAGACCGCTGTTGCGACCGATGCCAGATGCTGATTTTGAGGAGGATTCGAGGAGGGCAGCGAGGTCGCTGTCATCGCGCGACATGCGCTTTTCTGAGGGATTGAATATGCTGCCCTGGGAGAGGGGCGAGGGACGGGGGAGCCTGTGAGAATTAGTGGCAGAAGGAGGAGGAGCAGCCGGCCGAGCAGAGGGAGAGGCATTGCGATTAGGAGGACGCTGAGGAGAGGTGGTGTTCCTGGTGCGAGAGACAGAACTCTGGTTGCTGGTCGTCCTGGGGCGTGGGCTGGGCGACGAGAGGACCTCGGGGGAGGGCGAGGGGTCCGTGCGAGGCTGGTGGTCGTTGTTCGGTCGATTTGGGCGTCGATAAGGATGATTAAAATTCTGCTGTGGAGGCTGGTGTGTGGCGAACATCATCTGCCGGTACGCCCATTGCGTCGTACCATCCATGTATCCCATCCCCGGGTAGAACGGTGTCGCACTGATAGACGGTGTCCAGCCCTGCCCACTGTACCCTCCCGGTGCTGCCCCATGCTGATGGTGCTGCCCGACCTGGCTGTTGTGCGGCGCATCGTTTGCTGCCGATGAGCGCTGGCGCGACGAGCTCGAGTCCATCTTGAGGACTCCAGCCATCGGCCTCGGCATAAACTCTCATTCCAACATTTATTAATCCTTCCCACGACTCCTCTCTTCTTACCAAAACTCGCCAAAAATTTTATCATCCTTCTTACCAGAATATTGCTCAAGCAGCAAACCCAGATGTTTCATGATCTGGGTATTTTATCTGTCTAGTAGACTCATGTTGTTTCATTGAAGAACAATCATATGATAGTGACAGTCATTAGGTGGTCAGTCTCTACTGATGTAAAGCTGAAGATACTCTCAAACTAAGATAATACCCACTCAAGTGATTGCCAGTCTGGTGAATCAGTGGCTATTCAGTTACTAAGCAATCCAAGGAAAAAGACAGTAGTCCAAACAAGTTTTTTTTAATCCTATATAAAACCTCTCATTTCTTTATTATTATTATTCTCCTTGATATTGTTTTTCTCCAGTGTAAATCTTTTTCAACCCAGACTCCTCTTCTCAAAGTTGAAGCCAAGATTGTTCTGCTTTCATATTTTCACATCTTTAGACTCTTTATTATCATCCAAATGCTACTCTAATGCTCTATACATGTTCCTACATTTCAAGGTCACTGGTTCTGATCTTTGTTCCTCAAAAGTCACTCTAGAGCCATCTGTCAATTAATTTACTTGAAAAACTGCCCAAATGTTTGTATGTCATAAAGCTACAAGCCCTATGAAATCATGAATCATTTGGGCAGTTTTTTAAGGCTATATCAGTACTTTAATAACTGCTTTGTCAGCAACTGCACCCACTATAGGTTGTGACAATGCTCCCACTCTCTAGATAGTGGAATAAAGACAAGAGTTCTCTATCAATTAAGCTAGCTACTTATACACCTTGTGTTCCTGTCTTGTGTACTCTGACTTGTGACATATGACTGGACAGAAGGTAAGAAGAACTTGGTAAGTAGTTTAGATGAAACAAGGACACAAAGAGAGAAAGCCCAGAGAGGCTAAATTATACACAGGTTAGTATATGATTAAGATGGATCATAGATGAGAGTTCATAACACTATTCTATACCTTTGGACTGTGACAAGAAATCTCTGACCTTGTGGTGATCATTGGTGTCACAGATTTCTGCTGAAACACCTTAACCAAATGTCTCTTCAATAGACAGGGCAAAGATAAGTTGTCTAGAGCCATAGCTGCAAACATACAACATGCTTTATCTCAGACTATTTATCTGTATCTAGAACAATATAATAGATCAGACATGGAACAATCTAGTGCAGCATTTGATATTAAGTGATTTCATGTGCATAAGTTCATTTCAACAGCAAGAAGTTGAGGGGGTCCTGATGGAGAGGAGAGTATTTGTATAAAGTGGTGAGGACAACCATCTGAAGAGACTACATTGGAGGATCATAGAAGGGGCCCCCAAAGCATGTTCTAATTACCAGATATCCCCAGGGTGCCAACAATTCTAATCCCAGGGAAGCAGTGAAATTGCAAAGATGCAATATCAGAAGGGGAACAATGTCATGGATTTTCAACACATGACCATAGCTTATAGTCGGTAGATGCAGTAAGTTCCTTAGCTTTAACCTGGTAGAATGGAGTCATAAATCTTACTGATCCACTCAGTGAATATGGAGTGAATCTGTCAGTCCAGTTCGATAGAGACAAGATTACATTCAGCATTGGCCAGGATGTCCGAAACCAAAGTGATCAAAACTCGACTTACGGCATTTCTGCTTCGCTGTTTGTCTTTTAGGGGCAGAGAGGTAATCTTGACAGCAGTTGGCTGGTAGATGTTTGTTTGTGACCCCAAAGACCGCAACAATAGGAGACTACAGTGGAATGTAAGGATCTTTTGCTTGGGTTTCCCTGGGTGTGCACACTGGTCTGCTGAAAGACTCGGCGATGCGAAGGAGTGTGAATATGTCATTCAAGAATCACTTACACATGACAAGCAAGTACCACCTGGAAAATTTTCCGGATGGGAAAAATTTCAGAGTAAGTGGGGCCATACACAGTACCGAGAGCCTTGAACTAATAGCCCATTCGATGGTCAACAGGCTCATTTCAAATCGACAAGTGCATCTTCCGAGACTCTTGGACAACATATCGAGTACGAGATACGCGGAAATGAGATTTGCAACTCCACAGCAATGCGGGTTGCTAAAATGATTGTTCCTTAGCCGGAATCGCGATCACCGAAAGCTGGCCAAAAATTTCTTCTTGACAAGTGCTCGATAATCAACTGCAGTGCTTGGTTTTAATTTTCCAAAGCCATGGTTGAGCTCTTTACCAAAGTCAATGATGCGGTAATGCCCCTTTTTCGGTTCCCCTTGTGCAGACTGATGTTGATCTAAAATCGAAGGTTGCGCGGTCGTTTGTTGGAAAGTGGTTTTTGCTGGAAGGCTGCGGAAAGCTCAAGGAACGTAGTGGTTCACGTTTCACGGTGTGCATTCTGTTTTGATCGAGTTTGGTCGTCATCCTCACCGGCTGTCATAGACTGAACTTCGTGCAGGTCTCACGACATGGGTGAGCAGTTTTGAAACATTGACTAGTCCATTCAGAATCTAATAGTTTGCACTAGGCTGCCATGGCCTACATCGTTCGTCTTTACCTTTTCATCGTAATCTTTCATCAATCATAAATGTATGGCAGATCTCTGTCAACGCCGCAATCCTTTCTGATACAGGTGGAACCTGCGTGTGCACCAGAGAAGATCTCTGCGTCTCCGATCCTGACTATCTTTCATGTCAGAATGAAGTTCGTCAAGATTTAATCACCACAACTGCTGCTATCGCAGCTCTCTCCTCCTTCCTTATGGGAGCTCTCGCCAATCTTCCCGTAGGGCTCGCACCAGGGTTGGGACTCAATGCCTATGTGAGTAGCTTTACTCTTCCGGTATAGCTATGTTACGGATATCACTCTCACGGTTTAGTTCTCCTATTCAATAGTTGGATTTCATGGATCTGGTATTGTTTCTTATCGTGAAGCACTAGCAGCAGTCTTTTTGGAGGGGTGAGGCTTTTACTTTATCTCTGTCTTTGATCAGCTCATGGAATCAATTTTTTTTTGAGGTGGTTATTCTTGATTCTCTCATTGTTAGGCCTTCGCCAGTGGCTTGTGCGGATCATGCCTCAATCTCTGGTCCTCGCTGTTGGTGCAGGTATCGGGCTCTTTATTGCGTGAGCAGCCCAATCTTGTCTCGTCAGGCTAAGAATAGCGTTATCAACTATCAAATATCATCTAGATTTATTGGATTGTGTCAGTTCTCTTCGAAGTTTATTTGTAAAACCAGTTGTCTCATCCCAGAACAGCCAGCGGCGGATTGGGAGTCATTGGAGGAGATACGACTAACTTGGTAGGTCTCGGGGGCTGCCTACCTGACAGTGAGTTCTTCCTTGCCATCCTCCTGAACCTTAGTAAAGCATCTGGCTGATACTTTTCCCGAGATTATATCAGTGCTGACTTGGTAGGCTACTGTAAAAGTGGTGTTTTGCGCAATCCGACCATGTGGCTCGGTATCTTCATGGGTGGGTAGGTCAAAAAGTGCCTACATGTGAAAGCAGATATCAAGGTTTCATAATGCCATTTCAGTGTCCTGACAGTCCTAATGATGCTTTACCGCATTCGTGGAGCTATCTTAATTGGCATTTTCATCGTGGCGATTATCTCTTGGCCCAGGCCAACAGCTGTCTCCTACTTCCCTCATACCGAGCTTGGTGACCAGAGGTTTGACTTCTTCAAAAAAGTTGTTACGTTTCATCCCATCAGCAAAATTGGCAACGCCATTGACGTGAGTTTCTTCTTACGCTACCAAACGTGTCCACCTGATGCAGGTACCTAGTATGCTTATGGAAAAGGTCACGTCTGGTATGCACTTATCACGTTCCTTTATGTCGATATCCTCGGTATGTCTGATTCACATAACGGACGAATCTGGCTCATTGGACTTAAAAGATACTACCGGCACACTATACTCAATGGCTAAATTTGCCGGCCTTCGTGATCCTGTGACACTTGACTTCGAAAATTCTACCATCGCCTACTGCGTCGATGCCTTCAGTATCAGTATGGGCGCTCTCATGGGTACTAGTCCCGTCACAGCCTACGTTGAGAGTGCAACTGGTATCAGTGGTACGTCTTTCTAGCTCTCGACTTGTAGATGCCTCAACTCATGAAAGTAAAAGAGGGTGGCAAGACAGGTCTCACAGCAATGACAACTGGATTCATGTTCTTCATATCTGTATTCTTCTCCCCTATCTTCGCTTCTATCCCGTCTTGGGCAACAGGAAGTGCCCTTGTCATTGTTGGCTCTCTCATGATTCGCAAGTGAGTTCTGTTTCTTCAGGCTACGATATACGATGTACGTATATGCTTACCACGAGATTCTAAAGTGTTGTTGAAATAAACTGGGACTACCTTGGCGACGCTGTTCCCGCCTTCCTCACTCTCATCATCATTCCCCTTACCTATAAGTGCGTCTAGTCTGTCTTATCGCTCATTTTTTCAGCTCACCTTATCTTTTGAACAGCATCGCATATGGCGTCATCGCAGGTGTCATTTCATACATCTTGCTCAATGGAATCCCCTTCTTCCTTCGCAAGATTTCAGGAGGAAGGATCGTTCCTGATAATCATGAGAATTCAGAAAGATGGGTCATCCCCCCTGGTAGCATTTTACCATTCTGGATCCGCAAGCTGCTGGGGCGCACGGAGGCGGAAGATAATTGTCCGAATTTCGAGGCAAGGCAGACCTCGCGCACGGGAACTGAGCCTGACAGTATGATTGAAAAGCCTGCTCCACAAAATACATTGTAGGAACTTGTCTGTCCCTTTGCGCTTGATAAAATCACATTTATATAAAGCTTGATGCCCTGGTATGCTTTATTGAGCTTGTTACCAGTTGAGGATTCCAGAACCGGTATTTGTTTATTTATCGATCCCCTTTGGATACATGTAGCTAGCTATTCTTTTCGATTGTTGGTCTAAAACAAGAGCATCCTCTCTATTATGTATGTCTCAGACTCGACATTTTGTTTACATGAAATTAAACCAAATGATCACTAATGCCTGCCTATCTTCCATCAATCCTGTCTACTCGTCCTCTTCATTCAAACACTTCCAACACTTCCGATCTGATTTTTCATCATCGGTAGCAGTTGCTTCGAACCAAACCTTGCCATGCGGCAAAATGACTGTTCGAAGAGTCGGACATGAAGAATGCCAAACCTGAGCAATCTTCTTTTCATCGATCTCCTCTTCACCGTTGCCATCGCCTTCCAATGTAGCCATAAATGTGATGTACTTCATTTTCTTGAATCCAGCCAGATAGACTCCCCATTGCAATAACATCGCTCCGGTGACTTCCGCCATGAGCGCAACAATGTTCAAAGATTCAAGCTCCATGAACCTCACTGATAATTCAGGGAACAAGGACTGCAGAGCAGCAGGATCAAAAGACATCACGGTGAGTTTCATGAGAGGTTTGGACGACGATGAAAGCGCCGACAGCGTATCCATTGTCTGAGAGGGTAATATCGGTATAGACATGTGCGTAACCGGTCTCGATGAAATAATATTACGAATGACAGTGGGTCCAGCATGAACAGCGTTGAAGTGAGATAATTTGGGTAATGATGTTGGGAGAAGGATAAATTGGCTTGGCTGTGGGTCCAGAAATACTGCGAGAGGATTATCTGGAGGCAAAGTGCCGATAGATTGGAAGAGAGTTGTAAGGAATGAATTCTCTAAGTCAGAATTGATTCCTCTGAGTGTGAGTTCCGTGATTTCGGGTTGAGAGTCGAGAAATCGTGCGAGAGAAGATTTGCAGTGCATCGAGGTGGTGAAAGAATGTAGTCGAAATATCCGAGATGATGATTCTGAGGATGCTGTTGGAGGTGGTGGCATGGGCAATGTCCAGGTCGGCGAATGATGTTTGGGGAGCTCAATCACCAACGTCATCAGGTTGACCATCTTCTTCAATATCCTCTCTAATAGCAGATAATACGTCCTCGTAGGTAAATTGTTGACCAAGTGCACCTCAAACGTCCTCACAAGAAGTGGCAAATCTGCACTGTGGTCAAGTGAAATCATACACTGCAGGAGGCGAGCAGGACGCATCTCGACACCAATTGTATGATAGAGCCGCTTTGTACCAACTACATTCAATACACGGTTGGCTCGAACGAGGTTTGCTAGGTCGCAAATGCCCAGTCTTTGGCAGATATTGTCAATGATCTCAATGGGCAAGATAGGTAAAACTGATGCAGGACTGCTGGAATCGGCTTTGGTTCTACCACAGACATTGTTCATGGCAACGAATGGTGGACTGAGTCTAGTTCGCTTGTTCTGGGAAAGGAGATTACCAATGGACATGCAGGCGGACTTTCTGGAGTTTGTCATGGTACGAAGATAGGAACACCATAAACTTGTACAAACCAGACCTTTTTTCTTGATATCAGTCTATTCGGTTTTTGGTAAATTAATTACTGTCTGAGGTATAGATATAACAGCGTGTGAAGTCTCATTACTGTCTACAAAGAATTTACTGTGTTTTTGTCTTCGGGGTGCCCCGAGCCTCAGCCTCAGCCTCAGCCTTGATGCCATCCTTCTCAACTTCATCGATGAGCTTGCGCTCAAAAGCATCCCTTTCCTCCTGGGTCGCGTTCTTCATTGCAGCTTGGGCAGCCTTGACCTTCCTCCTGTATTCCCTATATTTGGTATCAGTGCCAAAGGCCCAATCCCACCAGCGGAAGGAAGTTGAATAGTTGTTGGTGAATGCCATGTGGTGAAAATCATGGTGTTCAGCGCCAGACCAGAAGGGGAGAATGTGTTGGAGCGACCATGGGAAATCTGTCCATTTATCATTGGTCTCTGGTTCAGCTGATCAAGAGCCAATGAACCTACCATAACCACTGTGAGCGTCGACGGCTTGAAACAATCTTAGGACAATCCAAATATATACAGAGAAGATGTGGAGATCACGAGCAAAGGCGGTGTAGAGGATAGGGCCAGCAATGGTACCGGTTCCAAGAATCAAGACTTCAGCGGGATGGGCATATTCAGCTGCAAGACCAAAAGGTGCAGAGTACTTGTGATGAATTTTGTGGATATACTTGTAGAGGAGACCAGTATGGAGCGCTTGGTGGGCTGAATTGCATAGAGAAAGAGGCGACATCACATCAAGGCCAAAATCGGAGATGCTTACAAGGAAGCACATACCCCAGTAGTGAAAGAAATCCTCGAAGGCGAAGAATAATAAATTCTGAAGAACCACAACCTTCCACGAGGGGAAGGGCACTTGCCAGGTTGCCATGCCAAAAGTTTCAGCGACGGGATGGAACAACCAGATCTTCAAAAATTATTTTCAAGACGCTTGAATCGACAGGCAAGGCAAACTCACGGTTGGAAGCTCTACCATGAAGTGACTACGAAGGACTGCTCTGGTGCACTCCCATTGCTCCTGCGGTGTATGTGTCTTTGTAGGTTGTAGCTTCCATTTGCGGAAATATGGTATTGCGTCGACAATGATCCAAGGCACGCAACGGCCAAAGTATGCAATCTACATCAGAAACATTAGCATATAAGAAACTCAGATGCGCTAGACAATCACCTCGTGAAGCAAGAAACTCATAAGACCCGTAGCGATAGCAGGATTGCCAATCCAGATATACCAGGCCGCCCATTGCTTTTCGAGCCAGTTGAGCGACGAAAAATCAGTACCTTGATAGTGTTGTTCAGCTAAATTCAAGGCAGTGGCCATTGTAGAATTGAGGAAACTCATGCTGAGAGCAAAGTATAGGCAAAGCCTAATAAATTTTCAAAAATTGTGGTGTCATTCATAAACCTGTCAATCACGTGTGTATACCGTCACGTGAGTGAATTTCTCTTCCAACAAAAACGCGGAGGGCCTAGATAGAGCCCGAAATCAGGGGTGCATCTACGAGGGAGGTGTGGGTGAAGTTGCTAGTAGATGGCTGACTTCCTGTACGCAGTTTGAGAAAATCTGTGACCTGATTTTCTCAGATAATACCAAGCATGAATTTCAAATTTCATGGTGTTTTAGACTTTCTCAGATGTTATGATCTAAGAAAAATGTCAGACCCTCTCCCAGACCTC
>Ga0153976_1000315_pt1 | contig 17035 bp, 14 predicted proteins | sample TSGA060MetaG_FD_104717 | JGI IMG/M metagenome (GOLD analysis project Ga0153976, IMG submission 104717) | Attine ant fungus gardens microbial communities from Georgia, USA - TSGA060 MetaG | ecosystem: Host-associated > Fungi > Mycelium > Unclassified | place: USA: Georgia, Yuchi Wildlife... | reverse complement strand
GAAAAGTTGTCAGAATCAATGCGTATCAAGAGGTCGTGATAAAAGAAGAAGCTTTAGAAGAAATCTCCCTTCTCCAGGATATTCCCTGTTTAAGGAGGAGTAATAGATTGCAAAAAAGAGTGCCACCACTGGCGAACCGATTGGCAGCTGCGCCTTCTCGTAATTGACCCTTCTCTTGTTCATTTCAGGTCAGACAAGCTCAGCACTGCCACCAGCAAATTTACGACCTCATTGAAAGGTTTAGATGGCCGATTTCAGAAGTGATTGCATTCTGGTCGGTGCACAATGGTCCACCTTCGTATTGAATTCCCTGCCCACTCCCACCATATGCATCATCACTCCAATTCCATCCCTCATCACCGACTTCTGATAATGACACCGTTTGGTGTATTCCTATTTCATACGACAGGCATACGCCACGCTTGTCCTTTGTTGCGAGAATTTCGGTATTCCGTATCGTATGTTCCACACCAGATATACGAATAACAGGAGCGCCTTGTGGTTCTACCCAAGAAGTCAGTTGTAGGACATGGCAGTGTAAATCTGGGGTTTGATCATGTGTCTTCATTTTTATCTTGCATGATTGATGAATGTCTAATAGCTGTCTGCTTTAAGTATGTAGCCCTTGCAGACATTTGCCTTTAGGAAGGTATCAGCTTTTGGATGCTCTTATTTGCACAACATGGATCACCGTGTTCAGCGAGATGTCGTTCACGCACCCATGATTTTTTTTCAAGAAGATTTCTGGGCCAGGGGTTTATATCGCATATCCGTCGATTGATTGATCAGGCTCACTGCAGTATCTACAACAGTATCATCCAAATAGCCAATATTCATCTGGTCATAGATAATTCCAGGCACAATTCCTATTTACCTTCTTAACCATTACTCTTTTTTGTTTGGGTCATGAACAGCGAGCTTGAAGAATCATGAGCAGCATGAATATTAGCTACCCATTTTTCCGAAGTCTATCTTGGAATTTCATCATATCCATGTATCTAGTTATTCAGATCAAATCAAGTTTGGTGAGAGGACCCTGTGTGTTGACACTGCTCTGTGATTATCTTCAGGCATTTCTAGTTTACAAATCTATAACGCGGTGCTCAATCGCAGTCCACAAGCGTCCTCAGGCATTGAGCCGCTTCAATTGATGACAAGCTACTTTTCAGCAAATTATCGAAAAATCTCTTCTTTTCCTATGGTCGCTCAAAAATGGAGATACGGGTCGAAAGACAGATGAGTTCGTCGAGTCATCCTCTCCTTTTCCAGATGAAATACAAGACAAGGAAAGGGAGCCCAGTCCAAAAAATAAGATGCATTTTATTTATAGATATGAAGATTTTCATGCCTTTGTTCAGAGCACAGCGATGATATATGCCTAATTGGCGAACGCAGGGATACCTGTGATTGCCTTCCCCAAGATGAGCGTATGGATATCCTGGAGAGCGAGGGTCAGATGCCTTGACGATTTTTCCAGTTCGAATGATGAACGTACATTTGTACCCTCGTAGGTGTTTGTCACCTGCAGGTTCGCTACATGCCTGCCTACATGATACCTGAATTTACGAGTATCAGCTAGACGATATAGAAAAAAGGCCCAGGATATAATTACTCGTCAGCGCAAGCATTGCCACCCAGTATGTCCAACAAGATCCTGCTCTGCTGCAATGCCTTGCCACAGTTATTCCTCTTCACCATACTAATCATCTCCGGTGCTAACAGACCCTGATCCTTCACCCTACCCACCTGTAAGCTGGCGTGTAGACCGAGGGCAATCTCGGTATGAGCATCGGTAAATTTCTTTTGAATAAGTTGAAACGAAGCAATTGGACGACCAAATTGTTTGCGCTCGAGAGCGTATTCGCGTGTGCGCGTAAGACAGTCTTCAAGAGAACCTATGACACCCCAAGCAATACCGTAACTGTTGAGCAGTCATTAGGAAATGGCACCTGAGGAGGGACGATGGTCTTACCGCGCAGTATTCAAACACGAGAAGGCAGAGCCAAGACCCTTGGTTCCAGGAAGGAGCGAGTCCTGACCAACTTGAACATTATCAAGGAAGACGGAACCAGTAAGGGATACACGGAGTGCAAGTTTGTTCTTGATAGCTGGTGCAGTGAGACCCCGAGATCCCTACAGGTTTATTAATTACCACCTCAATGCCTGCAACAGAAGAGATGCACCTGCTCGACGAGGAAACCGCGGATGCGATTATCCCACTTGCATTTCGCCCAAATAACAAACAGGTCCCTGTAATAGGATAGATACATGATACAATACTGGGAACGAAGTGCTCACGCGACAGGTGCATTGGAGATCCAAGTCTTGCTACCCTGCAGGATAAACCCACCATCAACCTCTTCAGCGGTGGTTTCCATATTTCCAGGATCAGAACCATGGTTGGGTTCAGTCAAGCCCTGACACAGGGATGATCAGTCTCCTGTTCCTTGAACCAACAAGGGGACACGCACGAAAGCACCAGTAATCTCCCCCTTGGCTACATAATCAATTTATGCATACGAGGCGAAAGTGCCACAGCACGCGCTCGAAAGGACGTACCCAATCGAGGAAGATACTTCTCCTTTTGTGCCTCTGTACCAAACTCATTGATAGGGTGCATCACGAGAGAAGATTGTACAGATGTCGTGGAACGGTAGCCAGAATCAACCCTGGAGGGAAAGCAATACCTTGACATTTGTTTTTTTCTGGAATTACTAAGGATAGCGTACCGTTCAATTTCACGCATGATTAGACCATATGCAACATTGCTAACCCCAGCACAACCATACCCCTTAATTGTAGGTCCAAGCAGACCAAGCTTTCCCATTTCTGGAAGAATGTCATGATTGAATTCTGTATTTGTTGTTGTAGCGCATCTCTGAATTATAGAGGGACAAAGACGAACCCTCTGTCCTCCATTGGTGGAGCACTCGAGGCATCAAGTTCTCCTGTCCAACATGACTGTCTGAATTATGACTGTAGTTTCAGGAACGACTGACCTGGCAGTATTCATGAGCAGTGTCGCTAACACAGTGTCAGGAATGGTCAATAGGCGCATGCATATACGCACCGGATAGCAATCTCCTCTTCCGTCAACTGTGACTCGAAGTTCAAGGGATCCTAAAAAGAAACATACCTCGGTGACGACATCACTTCAATATTTATTCCACCCACCTCCCAATTAAACTTGGAAAGCTCTGCAATAAATTGCGAGGACTGAATGAGGAGTAACGTCAAGAACAAGACGTTTACGCACGACTTGCAGTTCGGCTTCCAGTGGTTGCTGGCAGTCTGACTCCAGCAACTGCCTGACGAAGAATTCGATGCGTAAAGGTCAACATTGCAAGTGATGATCAAGGGAGAGGTGGAGTGAACCTATTAATATATTAATACGTGAGATCCGGGGAAACTGATGATCCCGGATCTCGGAGGAAAGTACACATCTTCAACTTGACTTATGCTCAATGTCTAATTCATAAAACACTCTTGATCATGATATACCATATTGCATCACACAGTACAAAGTAGAAAAAAGGCCATATGTATTGCATACAGATAATTAGATGTTAGAAGGGTAAAGCATCTGGACAGAGTCGAAATCAATATAATTACTCCATATCTGCGATTGCAAGATGCTCACCACTCGGACAGAGGCACCGAAAGCACTGGGAGGAAGGTTTGAACGGAATTTTCCTTTAACAACGCCTGATGAGCCGTGTGGCCGGGTTATACGACTAGATGTAAGGTCTCTCAGCGCACTGACTGAGACAGATTCCATGAAACGCTCACCCCCAGATCACACGAATTTTAGAGCCCTGGATTTCCCGCTTGGCTTTGTAGACGTATGCAACACGCTAAGAAACATAGGTTTCAATCATTGTGCTCAATTCAGCTCGGAATTCACAAACCTTGCCAAGATAAAACTGAGCATCCTCCTTGTTGCCAACGCCCTCAATCTGAATCAGTGAGGTATTAGGACGAGAATTGCGTTTAGCCCGCTTGTGGCCGAGAACACGGCCTTTGCTGTACAACCTGTAACAACAGATATCATATTTAGTTCATGCATTTCTATTGAGTGTCAATCTCAAGTATAATGATAAACAACACCAGAATCCTGAGGTCGGCGTGCAGACACAAGAAAGGGGGCGGAAGGTTCTGATGAAATCCTGGAATTAACATCATCCATTCAAGCCAAGACCCATCCAGCCCATTTGTCCAGCTCCAAATTTGACACAAGCCCACCGTACGTTCCCTAGGACATCACAGAGTCATAACTCACCTGGTAGAGCCCATTTTCGTCTTGAAGAGTGCCGGCAACGTCGAGAATGCTTAATCTATCCAAATGTATGTTTGGAAACTTGGAACCAAATATGGACAAGCACTTCTCATCAGAGTTGTATTTCAAGTGGTGTATTACCATTTACTCTATCAGATAGTCTAAAGAGATCAGAACCACATTCAAGCTAAGATTTGTCTGCGTTGGCGACCCCGTCGCTCTCCAATTCCACTCCTTTCGCCTCTCGAGTCTCGTTATTACGAGTTTCTGAGCCCTCAGTGAACCTGTCTGGTAAAATTTTCCAGTCATCAGACCTTGGTAGTACAACTTGGCCAGCTTCTGGTTTCAGGTCTTCAACCGAAGAAGTAGGAGCAACAGATGGGGAAAGAGATTGTGGTTTATCTGAGTCAGAACCTGTCGAGTCAGACGAACTTGAAGGAAGGATAGAAGATGAAGACACTGGAAAGGTGTGTTCTGCTTCGAATCCGGTTGCTCGCGATGTGTGGGTATGTTTGGAAAGTGGAAGTGTCGTGAATGATACATTATCGAGCAAATCCGTATCAGTCGGTTTACCAGTGATAGTTTCTATAGATGTGATATCCTTGGGCTCGACGACTTGTGGCTCTGCAGGAGGTGTCTTACGAAATTGGATATCGTCCATTCCCAAAAGCCGTTCTATGGGTTCCCGTAGAACTTTTTTTGGTTGCTCGACGATAGAGAACCAGTCATCAACGACAGTTGACTGCTCAGATTCAGTTTTTCCCATCACCTGTGGCACCACTGGAGTCGGATTTGTAGTTTCCTCGGACTGAATCTCGAAAGAATTTGGCTCTCCACAATAATTTGCCCAAAATCTCAACGTTCTCCGCATGTAAACATGGTCCATAGTCTCGTTTGTCAGATCTTGATTGGTGATAGGCAGTGTTGAATCAATTGGTTTCATCGGATGAAATCCACCCCATTGGAGCATTTTCGAGCCGATGGCCTTTCGCTTGAATTCGCTCATGGGAGGTGAACGGAGGGGAGAATTTGAAAAATATGCCCTGCCTTTCATTTGATTTGTCAGTCTGAAAGCTACAAGAAGACAGAAACCACACATACTGGCACGCTGTATTCGGAAATCGATAGTTCTTTCTTCCCGATCCATCGAGCTGACCTGATCAGCTGTAAGAAACTCCACATCTCCTGTGATGAAGTGTTTGATTTCATCTAAACCAATCCCTCCCGGGTGTTTGGACTGAACCTTTGGGCTTCGTATATGAAGGGCTTCAGGCAAAACGGGTAATTGATTCAACGACTCAATTTTACGAAAGGTTATTCCTATTCGGGTTTGATAGATGTTAGGTGATTCAGCATCCTAGATGTGTTCAGATAGGCTTTTGGCAGGCGGGTCTAGGTCTAGGCGTACCTTTCGAAATGTAAAACTTTCAACAGGCCCGTACTTTTGTTCGACAGCCCTTACTAGAGCAAAAGCCTCCGCCATATTTCTAAGCAGGTCCCATGTTGTCACTTCTGCGCATCTATTTTCTGCAAGAACCAATGGGGTAGTCTCATCGAGGTACCGTTTTCTATGAGACGAGGGCAATTTTGATGAAAGAGAACTTGAACGAGTAGAATAGTTTTGCTGCGCCCCAAAGCGTGGCCATAAGGCTATCGATAATGAGGGCCGAAGTGTTCCTGTGTGTAGTAGTAACATCCACTCGTATAAACGAAACGAGATGAGAGTTCCAACTTAGGTGCTTTCGTCACGAGTTCTGATCGACTTCCCATTAAGTATCTTACACTCCAACGCGCTCTGACCAGGATTACTGTTTTGAACGACAGCACTGAGATTTGAAAATGCAACACTTACTTGATTACTTGCCCCTGCTATGCTTCGACTTCAGTATTGCTACCACCGATTTTAGCATCACTTCTGTCCGCACTGTGAAGCGTCGACCTTGACCACAAAAATTGGAATGCCCTTCATAGATGTCGAGATGTAGGCGTTCCCGTGCTTCCCTGACTCCTAGAACATTGACTTACGATACGAAATGCTACGAAGTCGATGAGTCAGTTAATAACGAGGATTTCGAGTTCAGGGTGGTGTCAATTGGAACAACCATGAAGATAAATATCATTTTTTCTTTTTGAGACTTAGACCTGTTCGTAGTGACATGCAGGTGCCATTTTTCTATTCCAATCTCTCGAGTATGCCCACTGGTATACCACCATCTCATTTACAACACAACGCGTAGACTCAACTGATTAAGACAGGAGAGCCAAGAAGCCAGGATTAAATGTTCCCATTTCATCATGGCTTCTCCGGAAAAATATACGAAGTGCTGACAGGAGTAAACTCAGTGTTGCTCGGCATGATCAATGCATCATCAGGGGTTCACTCATCCCCAGAGTGTTCTCTAGGCTAGGACCTGGTAGACCCATCAATAGGTTCAAAGACAAAAATAGCCACTAGCGGATTGGTATGGGCCAGAAAGCCAGGGTGTAGGATCCTTAGTTAATGTTCAAATTATATCCATACTACTCATTGGGATTTCAAATATGTCGAGCCTCAAATGGATACTCTGAAGTTGCTCTAACGTCGGATCAAATCCCCCTCACCCTGTTTGATTTCGTCCTATCATCTGTTGGTTGTCTACGAGAATTACTAGTGCAGAGCACAGCATACATATGTTGTACTGATGGTTTGTACATGCCAGTTATCATCTCGTTTGAGAGACTGGGGTGTTGGAATCCGAGTGCTACACTGAAAATACGTTTGAGTTTCATTTCCTGATGATCAGATTTATCATTTTATGATGGTAGTTAGAGGTAAATACAGGTAGCTAAGGCGAGACTCTCGTAACGGGTTTTCGCTTTTTTCTGAGCTTAACGTGAGATTAGCCTACTCACTACTTTACTTGATATTGATCTCAGGTTTATCCTATCTATATCAATATAGTCTTCTTGTCGCCTTCAAGAGAAAATTTATCTTCTGCATTATCATATTTGTAGATACATTCGGCATTATATCCTCTCGTTCACCTGTTGAATGGTGTAAAGAGAAATGCAGTCCAATTTTGTCGAATATTTAGGGAGAATACATTTTTTGTGAAGTTTTGTATTGAAAAAGGTCTCCCTGAAAAGGCTCATTCACAGTCATGCAAAGGAGAAGACCAAATCTCAGTGGTTTCGAGGCAGGAATATATACAAGACGGTAGCTGGGAGACAATGTCCGTGTGTATTTCTCTTTGTTCTTGAATACCTAGTACCTGTCCTGACTAAAGACAGCGTGATCTCTTGACAGATAGCTATCAAGAGTCAATCTTTGGCTCCATCAGTACATAGGTTGGCGAGTCTATATCATTTATCCGTCTAGACAAGATGCTAATCTTATTTGAGTTCATGTGGAAGATCACCTAGAGCCAGCTTCTCAAGCATCGTGTGACTAAAACACATGTGATGAACGCAAGAACCCAGATGACCTTTGTAAGATGACATGTTATAGTAGCGGCCCGTTGGATGGGCAAAAACGATCAGCAACGGCTCTATGATTCTGACTACCTGGGGTAATTCACCTATCGGATAATTAAGATTTCAACAGTCAACGTTCAGTTGATATTGAGCCGGGGAAAACCAAGGATTAAATCTCGGCGATTCTCTATATTTTATAAACGACAATGTACTGCGGCAGAATATCCTTACAGCATTGAACATCAAAGCCATGTTCTCCAAGAAATTGACTGCTGTTCTTCTCCTAGTACCATTTGTTTTTTCTACTCCTGTAGAAAACGTCGCAAAACGCCAGTCAGTTGACACTTCCCAGCACTGTGGTATGTCCCTGACCTCATGGACGAATCGCCTAATCTGACCACGTTCCGCAGGCCAATGGGATACTGTCACTGCCGGTCAGTATACCATGTACCTTGACCAATGGGGCAAGGACAATGCGTCAAGTGGTCAAAGCTGTGCCAATCTGGTTTCTCTCAGCGGTACAAACCTCGCTTGGAAAGACAGTTGGACATGGCAGGGCGGCAGCGGCGTGAAGAGCTACACGAATATCAACCTCAATGCAAATCTGAACAGACAACTTTCGGCTATTAGCAGTATCAATGTATTTGTTTAACTTGATCCAGTTCATAGAATCAGGCCTGACAACCTAACCTAGGCTGTGTGGTCTTGGTCACAGACAACCTCCGGTTCAATCGTCGCCAATGTAGCATATGACCTCTTTACTTCGTCGAGTGCTGGAGGAAGCAACCAGAATGAAATCATGATCTGGCTTGCAAATTTCAATGCTGGACCAATTTCTTCCCAATATAATTCAGATGGCACGCCCAAACCTGTTGCAAGCAACATCAGCATTGCAGGGCACACCTGGCAAGTACACTCGCTCCTTTGATTTATTGACACCAGTCTGAACCTTGGTAATCGTAGGAATCTCTACTCTGGGAGCAACGGGGCTAACAATGTTTTCTCTTTCTTACTGACGAGTGGCACTGCTCAGAGTTTCAGTGGTGATTTGAATCTTTTCCTCAAGGTATTTGGAATCTGTCGTTCATTTGCAATAATCTAAACTTGTTCATAGTATTTGACATCGAGCCAGACATTGAGTGCCTCTCAGTACTTGACAACTGTCCAGGGTGGCAGCGAGGCCACTTCAGGCATTGCAACTCTCTCCAGGTAAGAAATGGTTGCTAGTTCATTTTACGAGGACATGTTTAATCCGTATTTCAGCTCTACATATAGCGTATCAATCGCTTAGAATGATTGGCAAATACACATCTGTGATACTTTCGTTGAGGAAATACACAGCAATATTGTCAGACCTGTTGCCATCTCTTTCAGGGTCCTGGAAGTGATCAAGGAATGGCACTTGCGCAAGGGTGCAAGGTTAATCAATTTGTCGCGTTCCTCATACGTCATTCTTATCTCATCTCGAATTCCTCATCCTTGTACGATGTGATATTTCCGAGTGGACTACACAGGAAACACATATTCATTCCTGGTATCCCATTTCTCTGAAGTGCTCCAAATCTTGCAGACTAAGAATCACTGACACAGTCATCATAGTGAACCAGATCATTATCGAGGCTGGTATCTTGGCACCTTAGAGATATGACGGCCCTTCCCATACTGATGGCTTTTGGCAGTAATACACCAGCATTTTCACTGTCTCAGACAATTTAGAAAGACTGGTTGCATATCTTTTCGCTAGTATCGAATACAAGAAGTTTGAAATATATTGAATGATCTGTGTTCTTGAGTTTTTTATGGATTTCATCAATAGTATCCTTTAGCATTGATTCTTACTACAATAGCACAAACCTTCTCCAAGAATAGCAGCAACTTCTCTCTAGCCGCCAGCCTAACTTTTCATCCATAATAAATTAGATTTCGTTTTTTGATTCTCCAACGCCACCACCATTTCCATCTCCTTTTCTGCTTTTGGGGGTACAAGAAGACCTCAATGTGTCAATTGACAACGTCCATTCATTTTATTTATCCACATACTCATACTGATCCCCTTCGCCTCTCTCTCCTTCTCTCTCACTCATGGGTTTGCAATCTAAAACGATTCACTTTCTCACATTCAAAGAACTCTATATCTCTTCAACAAAAGAAAAAAGAAAAGCAATGTCCGATCGTAAACATACTGTCATAAGACTACGGACAGACAAGAAAAACAACGAGAAAAAGGAATAGCGAATAGGGTATATGCTATAGGGATGTATCTATGTTATAAATGTGATGTCATGTATATATGAGGCCTTGGTATGCGATGCAGTAGAAGAGAGACAAGAAAAGAGAGGAGACGACCATAATAACGAAGTGAACGCATACTAGTTAAGTAGACGATGTGTTGTGGAGATGAAGGCATGTATGCATAAGGGGAATACAAGTGGTGCTCACCACTATTTTCGACGAGACAAGGACACGAAAATCAATCAACCAGAGGGACAAAAATAGAAAAAGGGGGCGGACAATTAGATAATACATGTCGAAAAAGAAGTTGGGGATAATAAACGGGCCATACGCTATGTAAAAACTGCCCAAGTCAGAGAATAACGATATTGAAAGCGAGGAAAGCGGAACCCCTAACGAATCTGAACTTCCCACTCCCCACCCTCGGCACCGCCGGCCTGAGGCATACTCTTCAGTGTAATTCTCACCCTCCTCTTCTGTCCCTGTGCCTGAAAATCGGGTTTCGCATGCTCATAACTGCCAAAGCCAGCGGTAGCCATGGCACTGGTGAATTGTCCACAAGAGTGAATAGTGGATTTCGTGACGACAGCCGACGGTAGGGATGGACAAGTCAAACTATCACTGATGGGTGGCAAGCTACCCAAGTGGCTGTTGTGACCAAAGGGTCCAAGATCAAAATCAAGATCATTCACAGAGCCACCGACGCCAAAAAAAGGGTCTGAGGAAGTTATGGGGGATAAAGCAGAGGTAGCTATGGATGAGGAAGAGGCAGAAGACATGGAAGGGGATGGGGCAGCATAGATACCATCATATTTGATGGGATGGTCTGAGTCCCAGGAAGATGTGGTGCCGGGAGAGGTTGCTCTAGAAGAGGTGGAAGAAGAAGGATTGTGTATCTTGACACGAATTTTACCATTTTCCGGAGATGCATCAAAGGAAACGTCCAGATTACCGAAAGCGCAGGCGTGATCTGGATCGAGATCAGAAGAAAGTTCAAGCCGATGGGTCAGAGACGCAGTGTCAGAAAGATTGTAATGAGGGTCAAGATCCATGATGGAGGAGGGAGTGGATCGGGACCAATCATAGTCTGTGGGAAGGCAGGAGTTGAAATCAAAAGAAGGCGGTGAAAGGGGTGTTGGAATCGTGAAACTGGTATTCGGAGCGCTGTGCATGGGCATTGAAAGGAGGCTGGGAAGGGCACACAGGAGGACCTGCTTTGTTGCATCTGAGGGACCGAGGAAGGATAACTAAATTTAGCACATACCATCAAACCAAGGCTGGCGCCGGTCTTGTTCGGAAAGGGCAGGTTTGGGGAACGGGCAGGAGAAGATAGAATAGCATTCGAGTCAGAAGCCTCGAGCTTGACTGCGGGTTCTGAGCGGCTTGCTAGCTGGGCACTAAGCTCGCGCTCTCGGTCACGGACGGCAGCGAGTTCGGCCCTGAGCTGCTCAACCTCGGAGGCGAGGGCACTAGGGTCAGTAGACACCTGGGAGTTTTGAGAGAGAGCAAGAAGGCGTGCATTCTCAGTTTCGAGCTCAGAAACGCGGCTACAAGTGTCGATGAGGTTCGTTAAACATGGACAGGGTGGACAGACACCTACTGCTCCATATTTTCAAACTCTTCGCGTTTACGCTGCCTGGAGAGAAAAGCAGCAGCACGGTTCTTGACCAGACGAGCTTCACGCTTGTTAAGACCAGTGACATCTGGATGCACGAAGTCCTTGGAAGAGACTTGTCCACGGGCCTTCTTGGTTGGTGCAGGTGCAGGGCTTGCGGAGCGCTTATGAATCTTCTTGGCGAGCGGTGAAGGAGAAGCAAGTTGGAAAAGCTGTTGGGTGGAGGCGCAGGCATCAGGTTGTGTATCATGGAGGGAGATGCGGGCCTTGAGGGCGCGGGAGGGGTGGAGGGGCGAAGGAGGAAAGTCCTGGAGAGGGGAGGGATACTCCATTTCAAGAGGGAAGTTTGGCATAGGAGACAGTGGTGGGGAGAGCAGAGGAGCGTCGTGTGCAAGCAACTGGCTGAGACTCAAGGACATGGCTGCTGAAATATAAAACGATATAACAACCTTCTTTTCTGCGCACGTGCTCAAATCTCGTGACCTAAATTATCCGACATATGCCTCAAAAAGGTGTTGCATCTCTCACTCGTCCTCCTCGTCCTCAGACTCTGTCGAGGATTCTCCATTCAGCTGGCCTCTCTGGCGCCGCAGTCTCTGCTGTGCGCCAAGATGTCTCCACATAGACGTCATCATACCTCTGCATGATTACGTGCGTTCGTTCATTGCGTACTGATAAGCCATGGTTCTCTTGATTTTCACTTCTGGTTGAACACGTCGTCTCTCAAATCACCAGGCGTCTGGGATTTACATGTAAAAGTGGATTTCTTAAACAGTGCTTAGTTATCAATCCGATGAGTTAACCAATGATTATCATCTGACCTCACGATGGATGTTCGACATAACTTTTTGTGTTTCAGCTCAACGGACGTTTTCCTCAGCGAAACCTCCTGAACTGAGTCTAAGAATCTTGATGAATAGTTGTTCCAGCATTGATTTTTATCTCCGAAGACCATGAACAGAGCAATGAAAGAGCCGCGGAGTAACGAGAAGCAATCCCAAATCTAATCTACATAAAGTTAAAAGTGTGAACGATCTCACAGATTAAGTCTGGTTATCCTACCAACGATCAAGGGTTTTTGCTTATTGTTCAGGGTTTGAATCGAATCAGAAATTCTGTTGTGATCCAAAATGGATTTACTTCCATCATCACACAAAATTTTTCATCATGAACTAACTACATATGTAATGCTAAAACATGACTGAAACATAACTCTAGTGATATTCCTAAATCAATGTCATATCTTAATCTATACTCCAGCATGAGTCTGTCCATTAGGAAGGCTGGAGTAGTAACTGGTAGTATCAATGTGTTTTAAAGATTTTGCCTAGATAGCAAAGCATATGACATTCTAGGTAGGATTAGAGATAGAGGTTCATACAAGGGAAACTCTAGTTGTTAGGGAAGATCTATGGGAAAGAGTGGTTAATATGTAGATAATGGACCTGAGATTGATTTCTATTGTGGCTCAAGCGTCAAGTGTGAACTTTACAATTGATTTTTTGGTTTAATCACAACAGGAAGCTAGATCTACCCTCACACTGAAGTCCTGGAGATGAGCCTGAAAGAATGACAGATGGGCTCAGATTAGTTCTACTTAGTTGTAAACGTTGTCAACAAAGCTAAGGCAGTAGATACAATTTGTTGGTTTATAAGCTAAGGGAGATGGCAAACTAGTACAAATGCTGGGAAATGGTTGCAAACAGCAGGCTGGTGTGTGACACTGTTGTGGTGGTGTGTCAAAGGAGACTCTGGACCTTTCAGACTTTACTTTCGTTAATCCACATATTACTCTGCCATCTCTATGACAACAGAAAACAATAGTGAGAGTAAGAAGTTGAAGTATGATTATATGTTCTGGGCATAAACTCTGTGTGAACCTTGTAGCTCACAGTTTGTTGATGTGTGTTTCTAGGTCCCCTTTTCAGTGTGAGGGTAATTGGATCAGATGTCTATTGAGACATCCTATTCCCCGCAACAGGGATCATCATTTTTTGAAGGATGTCCAGTCATATCCATCAGATTTATGTCTGTCCAAAAGACTAGGTAGTCCATTCCTGGTGCCACAATATAACCCTGCTTATCCTTGTATGGTTGTGTTGAAGGCTAAAATTGAGCGGAGTTACAAATCAATCTCGTTCAAGGTCCCCAAGAGTTCATACATTCATTATCCAAAATGCCGTTCGGTCTTACAATGGGTACAGAACGTGCAAATGCCCTGCAGGTAGGTCTACTTAGAATTCGCTCTTCTGCCATAAATGCTTAAAATGCTCTCTCTGTGCAGCAATCCATCCAAGACGAACTAACGAAGCGAGGGTATAGTCCAGATGCAGGTTGGTCAAGACACGATATAATGAGCGCGCGATTATAATAAACGGCAACGCAGACCCAGTGATGGCAGAGTATATCACAATAATGGTCATAAACAATAAGAGTCCAGGTGAGTTTGAAGCGCTCCACGTTGTACCTCTACTCACACCCATAGCAGCTCAAATCACGACTGAATTGGAGGACTGTATGCTTCTTTCACTCCACTCTTCCGCCATTGCCCACTGACTTAACTTTTCTATACAGTGATCGGTTCAGAGTATGGTAAGTCTGGTTTGATTTTACTTGATTCTATATAACTAATTCGGGATTCAGATCCTACTTTCACAGATTGGCTGTTCAATGAGGCGGAAAAGGGTGCCGCAGGCTCTGAAGTGCTTTCCCAGCCACAGGCACCTTCTGTCCAGCCCAATGAACAATCAGTCACCCGTGAACCTCCCCCTCGTGATGCTCCCAATCGTTCTTCACACCTACGCAATGGGATATATCAACAAGCGGTCTCCCAAGCAACGTCTTCTGGCTCTTCACAGAAACGTTCTGCATCGGCACGCTCTCCCTCCCCAAGCCATCCCAACAAGTCGCGGAGAACGGATCTACCAACCGGCCCCCGTGCAATGCAACGTGAAGGTGGCACAGGTGGAAATCCTCGTAGCTTACTGGATCGGATGGGAGGACATGCAGGGCCTGCCAGGCATCAACGCGACGAGATTCAGGCTAGAATCGACAACATCACTAATAATTCGTCAGACCCTAATATGATGATGGCTAACGGATATTCAGGAATGCCTCTTGGAGGGATGGACATTAATGCTATGGCGATGGCCAATCCCATCATGTTGCAAGAAATATTCATGAATAACATGGCACTTATGCAACAGCTCTCGTCACAGATTGGGATATTACAAGGGTTCGCACCTCAAGGGCTGAATGTACCAGGTGGTGGCGTTCCTGGTGATATGCGAGTGTTACCTGCTGGATCCAACAACCACACCAATCAAGTGAACAGAGGACGAGGGAATGGAAGAGGCGGACGGGGTTCTGGGAGGGGACGTGGTGGATCTCATGCAGCGCCTCCTAATTTATCTGAGACGACTACTGCACCGGTATCAGACGTGACAGCGCTTCCGGACCGACCCTCGAAAACATCCGCAGTCGTTCCAACAATTGTTGCCCCATCTTCTAGCCCTGCGTCTTTCAACATGACTGCCGCCCCTGTCGTTGCTGCTCCAACACCGATGCAAGCTGCTCCACCAATTCCGTATGCCATACCCGAAAGACCTCAGTCACCGAGTCTTTGTAAATTTGGCCTTAAATGTACGAATGCCCACTGTCGGTGGTCTCATCCCTCGCCTGTAGCAACACCAGAAAGCGGTGTCGTGCTCAGTAAGGAAGCCTGTGAAAACGGCAGAAACTGTAAAGACAAGGATTGCATTAGAGCTCACGTGAGTCCTGCGATCCTTAACAGTAAGTTTTCTCCTCTTGTAGGAATGTAGCTTACTTATTACTGTTCATCAGCTACACCATCGTCAATATCTACTCCCGTCATTCAACATGCCCCTTTAAATCCTACACCTTGTCGCTTCGGTCTCTCCTGCAATCGTCTGGGTTGTGTGTTCAGTCATCCCCGCCCAATCTCAAACTCGCAGCACGTAACACCCTGTCATTTTGGGACGGCTTGCACTCGCACAACTTGCCCTTATAAACACCCGGAAGGCCGTGTTCTGCCCACTTCTTTTCATCGAGGACTTTCTGCGAACGGCCCTATGGTCACTGTATCGACACCTGATACCGGCTCTATGGGCCCAAGTCCACATAAAAGTGTAACCTTTAATAATCCCAAAGTAAAGTTGGATAAGCAGGTGAAAGAATTGGAAAAGAAGAAGGTCGAGGCCGAGAAAGCTATCCAAGAAGCACGGGCTACTGCTAGTGCAGGCAAGAATGCCAATGGAACGGAAGAGCCGCAGCCTGTTGCAACGGCAGCCTAATAAAACTTCAACGCTTCAGACTCGGGCACTACCGTTTCAGCTGTAGATTCGAATGAGTCTCCCGGTGTCTTCACATCCTCTTGTTGCTCTTTCTGTCCTTATATGTATTCGAGTACACTGTAGTACACCTTACAGTTCCTCCTTTCTTCTGTTAATGATCATCCCCCAATTGCCAATCTATGTGTCTCGAGGTTTTGAGACTCATGACTTATTTTATTTGCCGATGAGACGAGCTTGAGCACAATCAGTCGAGGGATATTGATCGGTACATATGTTATGTAAGTACGTGCAGCGAATTTGATACTTCTGGGACAACATACACAGCGGCGTCAAATCGTTTATTACCGATCCCAAATTCCGTCCTATTATATATGCTTGACAATTCATGCTGTGCTTGAGAAGGCCATTCATTAGTTCATAGTTACCCTTGGAAAGCAATAGCAATAGCAAGAATGAGGTGATCTAGTTCAGTTCTTTTGTTGTTTGCAGTGAAATACCAGTTGTCCCAGGTGTACTACAAGTATGGTGTCAGCCTGTTTTTTTTTTTTTGAATCAACAGTTTATCACACGGTGCTCGGTCGCAGTCCATATGGTGTCAGCCTGTCAACTGGTCACATGCCACACTTTTTTTATATCAAACACAGTGCTCAAATGCAGTTCATGGTAGTGTACAAGCCACATCATAGAGTCCTATCTTACAAATAGGGCTCACTAAAGGTGACCTTAGGGTATACTTTACTTTGTAAGCTTTTGTCAAGCCCTGAGTCCACAAATTGAAAATAGACTTTCTGCCTGGGTGTCAGGAATGTGGGGAGTAGCATGGGAAGGCTAGGAATATACTGTGAAATTACTATGAATATACTGTGAAAGTGCACTCTGGTTTCCAGAAAGTGATGCAAATGATAGAGTCAGATGTCATATACTGAATTTTCAGTTATATTTTATCATTCTTTTCTTTTTTAATTCCATTTATTATCTCCTAAATAATTACTCCTAGATAATACTTATAAGGGGATGGTACAATCCCTAATCTACTCTAAGTAACTATGACTGGAGTGGACTTAAGTTGAAATAGTGAATAGCCTAGAAGTTCCAATCAATATTAGAGTAAGATATTCTACCATATATCTACTAGTATATATATCT
>Ga0153976_1000313_pt1 | contig 17144 bp, 21 predicted proteins | sample TSGA060MetaG_FD_104717 | JGI IMG/M metagenome (GOLD analysis project Ga0153976, IMG submission 104717) | Attine ant fungus gardens microbial communities from Georgia, USA - TSGA060 MetaG | ecosystem: Host-associated > Fungi > Mycelium > Unclassified | place: USA: Georgia, Yuchi Wildlife... | reverse complement strand
TTCTTGTCGCGCAAGTAGTAATGCCTTATCGTGAAGAACACCTCTACCACAGCGCCCATCAAGGCGTCGTTGACGTCCTTGGGCTCGACAAAAACCTTGTCTCGATAAACCCTGAGAGGGCACGCCATGAAATCGAATTTCATTGACTCAAACTCCTCTTTATGTTTCGACGGCATTGGCCACTTCTCTGTCTCCGTGTCCATCTGGGGGGTTCCGTCTGTGTTCATGTCAGTATTAATCGCGACTCGCATTCTGGCACCATACCATCTCCGCCTGCATTCGCGCTTTCTAGATCGGCCAGATAAACAGCATGCTTCAGAATGCACTGTTTCTGTCCGAGAGTATAGGCAGGACGTTATGGAAGAGATGCATACACGTACGCGCTGTTCAAATACATTACACGTGAACCTGATCAACTTGTTGTTCATGTCGGACACAATCATATTCCGTCTGTCCCCCGTCTGCGCGATTTTTCCCTGGATGCTCTCCAGCACTTGGATCACAGCGTCAAAGTCCTGCGCGAACGGACTTTCGAAGGGCTGGCACAATTGCAATTGGAATTTAGCCTTTGCGAGCGGACTGATCTCAGGTTTGATATGGTTTCCCTCTGGACCACAGTTTAGCTTCTGGGGATCTACACGGCCCACCACCACCCCGACAAATTCCTTCTTGGAAGTCTTGTCAACGACGATGTTGCCACGGGAGTCTCTCACCCAGGCGATATTGTTGGAGACATTGGCAGATCCCAAGTAGTTTGGTGATGAGGAGAGCTCGGAGTGAAGATTCGCGAGGGAGGTCATAGTACAAGATGAAGAGTCAAAGCGATAGGAGGCTCTCGGAAAGTCTTTTTATCCCCCTGCGCGATTTCAATTATGACGGATCATCCATCCGCATTTTTAGGAGAGTAACTACAGTATTCAAGTCAAGGTGGCGCGTTTCGTCAAGTATCACGTCAATGAAGTCCACATTGACACTGCATAGTTATGGAAGGGTTGCAGTTGTCGAGAGATGACATTGCGCTGCTGTCGACGTCAGAGATCATATCCCACTTCCGGGGCGTCCATATTTCGGCTGACCGTGAGGTATCCGCCCCCTCCTCAGGAGAAGGGTCCGTCTCCCTACCCCTGTGTTCGCCCGTCATCGCTCCTGAATCAGCAGTATCTTCAACCATCGCCGTCATGTCCATTTCAATGTTCGAGCTAGCGATGACACACAACGGAGAGGGCTGGTTTTTATTTGGTTGGTCAATTTGATTTTAGTGAGCAGGGGGATGCTGACCACAGCGTTACTTCTGCAGTGAGACGTCAAGCTCGAGGAGGCTTTCGTTTCCGCACTTTGCATGCATCCACGGTGCTTGACAACGTGAGTTTGCTCACCCGCTTCAGGATGCAGATACCGCGCAACATTCATGTTGTAGACCGGCGGCTGGTGGAGGATGTGCGCCCTTTTGGCATTCTTAGTATGTCTATGTCACTACATGAGTCATTGTGCATCATCCTGATCGGTCATTTGCCTGTGACGATTGTAGGTGTTCTTGCTGCATTGTTTTTGGACGAGTCGGCAGTTCTAATTTACTTTGAGGAGGAGGTGTTGTTGTCCGCTGTGTTGTTTATTGTCCGAGGGAGAGGTTTAGCTCTAACATCGAACCAATGAAGCCTGCCATTGTGCAGCTGCTTCTTTGTGAATAGTGCTGAAAATCGATACACCAAGTTTTATCTACTGCTACTGTGATGCATTAAGAGAACATCAGCTGTCCAATTACACCTGCCCCTGTCAGTGTGATGCATTAAGCCTTGTAATCAGTAGGCAAATTTAATGCATCAACAACACTAGTCACAAGTCCTTGAAATGATGCGGTAAACCATTGTAATGTAACAGCCGCATTCGGTGCTCTGTCATTAACTCAGACATTAATCTTTTCCGATTATCCAGGCACCTGCTGTGGGAATTACCCCACAACACCTGAACTATCACCTCATTCGGACATTCTCCAAATATCCATGATTCCCACACTATCCTCAGCTCAGCCCTGCTTCAGAACCACTCCACATGGCTATATTTAGTACATATGAGTAGTACCTTAGCAAGGATATGTACAATAGAGCCTAATAAACCCTTTTTTTTGTCCATTGCTGCTCCAGTATCCCCTGCAGGTCCATCCCAATGTAGGCAAAGGTCAAAAACATATATGCATTTTTGACCCTTTGATAGGAGAGTATCCTGGTACTATTAGAACAAGTTTATGAGTATATATGAAGAGAATCCACTGCTTTTTTGACCTTCTGAAGAGCCCTACATCAAAGTATACAGCATATATACATGAAAACACAAAATGAGGTTGCATTTTTGCATTTCTAGGCATATTGACTCATGAATATTGACCCCAACATCTAATTTAATGTAGGAACAATGTATGAGGAGTCGAGGGTCGCATGACAAACCCCTGTGGTGCAGTATACCTCTCTTCTCCTGGTGGTTCAATCCCTGCCAGTGGGAAAGTTTTACCTGCAGGAATGCAACCTTAGGTGGGTAGGGGGACCATTCAAAAGTATATTTAGAGTATATCACTCACCTTTGTTCCCAAGGACGCCCATAGAAATCCTCCTATACAGACTAAAACTTGGAAAATCACTTTTTGTTGCTTTTTGCGTGTATTTACTACACAACCATTGCACCAATGATCCAAGCTGTTCATATATTATCTGTAGGATATATGTACATATTTCCCATGGCCAGGATCAGCTGGAAGTAAGCCGGAATATATGGATCTAAGCTTAGGGGGCAAGTTCTACTGATAATGGGCACCAAGCATCCAGAGCTTGATTAATTATAATCAGACACTTATAATACATGGTAAATATATCCCTAACGATATCCCCAAAATTGTAGAACAATTCTTTGAATATTGACTGAAGATCAACCAAAACAATGTATGTGTGAAACATAAGCTATGGTCTGACCAGTGACCTCTACCCCTAAAAGTCAGTGAGCTAGCTCATACAGGTTGAAAGTTTGTCTGAACATGGATAGGATACATAATAGACTACTTAAGGAAGCTATACTACACATCGCCCTGAATGTAGAAGGGTTGTGGAAGGGTTATGGGGAAGAATCATCATACCTCATGCATTTTGTTTCCCCTGGTCTCAGTTGCAGTTGGATTATTCTCTTGGAATATCCCTGAGAATGTGAATGTCTAGATTTGCTAAATAGAAGTAATTCTAAAACAGGCAGAGTAATGCATCACAGCTACTAGAATGGTTGATGCATTAAATTTGCCTACTAGTTACAATAGTTTAATGCATTAAAATGACAGTATGGGCTCCCCAACTACATTCATCCAAGGTGGTTCACATTTTCAGATATGGCAGTGCTCCCTTCAGTCTCACCCCTCTCGTTGCATGCTGCCTCCTTAATAAGGGTGTCAGTTGATGCATCTGTGTTCATGAGTACAGGTACCTGCTCACCTGTAAGCTGTGCCACCACTCTGAAGTTTGTGCATCTAACAGCATCAATCTCTCATCTTCTCTTACAAGTTCAGGGGAGTGTGCTGCCTGGAAATGTTTCTGATCGAAATCGCGCAGGAGACGAATGGTCTCTCTTCCTGAGCTCCACGAGAGGGCGACATAGAGATTGAACAGGTTGAGACCTCCAGTTGGTGGAGTGGCAATGTCTATTAACACGTGGCCAATCGTTTGCCCTTGTGCTTGATAATCTGTTGAGGCATATGCTGCTGTAACGGGTAGTTGTCTTCGCGAAATCGTGCGTGTCAGGTTGGTGCCATTTTCATGCACGTCAATGCGAAACGTCTTGGTGATCGGCTCGACAGGAATGACGGATTCATCAAGGCCCTTCAACTGACTAGCTCTGGTCCTGTTTAACTTGACTAAGATAAACACTGGAGGATAGGCAAGTGTCGTTGACATTGCTTCTTCATCGTGTGCAGGTTCATCTGGGTGCAAAAATATATCCACCACTGTCCCTCGCGCCCCATTTGTGATGTCAAGATCAGTCTCAATGTTGCGAGTCACCATGATTTCCATTCCGACTGCGATATGCACTTCTCTCTGAAGATCACCTGCATTCTTTCCCTTGCGTGTCCGATCACGAATTGACACTATCCTTTCTTCATGAGGCTTGAGAGTTCTTCCCTTGACTGTGTCATGTGCGCTGGAAATGAGAAGGCGCTGATTCTGGTCCCTGCAATGCTTTGTCACTGCACAAGCATTCCATCGCATACGCACACCATGCCTGGGAGTCACCAGCTTTGCGTGTTTCCATGGCTGCTGGCTAAAGTCTGTTGGTGGACAGGATTTGTCTGTGATTACAAGTTTCCGGAGCATCTCCATGTGGTGGTCTTCAACACGACCATGACGCAGATGTCGGAGGAAGTCGTGCCAGACTGGATCAGTTACTCTCACCTGCTGCCTCAGGATTACAACGGTCGTGAATTCCTCATATATGGACCTCCCTAATTGGCACATGGTTTTGTCTAGGACGGAGTCGAGGGGAAAATATAGTGATTCTGCTGCAGCGGTTGCAACAGGTGGAAATTGATGCAGGTCTCCTGCTAGTATGACATTTATGCCCCCAAATGATCTGTCTAGAATTGGCTGTTCAGTTTGAGTCTTTGCGATTCCAATGTTCCGCGACATTTTGGCCAGGAATGTTTTACCGAGCATGGAAAATTCATCTATTATGTTATAGCTGATGTCCCTCCATGCCAGCTCTAGCTTCTTCCTTACCTGGTTACTGACTGCACCCTCCCGTCTTGAGATCATTGCGGCGGTATGGCATGTCTTTCCACTAATGAGCGAGGCAGCGACACCAGTATATGCAGTTTTGAGTAACAAGTGGGCTGCCTGTCGGTGATGGAAGTATTCGGTGACTGTCTGAATGACTTTGGATTTGCCAGTCCCACCTTCTCCATGGATGATCATGCGCAAAGGTGGGGGGTTGTCACCGGCCAGTGTTCGATCTAGATGCCATGCAATAATGTCGAATGCGCGACGCTGATCAGGGAAAAGAGATTCCACGTTGATTGCACTGAGTGCTGGCTCAGCACTGTCCACAGTGGAATGATGGTTGTACCCATCTGCAAGTGAAATGGAAGGTGGCTCTCCTGAGTTGCAAATTTGTGCATCAGTGGTCTCTGCTTCGCAAGAGGGCGTGGATGAAATGAGGTTGTTTTGTATTCGAACTTCTGTATCCAGCTGGTCCTTCCAGATTTGCAAGCATTCCAGATCTTGTGCGGTTGCGACACTAAGCATGGGAGGAGGTGCATGTCCTTGTACTTGGGAATCAAGCTGTTCATCATCAAAGATGTGGGCTAACTTAGCTGCCTCAATTGCTAGCATGCCATGAACGTCTTCGCGCGTAGGGAAGTCGTCAATGTCCTGCACAAGATTGACATCCTCATCTTCATCCAGATCTCCGTGCAACTGGGCATCTTCACTTATCTCTTCCTCTCCCCCTCCCGTGCTAGAGTCTACACCTTCTTTGCTGCCGCTCTTGCTCCTATCCTGTTTTGCAGAATTTTCGCATTCATAAAAGTATTGGATGCTGCATATGATGTTCTTGATGGTGTCAGGTGCACTGTCATGAAATAGTTGGAAGGCTTCAGCCCATGATTGGTCTGGCTCCTTCAAGTCTGTTGACAGGTCCCTCCATGGCTTAAGGAGCATGAGCACACTTGCACAATACAGGTCATGCACGTCAGGATCATCCTGGCGTGGAAAGTGTTGTCCAATAAGATTTGGCAAATTGCGGTGACCAGAAGGACGAATGACACGTAGTTTGGTGGTGCATTTTGGGTGATCTTGCAAGTACTGCACACGATCATGAGCTGGACGTCCTCGTAGACTTAGCGAAGCAGGGGTTCTTGTATTGAGAGGAATGCTTGCTTCATAAGTGTCTGTGAAAAAATCAAGGACATTGAAGGAGGTCAGGGCATCTCCGCGGAGACAATAATCAGTGACTTGGCACTTTACGAAGACCCGCCCTTGATTGTTGAAATCTAAAATCACTGGAGGGTCTGTGACATCAGCCTGGGGAAGGGGTCTTAGAATAATCCTAGAAGGTAAAACAGTGGACCAATATACTTCACTGTCCCGAACATGATTGTCTGGGGCATCCATTTCTGGTTGAGCTCCTGTGTCTTCCGAGTGATGTCTGGTGTCCTTTTCATCACAAGCATGAGATTGTGAGGTTTTTGCTTGCGATGCACCTACCTTTGGCTGATGACCTCTCCTGGCTCCTGATGATTGCAGCAATAACAATGGGCATGCTGCTCTTAGCGCATTCACAAATGATGACCAGTATATGGGGGAATAATGATGAGAGCGGTAGGTGTCGCCCCAACCCATGAGATATGAGATGACCATAGGGGCGGATAGTTCCTGCTCTCTGTTAATGGTGTTCACAACTCTGAACAGCAACAGCCGCTGTTGATCGCGGACACCATGAAGAAACTGTCCATCCCTTTGCTGTTCAACATGGAAACCATGGCCCTTGGCCATGACTGCAGAGAGGTTGTAGTTCTTGCCCTGCTTCTTGGTTTGGTACATCGTGACATAGAACATCAGGCTCTTGGTGTCACTGCCATTGGTGAGGATCTTGGCATCATTGTTGCACCTCAGATTGACGGTAATTGAAGGCATCCATCCATTGAGATATTCATAGACTCGCTTTGATTTCCACTTGCCGCCCTCGAGCATGATGTCTTCCTCGGATTTTTCGAACGGAGCGTTCCGTTTACATCGGTATTGCCCATTTTTGTCCGGAACAAGGCAACGGCGATACTCACAAGTATGAACCTGTTTTGCACGTACGATCGTGCGTTCGAAAGCCTCCAATTGATGCGCGTACTTGTCCCCGGTGGTTCGAGGGTCCACTGGACGGGACCAGGCGATCTCCACTTCATTCTTGGAGCGACGGATATCTTCAGCACACTCTAACCCGGGCACGTACGACCTGATGTTCGCCCTGATAAAGTCCACCATGCGTGTCCTAAATCCTTCTTCGTGCAGAAGCGTTTGCATCTGATCACTAGACGGAGCATCCTTGAGCCACATGATGATGTGCAGATGCAGACTCCCTCGGCCTTGAAATTCCACCGTCCCAAAATATGCAGACACATAACCTGCAATTCCGATGGAGCTTTTGACTTGTTGCTGCGTGACCTTGACACTGAACAGGGTCTCGAGCACTATTTGGATTGTGTAGTGAAAGAATTTGGCTGCTGCATATGGGTCACGTGCGACGTTACGAGCGCGCTCTTCTTTGGAGGGACCCGTGAGAGACGAGAAGGCATCCATATTAATATTGCGTCCTGCGAATACCTGAACTACAGGATCGTGTAGGTCACAAGGATTGATTGTGATCCAGAGTGAAGGGGGGTTCATGACAATGATGGTCGACCATATCTGACTCCGCAGCTGGTACCGACTGTGATCTGAACCCATGACGCGGCCTGCAGCAGCATATACATGCTTCTTTAGAAGATTAACTGCTGGATGAGATGCTGGGAGATTTCCGTCCTCCTCCTGTATTGCCTGCTTCAACATGTCCTTGCTGATAGTCGACAACACACTGGCGTCGCGATTGAAGGTCGAGCGCTGCATCTGTATATGGGCAGAGTGTAGTGCCTGACGGCGCTGCAAAATTCCGAATGCAAAAAAGGGGAATGTTTCGTGCGTGCGGAATCTCCGGTCATGGTATCGGAGAGCCCATTGGACATGTTCTCCAAGACTGATGGCTTTGCCTTGCCGTCCTTCCATGCCACCATTGCCATAAGGAAATAGACAGGGAAAGGCTCGTTCAAATAAATTGTGGCGCACGTCAGAGCCTGCCTGTGTGGTGTCTACACGCTCGCGGAAATCATTGACCGGGCATGACCCATGTTTTACAGCGTATTCTCCTTCAGTACCATTGGCCCACAAGTTGTTGAGGCCCCAGTTCATCAGCTCGCTGCCAGAAATGTTCGACAGGTCTGTGTCGATGGTACCCGAAGCTTGAAGTGGGATAACTTCGGGTTGGTCTGATGAGTACAGTCAGCTGTGCGACTGTTCCGAAAAAGGAGACAAGAAAAAATACCATGCAAGTCTGACTCTGTGTCCACATCCTCTTCTTCGTCAAGAGGGACATAACCTTCACTCTCTTGGTCTACGACACCTGAATCAGTACATTGGCGAACACCATGTAGGATTTCATCAGGAATGTCGTCCTCAGGTAGTTGCCGGATGCGTTCCGCACTAATCTCCACGTCTCCATAATAAGCCATGTTGTTCTCTTTCAACCATGTCAACACATTGTAGACCACTTGACGGCGCACCCGAAACGTGGAATGCAACCAGTTCTTCTGCAGCTGGGCGGCACTGACAAACGTCACTGATATTAGTGATGCTAAGATTCATGGGGGTCTCGGCATAAGACGACCTCTGATCATATCTGCAACACCTTCCATGCTCAGTTCGAATGTGCTGACGTTGCCCCGCATACACCGCTGGAGGTTCTCTGCATTGCGGAGTCCCGCGATCTTCTTGGGGAACAGTTTGAAAACATACACTCTCGGGTAGAGTAAAGCAATAAGAAGCTGTTCCGGAAACGTCAAGATTTGCAGCTGCCATGGCACTCTTCCGATCCACATGCCGTTGGCGAGGGACAGCGTCGGAGGTAAGGAAGACTGCGAATCGCGAAGTTGGCTTATGCATGAGGAGCATATATCAACCACACGCCCTTGAGCGGACTGCGTGACACCAGCAGGTTCCAGCAGCATGCCATCATACAAGTCATGCGCGGCGTGGGTATGAACAGGAACCAGCTTATAACTGTTTGGGATGTCAGAAAGTCTGCAAGACGTCAGCATTTCATCCATGGCGCCACACTCGCGGGCACACACGCCACAGACGCCTTGTGCAAGTGCTTTACTGCCTGTGGCATCAATGAACCTGATGTGGCACTCCCTCAGTTCTTCGTCCGTCGGCAGGCGCATGTACGAGGACTTCTGCCAGTCTTCCAACCGAGGTTTCTTCCGTATGATCGGTTCGATGGACGCACCACAGTCCGCCTTTCTCTTCATCATCGTCTTGCCATCCAATGCGAGCCATTTGAGTCTGACGGCTTCTGCCAGACATTCGTTCTGCGCACACGATGGATCTGCGCTCACCAGTTCGTAAACAAAGTCCACGAGCAGACTCTTCTTCCGCCGAATCCCCCATGAGATGGATGTGACACTGCTGATGTGGGTTAAGATCTCTGCGATGGACAGCAGCGCAATGTCGTCTCTCGACAAACGCGACCCGTCCATATCTGTGCAGCGTCGAGATGGACTTGGTCGATGTGAATCTTAGACGAGACGCCTCACCTTGACAATACTCTCCTGAAAAAGTGGACTGATGATCCCCGTTGATGTGCACGGCTTGGCTTCACGCCGTGGGCCGGCCATTCACACCCATAACAGTGTCCCTACCGGCTGGATCTAGGTATCCGCACCGGTAAACCCCCAGGTATCAGTGGCCGTACCCGCATCCGCTCCCGGCCAAGAGCGTTTACCCGCGGGTATTAATGTAAATGACATAGTTAATTACTACAATACAGTTGAGTATATTCTAGATCAGGCACGAGCATACCGTGATTAAACACCTACAGAGGATCACATTCCTGAGTGTAGTCGCCCGCCCGCACGTTTGGGAAGGTGGCAAGAGAGGGACCGAGCCGGAGCGTCTCCTTGTAATAGTCGTCGACAGAGTAGTTGGCCTGGCATTCACGTTTCGAGAGGGATAGCACACTCAAATTTTCTGCTGAACAAAAATTCGGCAGGGAGATGTGAATGAACCCTGTCCTGGGAGCAATGTCGTCGGATGACGAGCTGGTCGAGCCAGAGCTTCCGTACAGCTTGCTGAACCACGCACTCCTCTACACCGAGAATCCGGAGATGTCGTGAGATGACGTGGTTACTAGGGTCTAGTTCACTGGTGTGGGCATAGGCATCGATGGCATCCGAGACTCGATTGCTGCAGCTCTCGTGAATGCTACCCAAGGCAAACCAAACCTCAGAGATATAAGGGTCGATATGGATGGCACGCAAATATGCAACGAGAGCGTATTGGTTGATCTGGAAGTAATATACGGCGAGCGAACATCAAAAGGTGGAATTCTTAATCATGCAGGCGTGCATGAAGGGGTTGAGGGATACAGATCGTGGAGTAAGAAAGAAGTCTCAGACTAACTTGCACGGTTACCACGTCATACTCCTAGATGTCCTTCTAACCCCTCCATAGGGTCCCAGTGAACAAACCCATGTGCTGCTCATGATATGCTTGGAAGCGAGATGGTGGCTGCAGATGGATGGAGGTAGAGTCAAGGATCATAGAACTTAGAGAGGCCGGTCGTCCATTAACGACTTTCGAGTTGTGACCTGCGAGTGAGAGATCAGCGTGATCTACACCAAATAGCCCTGTAGAACGTACCATCGGTTTCGGTACGTCCCGTACGTGCTTGTGTTAAAGGAGTGCGCGTCGTGGCTAGAGCGTTGAGTAAGGAACATTGTGCACATAGTCGATGTAGTCTTACCGAAGTTCGCCACCAAACATTGTAAGGCACAGCCCGGTATCAGGTCTCGGAATTCCCGCCCGTGCGGGCCGTACCCGTGCAGGTCCCAGCGTGTCTTGAACATGTTCCCTGCGGATTTCCAAGAGGTAATTATCACGACAGGAGTTGATTCACTCTCGTGTTATTAGCTGGAACCCGATCTAAATTCATGCTCCACGCCAGCTCCTTTTGGGAAGTGACGTGAGCTGGGGGTGGACAATGCTTGGGATTCTTCCCGACCCGCTAGTTTACTTACATGCCCGTTTCCGATTGCCTCCCGAGACGCAATTGCGCTGTGTGAACTTAATTGACCGAGTATCGTATGCCCGAGCCATCTCCCTTGCAAAATTACAGGCTGTTTGTATTACTTGTCTCTTTGTTGCCTCCACAGATCTCATATGTACTTTTGTAACCCGATTATTTAATCCGCCCCCGTCACCAAACAGTCTGGAGGAGATCTCCAGAAGAACCCGTGCGAGAGCAGGTCGGTGACGGAGATCTTGCACCGCAGGCGTCAGATCACCGAAGAAGACTACGCTGATAAGGGGCCCGCCGGCAATTAGTATATATGGGTTGGAATTCTGAGACCCGTGTGCAAACCCCGTACCCTCACGGTACCCGTACCCGCGACCCGTGCGGGTTACCCATACCCGTGCAGATCCCTACTCCTCATTAAACAATACAAGCGGAACTTCGTGTCAAGTCCATCATTTCGTTTGACGCGCCTTTGATCAAGTGTTCTCTCCATGTATTTTTCCTCATCTGCACATGGTAGTACTTCGTAGAATTTAATTGATTGTAATATGCACCTTTCAAGTTCTTTTAACCTTCGACCCGTCGACCCAAACGCCTCCCTCGGATGATGTACAAGACTGCTGACAACAGCACCTCATCCTCGAAATAAAGTATATCTACTGACTCGTCCAAAAACAACGAACCAAGAACACCTATGGACAGTTCAAGCAAACAACCAATCAGGATGATGCATGACAACTCATATAGCGAGAAAGACATACTGAGAATACCGAAAGGGCGTGAATTTTCTACCAGCCACCGCTCTACAATACATACGTCACGCAGTACCCGCGAGCGGATGCGCCAGCACGCATTATCAATCACCGTGGACACACGCAACACGTGGAAATGATGGCCTCCTCGACGTTGACGTTCCACTGCAGGAGTTATGGCATGGTCAGTAGCCCACCTCTACCAAAATTAAAACAACAAACCAAATAAAAAAGGCCCCCTCCATTGTGTCTCGTTGCTAGCTCGAACATCGAAAAGGGCATGACGGCAGTGGTTAAAGAGAATGTTGGTTCAGGAGCGAGTCGGACAAGGAAAGGGACCCGTCCCCTGAGGAGCGGCCCAATACCATCGAAAACAGTAATACATCGAGCTCGTAGCTATCAGACAAACAATTGGACCTGAAAAAGCGACCCAAAAGGCAATCATCACGTGCTGGGAGAAAAGGACCAGTAGGGTGGCAAGCAAGGTAATACCCAAACATCATTCGAACTCAAGTACATTCAAATGATGACGACAGAGTGTCAGACAGCAAGATTTGGGGTTAGTCACAGTAGCGAGATGGTAAAACCAACCTTGACATCTGGGGAGGGCGAGATATAATATTCCTCACCCATTTCATAGGCCCCTGCAACGGCAGATGGGAGTTGTCGTCATCATTGTCGTCGTCCATAATCCAAGTGTATGACGGCGCATGAGGCTTGGAAAGCTGCTGTCCATGACATTATCATCAGCTTTTGTGGACAAGCCTTACAGCGTAGCATATACGCACCGGAGTCACCAACCTTACATTGTGGTGGCAGGTTTCTGCCAACTATCTGAACTTTGGTTGGCAGAAACTTACACTGCGGAATATTCAAACTCATTAATCTTATCCTCCTGTTAATTTTACCCCAAGGAACGTATTGTCCAAGGAATGTGGCATCATCGATGCATCTTCGACAGAGTGAAGCTTTGCAAGAACAGACACAATGCACGTAATGTAAAGTGATCACCTGTCCCTGTCAGTATGATGCATTAAGCCTTGCAGTCAATAGGACCTGTTGGTGCATCACTCTGTATGTTTTCAATCCGACCTGCATTGTGATAGATCTAAGAAAAGATAAATATATGTGTAGGTTTGACTTCGCTGTCACTGCGCACGCTGATGTTGACATACGATAGCGGCTGTTAAACATGTCCAACGGTTCAGCATGGTGCGGCGCTCAGCGCTCATCCCCACAAACATATAAGCTTTTCCCTCACACCGACTACCGTATAAACTGACTCCAAAGCATTAACCCGCATCATGTCACTAGCAGTCAACGAAGAACGGGTCACCTGGGTTTCGATGAGAGAACGCAGGGCGGACTCGATTGACATTGCTCTTCAAGACCAGAATATCAACACAGCCTTGCCACCTGCAGTGCCTGCACCCCCGTAAGTTCACTCCAGTCTACATCTCTTCCTTGTTGTCGCGGACTGATGCTTTCCCCAGATATCGACACGAGGCACCATCCGGACCACGCCCATGGATGGACTTCAGAAACATCAATGTTTCGACTCTTATGAATAATATTGATAAATCATGGTGGGGGTACCCTCAAAACCTATTTGGGAACTGGACTCCAGACCAAGTAGAGCATAGTGGGATGCTCATAAAGTGTTCGAAGAATCAGTCTAGCACCATTTATTGGATGGACGTGGGCACCGACGGGAAATTCGCCACCCCAGATATGACACGAGAAGGTCGTGCTAGTACGGCGACGACCACCACTCAGGATATTTGTGACGACGGTCACATTAGTACGGCGATGACCACCACTCAGGATGCTTGCGAAGACGGTCATATTAGTACGGTGACGACCACAAATCAGGATGAATTTTGGGATTTCATGCAGGGAGAGGTAAATCTCATTCGCCTCCTCTGTGCTGGCGTGTAAGAGATTTGCAGCGACCAGGAAATATCCGAGTGCGATCGTTATTTGTGGATGACTTAACGTCACCTGTCTTGCGCATGCTGGGAACAAGGTATGGAGTGTCTTTTGCTTGTCTATTTGCTCTGAAGGATCTCTTACCCAGATACAACATCGAACCATTCTATTTCACGTCCTCCATTAATTGGATACCATCCCGATACCAGGAAGCATCTAATCATGGAAAAGGAGATCGTTCAGTCCAGCACTTTTATTTTGGGGTACACGCTGATGGGCGCAACAGATATCACTATTACCCTGCCATTCGTACGAACACTGCACTCAAGCTCACCACTCTCTTCGCCTGCACCGGTGGCATCGCAATTTGCGTACCAGCGATCACCACAGCCATATTGCGCCCCACGGGAATATACCCAGATTAACACACAAGCTCCCTTTCCTTTGCGCGGTATGTATATTGATGTCCTTACGTTCACCCTTCAACGTCTTTTCTAGACGGCAACATGCTCTTCATTGACCTGCTCGCTATCCATATGGTCCGCGACGTAGAAACAAGCACAATTATCTCATACCACCCCGAATCTACATGGCGCCAGACATTCGCAAAGCGCCTCCACTCGCTCACGCGGCTCATTGGGGGCAGTGTCTACTAGCAAAACATATTTTCCAAGACTGAAGACCCGACGTTCCTCTTCCTCACCATTCTACGGTATGCACTATATGCATGGGATGAGTCCTTTGAGTCTCTGTATGATCACGTTAACAAGTTGGTATGTGATGTGCTTGTGCTAAATAAAAATATTGTTGCTCAAAGATATTTAGGAGTCGGATGTACAGCATGACAGTAGCATCGAGCTCACACGGGAGCTCCATGTCCTCCACGCGCATCTTCTGCACTACCAATCACTCATTCATGACTTCAGAGTATCAGTATCCTTCATCGAAACGACCCCCAATCCGGCCATGGAGTCCAAAACCTTCACTGACAAACAGCGCACGACCTCAGCTGAGCTTATGAAGCAGGAGAGCGAGAATCTACTCATCCGACCGACAAGTTTAATGTATTACTATTGAGCAGATAGAATGTCTACTTCCAAAGCAATTTCGTCTGCAGTGCCCTGGAAGATAAATGGCTCTCAGCAGTCGGTGCACACTAACGGATTCCACCTACCACTGAAGCAGCTTGTCTGTCAGTGCAAGGTCCGAGTGCACCATGTTTTGGATGCGATGCACATCCCTCATCGGGTGTTTAATGATCAGGACATTGCCGTCTTCGAGGTCTGCACCATTGCCATTTTTAAGCTTGCTCAACAGGCCATTAGTTGGAGGCAGGTTCGTGAAGCTCTCGCAGAAGATGGTGAACGATGCGGACAGGTTGCGCGTCGTTCCATTTGGAGCACTATGAACTGCATGTGTATAATTTGATGCAAATGAGATGCGCTCGTCTATGTCACGCTGATTAACCCAATAGGCGACTTCAAGATCGAACGGAAAGCGAAAGGCAGAAACATGATGCTTGAGAGGAATGCAGACGAGGACTGGTTGTTGACAACCGGTTGCATACAATGCGCCTACATATAGAGTTTCATAAGGCTACAGGTGCAAGGATTAACATGAAATCTCACAGGTGGATTTACAATGCACATACCGGCACATGTCTAGCAATATTTTGCTCCTGCATAGCTACATCAACTTCATCAGCCGGCGCCACAGGAGAAGGTACCCAGAGGGGTGAATCTCTTTGGTCAGAGTTGCGTGCACAGCGCGGATTAGCACATCCTTCACATAGTCTCCACTCTACATCACATCCTTCGAAGACTCGCTCGACATTGTAGCGCATGTCCCAATTGAAAATCCCGTGTGGACCATATTCTCCAAAGGAACGCCAGATCGAGGGACAAGATGGACCGCACGAGCTGCTAATGAAGGAAGTATCACTCTCCAAAGAGAGAGTATCCATCTTCGAGCTTCCTATGCAATATTCTTTCCTGTGCAAGTCTTCAAGCATGTGCTTTCCTGCAGGCCCAGCACGTACATTTCTTCCATGCAACGTGAATTCAGGGTACAGAGTGGCAACCCCTCCAACCGTCATAAAAGTCATATCTGCAGTAGTGTTCCCACGAGCAATGACTCCCATCGGGCCCATCGCGCCAGCTTGAGAGACAGAAATAGAGAGGTGACACTTGTGATAACGAATGAAACGAGAGACCGACAGGGCAACTGACGAATGCGACTTTTGTTCTCCCATATTCACATACCCCGCTACCTCCCGTAGAAATATATCCATCATGGAGAACATCCCATGAGGTACAATGAGATTTAGGTCACTCAAGGATGAGTCATATAAATCACCGAGTAGCACATTTAAAGCACAGCTTCCAGTAATAATAGTGCCGGTCTCATGCATCGCCTTCAGAAACCGATCTAACGAACCAAGGAAGAAGCGTTGTAAGACAGCGACAAGACGGCAGTGGGGAACACCCCGGCACCACGACCAGATTTTGCGCGAAAGTTGCTGCACAGCCAAAAGGTCGGGCAAGAGGTGGATGTGCATGATCAGGACATGTATCATGTCCTGCATTGCAAAAACTTGCAGTACATGAGATCTTTTCTTCACAGCAACTAAAGGACACTCACAAGTGGAGACCGCAGACTGCGGGAGGGTACTCATTGTGTTGAACTAGACAATGTTAGGGGTTCTCATACTTAGGGATCTGCATGGGTTAGGGTAACCCGCACGGGTCACGGGCACGAGTGCCATTCTGTGACCCGCACATAAACCCGTACCTCCACGGTACCTGCGCCATACTATGCTAGTATGTCTTATAATTTCAGTACTTGGGAATTGCCACCACGTCGGTGTATTGCTGTGATTAATGTGTTCGTACTCATGTGGCTCGAACACCTATCGAATGCGCACCTCAACCATCATGCCATCCCGGGACTCCCTTAACCGTGCGGATCCCTCGTACACCAAATCTGACATCCCACTCGCAGAATGCCACATCCCGACAACTACAGGCTGCATAGGTTACACTGTTTTCTTTCATTCATACAAGGAATTGCCTCCGGGCGATGCATATCGTTTTTTTAGGGCGGAGAGGGGGCGCGGGGACGGCGGCGGGCGGCTGGTGTCTCTGTGATACTCTCGAAAGTGCAGGCAGGTCCAGAACCGTGCGAGCAAGTGTAAGTCCTTGAATGAAAATTTCCATCTCCCTCCTTCAATCGTAACGTTGGCAATCCCGACCTGCATACACCTCGTCCAAGAATGAGTCAGCAAGCACAAAAAAAAAATGGGCGCACATGAAAGAAGTCGGTGGACATGAAAACGAGTCAGTGGGCACGAAAACGAGTCGGCGGGCATGAAAACGAGTGGGAAGGCCCATGAAAACTGAATATAATCGAGTGAACGGGAAGTAACCAGAACGCGCCAGTTTGCTAGAAGTTTCGTTAGCTCGGTGGAAAAGGGGTCTGCGTTGCCAGCAAGCATATGAGAGGCTGCGCCCACTGGCCCTAATATGAAATTCTTACACTGTCTTGCGATGTCTTTGCCTCAGCTCGTTGTCATGAACGGCACTCGCCAGTGTTCGCCGTCCGCCAGAAAAACTCTGCTAG
>Ga0153976_1000308_pt1 | contig 17345 bp, 18 predicted proteins | sample TSGA060MetaG_FD_104717 | JGI IMG/M metagenome (GOLD analysis project Ga0153976, IMG submission 104717) | Attine ant fungus gardens microbial communities from Georgia, USA - TSGA060 MetaG | ecosystem: Host-associated > Fungi > Mycelium > Unclassified | place: USA: Georgia, Yuchi Wildlife... | reverse complement strand
TGTTTCGATTGAACACCTTTTTCCATCATGTTTTGCCTCGCCCATAACACGCTATCATCAGATCATCATTTTGAGGTCCGCGAGGCCACGTGTGCTGTGATGTGTTCATAACAAGCTGATTCTCCGCAGGGCTCCCACTAGGCGCACAGGTCTGTGCCGCTTAGTCATCCATTAGTAATGGGATAAGTGCAAATTCAAATTCCAGTTTAATTCACCAACGAAATACCAACTATAATATGTCTGAATAATGTCAAGGGCATGCCCTCCAAGTCATCTTATGGCCAATTGCATAACATTTTCTACACATAGGGGCTTGTCTAGTATACTGGGAGGCTGGCGGCTTCGATTGCATGTATTGTAAACAGTTAAGAAGCCATTTTTCTCTCATATTGAGTTGTAAATGCATAGCCTCTTGATTTAGCCCATTAATTGACACATATAGGGTCTCTTGCGACTCAAAATAACCCTCAGGAGGGAGGCAGCCAGCTGGGAAGGCTGTGGCCATAGTTGTGCTATTTGAGTCAAATTTGTTTGTGAATTCAATGTGTTTTGCATTGAATTTAGCCTAATAACCAGACTTATCCCATGATTGATTGATGACTAAGCGGCACAGACCTGTGCGCCTAGTGGGAGCCTCTCCGCAGGTATTGATTATATAATTACTTGATGAATTGATAGAGCGATTTCTTGGACCTCTTCGGCTACCTTATTACTATAAGGTCAGACCTCACTCTTCCTTGTGTACTGTTATGTGGGCTAGTCCATGGCCGCTTCACATCTGGTGTTTTGTGTAGTGGTGTCCTTGTCTGACTGCACTTGACAGGAACTTGTCTTTTTAATTGTTTAGATGCAAGTCGACTGTATCATCTGCTCTCTTTTCTGACTTATTCGGCCAGCAAGCAGATTGTGCCAATTTTGCCAACTATTGAGTGAAGATTGATGACCTTGAGAAATAAGCAGTCTAGTCATCGACAGGACCCGGCTATGTACAGTCGGATGTACAGCTCATTAATTTTTTTTCGCTCAGAGCCTATGTTTGGTATCGTCGGTGGCTTCCAGTGTCACTTGTATATTTGTGAGGCTATCATCCGAATCAAATATTTCTTATAACGCATGGCGCTTCTTCAGAGCTCCCTAGATATTTCACAACGCATCCGGATCCAAGCAATCTAATCGAACTTCTTTGAACTTCTTAGTTCTTCGCGCACAGAATCGCGGCCACGTGGAGAAGATAGTTCCGGTCACCTCCGTACGCATGTGTGAAGTTTGGCTGAGCCGGCATTTATGAAGTTCGAAGTGATTTGCTGTCGCCCCTCAGATGTACAAATTGGTGTAAGTAACCCTCGGACATCCTCAACTTCTTCACTTGCTGGTTGGGAGTAATCAACCTGAACAACTGCCAGGCTGTTTCTTGGAAAGAGTGACAACGGTAATAATTATTTTCTGATACAACTTCAGCGCGTTTCTCTCCGCCCTGGCGAATCAGCTAGGCGAATCAGGACTTGATCATTTAACCCTGGGAGCTCCCGACAGTGTTTCCGGTGCTCTGTATGCATGAGTCGAAATGGTGATCAGACAAGGCGGCATCGATGATTTGCACTTGAGAGGATGCGGTCAGTGCTGAAAGAAGGCTGAGATATATTGTTGTTGAACATGTCGGATCTTGACACTGATGCCACAGCCGAATCAAAAGTGCAATTGCTAGCGTTGTGGTCTTTCCTTGGTTCAACTGCCTCTCAAGATGGACTCGCACAACATTATTACGCCGCATGGTGATGATATTTGACCCTGCAATCAAGAGAAGTCAGGCACCGGTGTTCCTCGAATTCTGCGCCGCAAGGCAGGCCCGTGTTAGGTAAACTTCACACCGGGCGGCTACTGGGTGCACTAGCTGCAAAACAAGTTGACGACAACTCCAGCACATTTCAGATAACCTTATAGAGTGGATATCGTATCGCAAGGACCTGTACTAGGCGTCAGTGGGATTTGAAGCGCCGCCAGGGGTCAGAAGCTAAAATATTTTCAAGATTCTCGGGGATGAGCCCTAAAAAGCGCCAGGGCCGCGGGACCCATGTATTGTGCACTATTCTTGCTTCTGTATAGACGACATGAGGCGCTCAAATCTCCATATAAGGCCAATGCGTCACTATCCTTGCTGGTTCCCTTTCTTGCCCACTTTCCACTTCTGCTATGGACACGTTAAAAAACTTACTTTCTCCCCTCTCTATGGGCACCGGGGCCATTCAAGATACAATGGTTAGTTTATGTATCTGTTAACAATTAACGTTGATTCACTTGTTTATGGGCCAGAAACTCGTCGTCATCGGTGGAACAGTTGAAACTGCCCGCCGGGTCTCAATGTCTGCATGGAATGGTTTCATTGATTGTGTGTTGTGAAATATACCATGTTTCCCGAGATTGAGCCCTTTTATAGCTTTCTTCCTTACAGCGCACTTCAGTCAGGATGATTACCCTTACGACTGGTTAGCATTCTCGCTGCATTGCACAAATCCACATCTCTAATTTCTTTCTGTCAGGCTGATGTATTGGTTATCAAAAGTGGGCTGTTTCACTGATATATCTATGTCCTCTTTTTCGCCTCCTGAACATGAACCAGCAACCTGCTTGGGGTCGAAGCAGGGAATTTGATATCACCACTCGTGCACTATCTCACAACGGCATCATTCAAAACACTACGGGAGACTTGGATGATGGAGAAGAAGACGAACCTCTTGTTCATGGCAAGAAGAAGCGCAAAGTCACATTCATTCCTAGTCCAGGTGGGTTGCTTGGATTCTCGAGGCGAAATTAATGACTGAGCTTGCTTCATACAGAGACTACGCATACAATATATTACCGTGGCCACTGGCTTAGGGTGTGTTTATTCAGAAAGATAAATATACTTGGCTAAACTCCGCTCGAAGATCACGAGGACGAAGCGCCAGAGTGACTATGGCAGCTATTCACTTAGAATCAGGTATGTGGCGATCATGTTCAGCCGCACGCGACATGACTCACGACCCTTAGCGTTGTGGCTCGTAACAATGACATCTTGAAGAAACTTGTTTTAGAAGCCAAGCGAACATATGAAAAGGATGCCGAGCACCGTGTCCACATATTCCTAGCCGATACGTAAGTGTAATTGATTCGTTATGGGCCTGAAAATATCGTACTAGACCTTATCAGGTCATATGGAATCTGGCGGTGGAACGGCGCCCGCCAGAAACGCCCAATGAGTTCCATCGTCCTTCAGCCCGGTGTCAAGGATATGATCCTCGCTGACTGCAAGGATTTCCTCGCTTCTGAAGAATGGCAAGTGCTCTGCGTTATTCATAAATGAATGTGAATTCTTATGTCTGCTGATCCTGCAGGTATGCTGAAAGAGGTAAGATTAGTGCCTTTGGTACTTCCTGTGGATTCGTCCTTAATTACATGCCTAGGGATCCCTTTCCGAAGGGGATATTTGTTACATGGTGTCCCAGGAAGGTATGCCCATCTCTCGAGGTACATCTGAGCATTCCTGTGGTTGATGTGAAATGGAAACCAGCGGGAAAACGTCGCTGATCCATTCTTTGGCCGGTGAACTCGGACTTGACATTTATGTCGTCTCTCTGTCATCCAAGGGGTCAGTTGAGTTACTATTCATTTGAGACAGTCGTGCTTATGTAGATATTTCCTCAGAATGAGTGATAACATGTTGACGACATTAATGGGGAATGTCCCTTCGAGGTAAATATATCAGCGTGTTCAGAGGTTGGGTCTCGATGATTTGCTCTTCCAGATGCATACTCCTTTTGGAAGATCTTGATGCAGCATTCACACGTTCGGTTTCTCGTGGTTCGACGTCAACGGGAGTACCGATTGTACCTACTGTCTCCGCTAAGACCAGCAAAGAAAATTCGGATGGTTCTACATTGAGTTTGAGCGGTCTCTTGAATAGCTTAGATGGCGTTGCTGCCGCTGAAGGCCGGTATGTTCTATCAGCCGACATCGATGGGAAACCTACTGAGGATGTCACACCTAGCCTCCTATTTGCCACCACAAATCATATTGAGCGTTTGGATCCGGCTTTGAGTCGTCCAGGACGGATGGATGTATGGATCAATTTTACCCATGCCACAAAGTGGCAGGCGGAAGGCCTCTTTAAGTGTTTCTTTCCCGCCAAACCATCTACAGAACTCTCTGAGTCATCTGAACGAGGTGGATCCGACGCCTCTCAGTGCAACCTTCCTCTTCCGAAGCGCAAGCGCATTCACGCTTTGCCCCTGTTAGCAGAAGAGGAAATTGCTGAGCTGGCTAGGAAATTTGCTGAACAGATCCCCGAGGATGAGCTTAGTGTACGTTGTCCAACTTCTACCTAGTCAGTGAGATATACTGAAGAGTTGCGTAGGTGGCTGCTTTGCAGGGGTATTTGCTCAAGAATAAGACCCGGCCGCGTGAGTGTGTTGACGAGATTACTACATGGGTGATTCAGGAGCGTGAGACGAGAGAGGCGCTCAAGAAGCAGAAGGCTGAAGTAAGTCCCATCTTTCTACCTCCGACCTTTGCTAATCACGCATCCAGCTTGAAGCAAAAGAACTGGCAGAAGCGAAAGAGAAAGCCAAGAAAGAGGTTTGTAACTACTAGCATTCATAATTGTTGCCTGACCATTGATACGGTATAGTGGGAGGCAAAAGAAAAAGAGGTGCTTATAGGGATTTGTGCATCATGCGATATACCTGACACATTTTCCCAACAGGACAAAGAAAATGCAGTTAATGAAATCAAGGGGGTCAGCCCACTTCTCAGTTCTGAAGTCTCTTTATTGACACCTTGGCAGAAAGGCGAGAAGACTTCCAGATCCAAAAGACGGTCAGTTGAAGCTGCTGCAATGGACTCGATGATGTTAAGCAGCTCCTATGAGGGTGGCATTGGCGCCGACGCTGACTCAGAAAATATGACTTCAGAGGAGGACACAAAGAAGGCCAGCGGCATTGCTCTTCTTGCCTCGAAAGACAGATGGGTTGCCATCAAGTCTCAGTCTACTGGGATGCAGACAGTTCCAGAGGAGACTTAGCTTCGTAAAACCTCTATTGTGGTTTCATCACGACTTGTCCGGCATCTTCTGATTACGTCTAGTAGTTCATGGTGCCCTCCGCAAGCAGCATATGTTGCCTGCTCGACTCCTGACCATACCGACCAATTTCTGTGCGTTTCGAGTCTCGAATGTTTCTTGCGTCGGCCGATGATCCAGACATGCATAGATGGCAGCCTATTTGATTCACCCACATTCACCTGTATATCCTTAGGGTTGCAATATACACATGCTTTATCACGATATGGCTGTCTGAAGGTGATGGTTTGAACACTACGAAGGTGTTCATCATTAGATGCTACGGAAATCACACTTGTCCTAGGGTAACATAAAGGTCTAAGAAATGTCGTGCTGGCCTATGAGGATTTAAGATTAACATCAGAAAGTGTTTTGAATGCATCCTTGTATGCATCCAGTAATGCCTTGACTCTCGTTCGCTCAGCAACGAGTGCTTCATCCTCATTGAGGAGGTTAGCGAAGAGTTCAGGTTTATAGAGTGATGAGACGAGACGATTTTGAACGTGTTGGCAGGTATGATTAACAAGGAGATGCATGATTGCTTTTGGTATTAGGTCTTGAATGCTTTGTCGTACGATGTTGAAGTATGATGTGATGAGTGATCGAATCAGATTGGTCTCCATTTCTTCTCGTGCAGTGAGCTGTGATCCCTCCACGGACACCTGAACCTTGTCAGTGATTTGACACGTCAGAAAAATGTTTTGCACCTACTGCTTCAATGTGTTTACCCAAACTCTTCATATCCCAGGCAGCACTGTTCCCATCCAAACCCCTCTTCCCAGCCATAAGCCCAGAAGAGAGCGTTGAATCAGCACCAGAGATATCTCGTCCAACTGGTACAATGCCGGTCTCGGAGGATCCTGCCGCATGAGATCTGTCCAAACTAGAACCAGCGATTGGTCCAGGTCCATTCTGGCCAAAGAAATAATTCAAGAACGTCTCACGCGCACTAGAAGACGAATCGCTAGTGCTGCCAGCGAATGCGGACGGACGCTGATGTGCTTGAGAAGGGCGACTGGAGCGTGTTTTGGATGAAGAACGCTTGCCAACAGCATTGTTCTGATTGGAGGAGTTGACGACGGAGGATATTGAACCCGCCGTACGTGAACGATCATGCGATCCAGACGTAATACGATTTTCACGGGGCGGAAAGAGGCTCGTTGGAGCATTGATATCATCCGAGAGCTCCTCGTCAATATCCTCACCAGGTGTTGAACGACCATTAGGATGTTCTGTTGAAGCTGGCTGATTATGAAGACAGTGATCAGAAGAGAGGGTGAAAATTCTTGATAGGAATGACGCACTCGAGATGATATCAGGGGTTTGGCGGGCGTTGGTGTCTGTTGTGAAGCTGCTGTTGAGCCACTAATGAATGCAGGATGGTTGGTGTTGATGTACGCTGCTTGGATCTCGATTAAGCTTTGGGCATACTCGGAAGTGGGTCCGAGGCGTTCTCGGAGGAGTTCAGATACAACTTCAATAAGTTGAGCGTGAAGTCTTGGAAACCGTTGAAGCTCCTGAGAAAAATTAAAAAAAAAATTTCGGAGCAGTACAGGAGTGCTTACGGCGCTCGTACAGTTATGGCAAATTTTTACCAGCTCTTCGTAGACAAGCTCAACACACCGTAATCCCGGAGCTTCGAGGAGCTTGATCTGAGGCTTCACGAGTAAATCAAATGCGACCTCTGGCACGAAGAGGCTTGGCCTCGGCCCAGTGGAATTTCGAATGGCGGTACGGATATCTTGGTTATCCAGATTATGCGTAGCATCGATGGAGGTCAGGGCTTGACCAAAGACATCGTTGAAAATATAGTATATCCGCGCTCCGCCGGAGAGTTCTTTCGTAGATATATCAAATTTGGTACCTTCAATCGACGAAACGAAGTCGCGGGCAAATTGGGTCATTAGCCGCAGAATCAAGGAACCTTGCTGGGAAATGTTAGCGCTCACCAGTGATGCATTTTAAATATAACAAAAGTCACCTGGTTCTTATCACCATAAACAGCTGCATCACCAAACGAGTTGAGTTCTTGTTGAGCTTGACCCATCAGAGTGTTTAGTCTGGCTTTCATGTCCGGAAGTTTATCACGGATGTGGGTCATCAACACCTATCCAGCATTAATTCCTAATTCGGTCGAGAGGCATACGGCATGCACCTGATTCAAAGTCTTCGCCAGGTATCGTGTACCATTTTTGTGCGCGATGTTGCGATATGCCGAGTGATTACGAAAGAATTCTGTTTCACTCCCAATAGCGTCACTCATACTTTTTTCGGTATTAATGTCCTGCTGGCTGCGGTTGACAACACCGATGAACCCAAGCTTTAAGGGATAGACGCGTCCCGTAAGGATATCCAGAGCATTGGTGCCAGCATCCATCAAGTCGAGCTTGGTTAACACTCCGATTGTACGCCGGCCCTGGGGATCGACCGAGCGGGCAAGTTTCAACGATTCAGAGTTTGCGAGATCGACATTTGCAGCTGAAACAGCAAGGATAACACTGCGGAAAGATTATGAATTTCCATGTGTAGAAATATACAACCAAATACCTGTTGGGGTTTGAGATGTGATCAAGTACCAAATTCCGAATCTGTTTTTCAATGTCACTGGGTTGATCACCAACAGGAATCTGAAAAAGTATGAATTATGCTGGACTCCGAGTGACAGATGAATAAGACCTTTGTCAGACCGGGCAGATCCACCAGAGTCAAATCCAAAACATTGGGACTATATATCCGCAGGGAGATAGGTAGCTTGCTTATACCTTTATTCTGTCCAGCCACTCGATACGTCTCTTGTTCAATCTCCTTTCGAATCTCATTGAAGTCTGTGAAACGTTTGTCGATGTGAAGAAATTGACCCCATTCCGTATATGAAGACGCGTTGGGTGATGGCTCCGCAGGCGTAGGCGTGTAGACAAGCTGGAGGACGAGCGGTCGCCGAGTGACAATGCCTTGACCACGAGGGAGAAAATCTTTCCCAACAATGCTAGACCAAACATTAGCAGCCATATACACGATTTCCTGTGGACAAACATCTTTACGTTTCCAAGACACTGGATTTTCCGGCTGACTGACTACCAACCTTGAATGGAAAAAATCAACTCATATATCAACGTCGAGGAAATTGCTACATACAACAACGATTTGGGGCATGTCTAACTCCCCTCCTAATACAGCGCATTCATGTCCCTTGTTTTCCAAGGAGAACTCATGGTCATACCTAGATTGCTGAAGGTGTTCTGGAGCTCGTTGACAAGTCCAATGAGTTCCTGGTCCATGGTTATCGGGTTGCGAGGTATAGCCTTGTACTGAAAATCGAGAAGAAATGAGCGGAAACCCGCAGGGGTATTGAAGCTTGAACGACCGTTTATTTGGCTATATTATATTTTGGCGATCAGATACTTGCTGCACACAGGCTGGGAATCAAAATATCAGTAAACTTTGTCCGGTCATCTGTGACACTTCACTTCGTACATATCCTATAATACCTCTTGTTCTCCCTATGATGTTCGCATTAATCTAGCTTCGCTCTGGTTTGTATCCTCTTTCTAATCTTCTGAGATGATGTTATTCAAATGAACAAGGCCCGAGACTAGAATCTATCACGACTGTTTCAACCTGTCATGTTATATATCTTCTGGAATCTGAAGCTCATCCCACTGCCAAAATGCGTCGTTTAAGTTCATATTCACCCTTGCAGAGGACTCATCTTTGTGACGTGTCTCGTTATTCCTCTATCTGTTACGAGTGCCTTTCAGGGAGGGTGCATCACGGATTGAGCTCGTTATGTCGAGTTTTGCCATGCCAAGCTCCATTAGTCAATTGTTCACCCTGAGGTCTGTTGTTTACCTCTAAGCACCCCTTTGTACCAAAGGCGGATGTCGACTTGCAAGGTGACTTTCCTGCTGATCACAGGCCGATGCTTGATGTTCTGGATGATCGTACCTTCGAACATCCGATTGTACTGGCCAGGAAGTCACCCCAATCGAGTGCGTGAGATACAAAAAGACGCTTTTTAAATGCCAAACGGATGGACATGTCTGCCGATGCATCGTGTGCCTGCAATCATAAATCATTACTGCATTTCATCATAAATGCACTCTTGTGGCACGATTGGGTCATTCGCGTTGGCGAGGGCTCATCGACATTTCCTGCGTTTCTCTCCTTGCTTGAGTATCGACTTGACTACCCTGTCCCTGTACACGCTCGCCGATCCATATACGTTGACCGCATAATATTTTCCAACAGGTAATGGCAATTGGACATGGAACAATTCATTACACTGTTACCGGATCACGCTATCTAATGTCCATTAATCAGAATGGCTGGCGCACTGACTGATCCAGCGGCTAGTGCATCCCAATCACTGTTGCAGAGGCTATATAAGTATTCAAACTAACGAAATACCAATACTCACATATTGCAGAAAACAGGATGCATCTTCATTCTTCGAACGGTCAGGCGGTTCATGGGGTTATAGGCAAGAACTTTGCTCAGGAAGTCATACACATCAGCATCCATTGTCTTATCCACAGATATCTTGTCGTAGGCGTAATCCCGAGCAACCTGGTCAAACTCGAATGGTGCCTAGAAGGAAAGATCTTTCACTCTCGTGAAATCGCAGATATGAAATCAATACGCACATTACTGGTGATTAACATATGCAAAACACAGCCCATTGCAAAGTAATCAATTCCAAAACTGTGTAACTGGCACTTCCACACTTCGGGTGGCGCATATCCCTCCGTTCCATTAGCCAGGTCTGTCTGGTGCGGATTGTGGATCGTGGCCCATAAGAGAGGGAATGTATCCCCGCCCAGCCTTTTTAGCTGATGGAACAAGGGATAATCTTTCTCCGAAACTGTGGCGTGGTCAAATACTTGGGCGAGTCCAAAATCAACGAGTTTGAGATTGAGCTGAGAATCAAGCATCATATTCTCAAGTTTGATATCTCGATGTATGATACCACGAGCATGGAGGTCATGGATAGCAAGAATCTATGGTAAAGTCTGAGACAGAGTCGTAACGATCGGAGAATGTTCACATACTAATTGTGCGATGTAGAATCGGGCCGTTGTCAAGTCCAAAAAAAAGCCCGAGCGTTCCCAATAGGTATGCATGTCTCCGCAAGGTAGATACGACTCGAATGCTTGGTCAGGATTTATCAGATACTCGAACAATAGGGATGTACTCACCAAAGCGATTAAGGCCTGTTCTTGCGCTGTTTGGAAATAAATTAACTCCACAACCCACTCACAACCTTTCGCAGCGCGTAATGCCTGAATTTCGTTCAAGATAGCAATCTCCTGTGTCATTGTTCCTCTCTGCATCAACTTTACTGCAATCGGTCGGCCCCCGACCGCTGTTGCACGGAAAACCTGTCCAAAGCCACCTTCGCCAATTGGTATCATGTCCATCTTCAGCGCTTTCATGAACGTATCTTTTCTGTAGTAGGTACCCTTTGCTTGGAAGGGAGGAGGCATTTTGTTTTCTTTGCCATTACTGCTAGTGGTTTGGATCTTACACTTGGATGCCTTCAGTAACGATGATGACAGCCCTGGCTGGGGCCTCTTATTAGGTTTAGAGAGCTCTGTAAATGGCAGGCGTCTTTTTGGTGTGGACATTGCTGCAGCCGACTTTAATTTCTCCTCGGAGTCATCTGTTACGAGCGTAGCACCTTCAGAAGATATGGCAGTAAAAATCACAGGAGGCGAGGGGAGAGGATTAGCTGAACTTGAGGGCGAGGCCGGAGAGAGTGTACAGGCAAACCTTGTGAGAACATCTGTCGGAGTAGTCGGTGGTGTAATAGCCACATCAATGAATGAACCACTGGACGATTCGAGGAGGACATTTAATTTCGTTGAGTCGTCGGAGCCAGGAGCATCTGAAGTAGGAGGAGTGCTATCAAAATTTATACTGACAGTCGAGACCGATATTTCTGTAGTAGTTTCTTCCGGAAGAGAGGACGCATTGAAGATATCTGGCGTAGTCCGTTGCCAGAGTTTTGGGTAGTAACCCAGAAGCTTGCTTACAAGGCGGTACGGGAGTGCCAGGCAGTATTGCATGTATCCAAGAAAGCTCCGCCTAGCACAAGACCTTATATTGCAAAGCTTTTGTGGAAGGAAATGGGCGAGAGAGGGCTCGATAGAAGAGCCTGATAAGCAAAAGAGCGTGGAGTTGACCATGAAGCGTTCGAGGCTACAAACCCCTGTAAGGATGCAAACCATGGAAGCACACAGTTTAAGAGGGTATGAAAGAATGCGGAATGCTACCCGAAAGATCAGGGAGGAAGAGAGATAAAAGAGAGAAGCGAAAAAGAGCGGGATATCAAAAGCCAGTTCGGTCATTATCACAGTCCCTCGTTCGCCACTCGCACGAGACGAAGGAAATAGAGACAAGGAGCAGATGTAAGGAGTATCTGAAAAGAGACACGAAAATTTTTTAGGCCAGTGCCTTAATGAACAGCCATCCGAGCAGAGGAGGAGAACTGAAACGTTTTCGCCGAGTCCGAAACCAAATTAACGATGATAAGGGGGCCAGTCGCTGTCTTCAAGTGGCTCGGACCGGAATTATGAGTGACCCCTTGACTGGTGAAATCCAAGATGAAGTAACAGTTTGATTTACAGAACCCGGTATGAACGGAGACAGGAAAAATGAGCGGTAAATTCCGAGATCATCCTATTTATTTGGATTTCAGCCTGGCACCTCCATCAAACGTCTAAATGGTCGCTGAACGCATCCTGAGTATTCAATCTCACGTCGTCTTCGGTTATGTAGGAGGAAAAGCTGCAGTGTTTCCTCTGCAGTGCCTAGGATACGATGTTGATGTGAGTAAACTTCTCAGATTGGACTTAATCGGAAGAGCTGATCAGTGCAATCCCAGATTATCAACACGGTCAACTATTCTAACCACTCAGGCTTGCACACAATTCTGACCTCCTGATCATGAACGCTTACTTTACCTGACCAATAGGTTACGGACGTGCTGGCGGCACCAAAACTTCCGCCGCCGAGCTCAATTCCATATTTGACGCGTTGGAACAGAATGAACTGCTCGTGCCTACTCGACTTCTGACTGGGTATATACCTGAAGCCACGTCACTCATCGCAATTCAACAGTTCGTGGAGAAACTGAAGGAAAGAAGACAAAAATTAATATATCTACTTGATCGTGCGTAGCATAAACCGACTTTCATGTGGGTGATGTATAACGAACTTTCCTCTCAGCCGTTCTGGGAGATGCAGGGAAACTATATGTCTCTGCAGATGTAATACCCGTGTATCGTAAAATGCTTCCTCTTGCAACGATAATCACTCCAAACTGGTACGAAGTCGAGTGCGGAACTTTTCCCTTTTATACTTCATATCAAATTTGACCGTGGTTTAGAGTTCTAACCGACATATCTATAAAAGACATCGAATCTCTTCGAGAAGCTCTCAGCATCCTACACGAGACATATCAGGTACCAAACGTTGTAATCAGTTCCATCCCTTTGAGGCCATGGCTTCTCGCTGCATTACCACCCTCTCTATCACCCCCAACATCTGATGGGGAATCAGAACATCTTTTTTGCCTTGCTTCTTCCACGGAACCCAGTCCTAGTGCCATGCACGTTCATGACATTGATGGACAAAAAAAAATTCATGGTTCCACCAACACCTCTAAAAGATACCTTTACAGGGTACATGCTGCTTGTATCCCCCTTCTCCCAGGCTACTTTTCTGGTGTGGGGGATTTCTTCTCTGCCCTCGTTCTTGCCCATTTCCAACTTATCTCCCCTCATCCAAGCCAGTTCATGAACTCCCCTTCCCCTCTATCTGAGCTCTCAAATTCCCTCACACCCTTAACGTATGCCGTCTCACTTGCAGTTACCAAGACCCACACAATCCTTGCAAAAACGCACGAACATTCAGCTTCACTCCCGGCTGATGAACGTCAACCTTCTGATGATGAATTGGATGTTATGAACCCTATACGACGGGTTAAAAGGATGCGGGGGCGCGAATTAGCGTTGATCCAAGGTCAGGACATCATTCGAGGTATCGGGCTAACTTCTGAAAATATTCGGTGGATGGGAGAATGGGATGCATTCTGGGGGCCTTGAATGTCTGCTTCCAGCTGGTAGGTGGCATTTAAATGATCAAAATCTTGTCCCTGCTTGGATCAGAGAGTGATAAACTTATTTTTTTCGTAATATCATATGGTGATAGGGTAACAATTGCACTACATTCTCTACTCCTACAGTACGGTCTAATACAGCAGCAATCAAGACAGATTATCTCCTACTCGCCCCTGTTGAGCTTATCAAGTGCCCTGGGTCCCTGTTCAAACCACTCCTCCCTTGATATCCAAAACTCCTCGCGGTTTTTCATGATATCGGCGAGCACAGCACCACCTAAAAAAACCATATGCTTCCTCCGTGGGGGATCTTCAATCCTAATCTTGAATTTCTGTGTGACAACGTTAGAGAATGGAGATCGTGAGGAAAAGCAGACGTGACATACACTCAAACGAGAAGCATCGCCATTCAGGACCCGGGTCAAGTATAGTTGTTTCATTTCTTTTTCAAGGCGACTGGGAAGACCGGGGTACATACTTGAACCCCCGGAGAGCACAATGTGTTTATATAGTTCTGCTCGGACATCAACAGCAGCTTGTTGAATCGTGCCGAAGAGTAGTTCTGTATGATGATACTGATCAGATTGAGAACAAGAGGAGGAAAGATGTATATACCTGCCACGCCAGGAGATTCAAGGTCAACAAGGTGGGGCTGGAACATGCACTCTGGTGCTTCAAATCGTTCCGAGCCAACCTTGATTGTCCGACCATCAGGTAGCTATCAAGCAATCAATCAGTCATAAGAGAGAGCATAATAAATAAGGATTACTGTGTAATTCTCTACAAGGGTGGTTGTCTCTTCGGCTAGTTTGGTATCTTGATCAAGATCATAACTGGCATTCACAACAGTTCAGTGATGCAGTAGAATATTAAGGTCAGCAAGCGAACCTAACATAACAGAGTTTCTCTTTGATCTCGCGCACGGTCTCGAAATCCGCAGTACGGTTGAACGCGTATCCTCTCATGAGTAAAAGCTTGATCAGATATCGCGTTACATCGCGACCCGCAATATCTAATCGGCGAGTAAGATGTGGCATGGCGAAGCCATCATATACCGGTACTATGTGCGTAACACCATCTCCAGAATCCACGACCACTCCAGTAGTCAAACCTATGCGAATATATCAGCCATAAAATCAAATCAGGTTGCCGAGTGACACACCTTGCGCATAGAGTGTCAACACTGCTTGAATAGCAACGTACACGCCTCCAAACCCATATTCCTCAAACATAACCTGACACATCTTCTGCCGATTTACTTTTGGATTCATAGGCGGTTCGGTCAACAAAACCTTCCTTCCCCTTGGGTCAACTTTCAATTTCTCATCAAATGTATAGTCCCAGAGATGCTTCATGTCTTCCCAGTTTTTCACAATACCATGTTCCATGGGCTGTGTCACCTGCAGGTAATTTCGATTCTGAGCAGCTTCGTCGCCGATCATGATATCTTTGATTACAGCAGATCCTACCCGCTCTTCAGCGCGGAGAATAGGTCTACCAACTATAGATGGAAATACTGTTTTGAAAGGTCTTTTAAGTAGATAATCGGAGTATTTGGATGATTGCATGTACCGTGCTCAGGAAAGTTGGAACCTGCATAACCAACTTTGACGAACTGGTTGCAAAGACTTGAGGCTTGATTGAATTAATTGAAAGTCAAATCAAGACCTACACCAGTACCATTATCTACGACGAGCGGAGTTTCTGAGTCCATGGTGGTACGGTGCTGCTATGGAAGTGTTCACAATAACACCGTATTTGTCGTTGTTTTTAATGAACAACATATGATTAATGAAAGATGCCTGCTCAGTGACTTATCTCACTAGTCTTATAAACGAATCTAGATTTGGATTCAGCATTTAGATGTCACTAAGACGCGGTCTCAAACATTAAGGAGATAGTGATGCAGTCATCAATGATAGTAGATGTGAAGACAAAGTTTCTTGGTGAAGCTTGGTGGTCGAACAATCAAGGGCGTACGTGGCACTTTGAAGGTTGGCGACAGCTTGGAGGTCATTTGATCGTTGGAGCGATGAGGCGAGCCAACTTAGGAAGTATGACAGCTTTTGTCTCCGTCCTTCCTTCCTCGCAACGAAATTTGTCTCGATCATCATTTCCGCTCCATCAAAGATCCATTCTCTAGGCTCACCAGTAAACTCAACTACTTTCTTCGCTATGCAGGAACCGTGCATGTTCGTCGTTGTGTTGAATGAGCCAATCGACCCCTTTCCTATTTTCTAGCATCATGTATTCCTGGAATATTAGCTTTAAAAAAATGACCATTGAATTTTGGTCATGGTCTTCCTCTTTCTCTCTCGATCACTTAAACCTGGCATCTTCTGTAACCTGATTCTCACGCAAGTGTCGAGTGCGGGGTGCCACCAAGGAACCTAGTTCGGTATGATGATAATGAAGCAGAGGCAAGTACAGGTGCACATGACCTGTTTTGATAGCCATAGAATAGGCTTAGGATACCAGAACTCGAAGCTGATGGTGGCGTAGGCAACTTTGACAGAAGTGTTAGAAGTAAACAGCGCTACTCGGAACAATCCGTAATGATGGCAGGTCTTCTTAGCATCATTTCACCCAGTCGATTCTTTTGGTGGAGCTTTTTGACTTCTTTCGCTTCTTGATTGAGGTAAAGAAACATGCAAAAGATATGAGACTATTCTCAATGCTACAGAACAGATGTTCGTAATGATGAGGTTCTCAAATGCTGATTTAGTTTTACCGCCATCTATAAAGCACTGGAGGCTGCATCTAGGAGGTCTGGGTCAGGGATGAAGAGCCACACTACTGTTAGAATATTAAACTAAATATCGTCTTCCTATGGTTTTAATTATTAGTTTTGTACTCCATATTTGGGGATCGTTGGGTAGAAAATTGCGCCATCGTTTACTGAATGCAGCTCAAATATATCATTTGTAAATCAGTCTTACCATGATGGATAACAACCAAGACTCATTTTTCAAATAGTTGTGCTACCAGAACAGCATTGCAGGGGTAGCAGCAGATAGGGTACTCACCTGTATAACACTATAGGGCACACAGAGGGTACCAGAAAGGCTGTTTTAGTCTTAGGATCACACACGAGTAGTAGTGGGTTCGAAGAGTCCTGCAGCATGTCAGTCTTGCGCTGTGATATGCGTGCTACTACTGCGCATCCCACGGCATACTATTTACAATAACATAAGTACTTAAATTATAAACCATCTGATCGCCTACTGATTTCGCAAGTAATCTGTGACACATGGGTACAGTGTCTTTCAACAACCTGACGCATGGCATGGATCAAGGACCATGAAGCTAACGAGAGGGACCCATGCTGCTGTTTGTGGCTAGACGCAAGGTTCTATATTTAGTTCCAGGATCGGCGATGTAGCGTGAGGCATTTCTCTATGGTGGAACTTGTAACTTACTCCACCGAGGGGCTGGATAGAAATATACGTTCAGAAAAAGTTTCAGCTTCCTTGAAACCCATTTGTTAGATGGACAACATTTATCGTAGTCGCAATTGGATCAAAACCTATATTTAGATGCATTTGTGCGGCGCGCTGGTTGATAGACGCAGAATATCCGCAGTTCTTCTTCCCACATGTCCATCACAGATATGATCTCTCTTCCTCGGAAATGAGTCTCAACTCCTCAATAGTGACCACGGTATATTCTCCATCACAATGTCAGATTAGGACTTTCAGCCTCCATGTTCACAACTTGCCTGTAACTGACTCTCAATCAGTAGTTCCATTCCCACAGAGACTTTAATCATCCTCACCCCATTAGTACTTCGAACCCAACGCTAAACCACTTGAAGAGATGTCCTGGATTGGTCCGATCAAGGATCTCCTCGGATCATCTTCGCGAAGCTGCGCCAGGTATAAATTCTACTGGACCGCTGTCGATGACACGATTGTCGCTCTGGATTATTATTAAGCCCACTCCACCACATTATGCTCTTCTGGTGTATTATGGTATCTTCCCAAAGAGCACAACACTCCGGGCAACGCATCATCGTTTTCGTCGCGACCGAAGTCAAGTGTGATGATTCGGCGCGGTAATTTCGCGACTTCACACAATCTAAGCCCGATCATGATCTGTCCTTTGATGCCATGGCATGATATTCAAAATCTCTTG
>Ga0153976_1000307_pt1 | contig 17368 bp, 22 predicted proteins | sample TSGA060MetaG_FD_104717 | JGI IMG/M metagenome (GOLD analysis project Ga0153976, IMG submission 104717) | Attine ant fungus gardens microbial communities from Georgia, USA - TSGA060 MetaG | ecosystem: Host-associated > Fungi > Mycelium > Unclassified | place: USA: Georgia, Yuchi Wildlife... | reverse complement strand
TCCATTCGCAAGCGTGCCACTGCGTTTGTCGATGCTCGTGATGATCTTGAGACAAAGATTGGTCGTCTCTCTCGTCGTCTCAACTTCCTCATGACGGAAGCAGACTTATGGCGAGACAAATTCGTCACCTTCGAGCAGTACGCAGAACGCTTGAGTGCCGAGGCTGGGCAGCTGCGTAGCAAGATCGGGAAGGAGCAAAGGGAGACGAAACGCCTGAGTGGTTTAGTCAACCTCACCGCTACTGAAAAGGCGAAGTTGCAGTCACGTAAGGATCAATTGATGCGTACGCAAAGAGATGCTAACAAAGTTGCGTAGAGCTGCAAGATACGGAGCGTGCACACAAGGAAGCTCTTGTTGAGCTGGAGCGCATGCGTGAGACCATGGAGAGGATGGAGGAAGAACGTGCGGAAATGGTTGCTGAGGTTGAAGCGCAGATTGAGCGTGCACTGGCATCCATGGCTGTTGACGTCGAGTCTGACTATGGAGATCTGTCATCCCGTCCAGGCTCCCGGATGTCAGCAGCGAGGTCTACTAGCGGACGCTCGCGGAAATCTAGTGACGGGGTCAAGGATGGTTCGGTCACTAATGGATCCAGATTGCGCAGCGTCGGGACGGGATCCACACTTGCGGAGCAATACGAGAACGGCGATGAGACTCTTGTGCACGGAAAAACTGATCGTGAGACCGACACGATTGCGGAAGAGGATGAACCATCGTCACCCACAAAGAAGAAACGCTTCTCTGCAACTCAGGGTGAGCTCGTGCAAGATGGCATGATGGCTGTCGACGAGGGTATCAGCGAGAGGAGCGACAGGATCGCACAAAAAGTATTGCAGATCCAACAGAAGGTGAGCCTTCTTGCATTGATTATGAGCGGCGCTAGAGCTAACTGAGCTGTCAGCTCGAAACTGCATTGGCCTCTGAACGGGTCCAAGAATGGAAGAGCAGGTCTGCTGCTGGTCATAGTTCTACAGAGGACGAACGAAGCAACGACTCTGATGTTATTCATGTTCGTGCGCGCCCACTCAAAGGAACGAAGCTGGTGAATAACCCTCCTGGTAAAGCGAAAAAGAGAGACCGTAGCGACACTACATCCTCCACGCGAACTGGTACAATCACCCGTCGTTCAGTAGATACCATATCTTCGGCAACCCCTCGCCGGGTACCTTCTCCGCAGGCAGAACAGAAACTCTCTGGGCATGTGGATTCTCAGATCGAGAGTAGTGCTGATGAGGGTACTGTATCTGGTCCCACGCAATCCCTCCGTAAGATTGCCTCCGGCGCATCTCTGTCTGCGCTTTCTCCTTCCATTGCAACGACACCATCCACTCCCACCATTGTCCCTGCTGTCGGCCCCATCACAGATGACTCTGACACAGATTTTCAGAGCGCTTATTCTACGAGCCCTCGGGATAGTTACGTCAGTTTCGATGGACGCCAAACCCCCCATTACCATGACTCTGATGATTCCACTGATTCCACTGGTCAAGGTCATTACGGGCAACGTGTTACTTATCAGCTCACTAGATCGCCTGTTAGAGAACGAGTTTCAAGCACAGCGACGGCAATTCTTCAGACTCATTCAACTTAGTTTTTAATCCTTGGTGAGGATACAGTCGTGTCGAAAGGGCGGGTTCTTACTCGACTGCAATCAACAGCCTAATTTATACCTATGCAACAATACCCACTTTTGCATCATCATCTATTATCGTTACTCTGGGTTCTGCGTTTGTTTTACCCAACCACGCTCGTTGCTTCCTCGCCTTTGTTACTCTCGACTTCGCGTCAACTTCATTGCATATAATGGTGATCTACTACTACAAAGTACATATACTAGCAAATACAGTCTTTACAGTGAATACATCAATCTTTGCGCTCTAGTTATGTGTCCATCCTACGGCGATTATTAAAGGCTTTGACTACAGATGCGATTTGGCCAAAGAACCACGCTTGAGATGTCTTGTCTGGTATGAACACGAATTTGTCCTGGTCCTTTCCAGACTTATGAGTGAAACGGATGCCAGTGTCTTCCACCGCAATGCCCTGCACCATGGTTAGGGGGAGATCCCAATCAAGGCGGAGCTTTTTCGACCAGAACGAAAGAACTCGTGACGAAGTCAGCAATATGACGTTGTCACTACCGGGAGATTCTATCACACACACACTCAGCTATGCTCCATAAGATAAACAATTGCGGACATACCAATGTGTGCGACGTATGCCTCTTTGCGGAATGAGCCGTTGTCGAGATCCCTCATCCAATACTGACCCAAAGCTTCTCGGACGGAGAATGGCTAGTAGATGAAGGTCAATGAATGAGACGCAACGCTCCAGAAAGCCACTTGCCACCAAAATACCATCAGACGGAACATGCCTTGGCTGTAAACATGACAGTGTAAAGATCTAATCGTGTGGAATACTGTGATCACTCACCAGACGAACACGATCTCGCTCTGGCTTGTCAAATACCGTAGTTGTATTGCGGATTCCTGAGTGGCGGACGATAAGCTAGCTGTGTGCGAGGAAGATGGCACGACAGACCTTCGGACAAGTTAGACGCAAGATCAAAGACGCCAACGGCTGGTTTGGTAACAACGCTGCAGACGAACGAGGTGAATAGAAGATACGTCGTGGTATGATTGAACCTACCCCACAAGGCCCTTCCCGACGCCCTTGAAGAAGCCAAGGGCTCCTTCTGTCTCGGCGCCTTGTATGGGTTTTGTCTGGGAAGGTTCATTAAAGCTCAGACAACAGAGAAGTCGAGCGGAATAGACCTACAACAATACCTTCCATTGCGCTAACCACACTACTCGCAAGGGCTTCGCCTCCTGCTGCGACTCCGTAGCTAGCATTCTGTGTCAGTCGCGCACGCTTACTCAGAAAACGTTCTCCCTCACATTGCATGACGCGGGCGATTGCGCCGCTGACTCATTCTGCGTTGAGCCTGGTACTCGGAGTCAAACGTTGCTGCAGATAGCCCTAGACAATGACATTAGCGACGATCTAATTTGAACTTGCACGATTCATACCCTTGCCAACACTGCTGGTGAACTTAGTCATACTATCTGACAAGCCAAACACCGTTTTTTTCACAAAACTAGCGGCACCCTGGTAGAGCATCAGTTTAAATATCATACGCACAAATCAACTCTCGTACCTTGGCGATTCCAATCCCCAACTCCCTGTTGCCATGCATAACAACTCCATTGTATGGAGCATAGAAAATGTCTGACACGCCGGAACTGACATTCGTGAAGAGCCCGACAGGATTCCCAATGAAATCTGCTGATCCGAGGATACGGTAAAGTTGACGAAGAATATCTTGACGGTAATGGTAAGTAATCCTAGTTTGCAGTTCAGGTATCGTCAGTCGCATGTCTTTGATGGCCAAGGCATTCAACTCCAAAGGCGCGTCATTGATGTTACCCAAGGTCATCGTCAATGCATTGACGACAACAGCTAAAGGGTTACGAATACCGAGCCTGGAGTGGAATAGTTAGTGCATGTGTAGTTTACGGGCCAGAGGCATGGTAGGTACTTTTCTTCGCTGCTAACTCTTTCAGTACGCATAAATGAGAGAGAGAGCTGTATAGGTTGAAGTTCCAAGACTTCGAAGTAAACATCCTGTCCAGAAGCTGAAAGCTGAGGTTCTGGGATTTCTTCTGGATGTTGTATTAAAGCACTTGTTCCGCATGTAAGTTTAAAGAAAGAGATGCGAGGTAAATCTGATACTTACTCCTCAGTATTCTCTTCCCATGTCACGCCTTGAATCTGCGTCAAATCGTATATCGCAAACAGGAGATCTTCGTCTGCTTCGATAGTCAGTGCCTGGAGGAGGATGGAGCAATACTTGACAAATAAGACACCGTGATCTGCATTTGTGCTGAGTACGGATCTCGAACGAAGAAGGAAGTCTTCCCAACCTTGATCTTTAAGCCAAATCACTGAACCCTGTATCGTCGGGGGAACTGCAACACCACTGGCTTCCTTGGATATTGGGCTAGGCTGGAGAATAACTGGATACAGTGCATCGTGCAGCTGGTTGTCTACCTGCAGTGAACCGCAGGACAGGTTCACGGACTGTGCGACAGGGCTATTGCTGTACTCGAACTTCAAAGTTTCGATCGATATATAAACAACCTCGATCATTCTGCGATTAACCAAGGATATTCCTATCCCAGCGAACTCCACGTTGAAAGCCAGCGTCGGAGAGACGTCCTCCATGACCGCCTCGAAGCCTTCTGAGCTGCTAGCAATAGTATCAGATCGCGACAAGGAGGTGGTGCTGCGATGTTTCGGCTTGTAGAGGCTCTTCTCAGCAATATATGGCGTGATGCGCAGGATCTGTCGGTGTCCATCTGCTCTCACATCCAAGGAAACAGCTCGGGTCCTTTGGCGGTCCTAGGCTGACATTAGCAAGTACTTGAACTTAAGGGGAGTTAGTTACATGAAACTTGAATGGTACGAGAACGCCAATTTCCATGATATCCACAGTACGACGAGAATCATTGATCGTGAGCATTATCTTCTTTTCTCTGACAGCAGGCTGGTCCCATGCATATGGCATGCTGGAGTGAGGCCCCAACTTGTATCGTGGGGTAGAAGGTTTTACTACATCAGCATCTCCACGGCTGGGATCCTAAGAAGTTAACATTCAGAACGTATTTTCAATTTCAACGAACTTGAGAAACCATACCCATTGAATCATCGAGACAGAGAAATCGCTATCATTCTCAATTATGAAGGGCCACCCGTCCGCAGCAGACAGCATTATGAATATCGTAGATCCATCAATCTTGACATCAGCCTTCACTATATGCATGTCGTTGTTTGAGGATCGAACACGAAGGTGAACGGAACCTATGTCTTCAATATTTATGGGTGCAGACCTAAACTATAGTCAGGAAGGTACCAAGATAATGTGGCGTGAATATTACCACAGGGAGTTAAGTCCAGGATATGCAATCGTTAGCAGTTTTTCTTGGCTAACTCGCATGATCTGCAACGGGCAACGTTCGCCAGGATTGAGTATTGCGCGTCCCCGAGGAGCTGCTCCATGTTCTCGGAAGCATATGGGATCTGACAGGTTGTTCTTGATGAGAAATCTTGGGGCCAGAGTTATGACCTTGGTGAGTTTGTATTTCCCCAACCCTTCAGTCCACGACAATCCAATGTGATACTCCTCTGTCTTTTGCCTTGAGCATGGTACCACCATCTCCGTTTCTGCAGCAGAAGCCTCCAGACTGAAGACCTGCAGGTCAAACATTAGATCTATCAAAACATGACTCCTCTTCGTGTGACCGTACCTTCGACCAACCAGAATCTCCAACTTTGAACACAAATGCCTGACCATTGTCGTGGGGGTGTGACAATACTGCGGGATGGTAAGCTCATCGCAACAAAGAAGATATGGTGATACAAACGGAATGGAGTTGGTTTGGAAATGACGTCTAGTAAAAATGGTTTAGTAAGCGATGATAGATTATTGACTGGTGGTGTTTACCGAGTCTAGTATCAGCGGCAATGTCGACAGGAGATGTCGCTCGGTGTGAGCGTGCAGCCTTCGCATAAAAAGGCAGTCCTGTCTTATTAATAACAAGATACGGGCAATATATCTGTACTTTGAAGGCACCACCGGACTCAGGATAGCGTCTGAGAATAAGTGAGTCGCAATCACGAAAAGATAGGGGAGTAGGACAAACACATAATTCAACCTTAGGTCGAGTTTGCGATTGCTCTGGTCTCGCAGACTCAAACAAGATTCGATCTCGAAATCCGAATTCCGGTCAGTGTTGATGATGGCAAAATCGCTGGCCTTGAAAACTGGGTTTTACAATGAGTGGACGTACTCAAATGAGCCATGGGACGCACTCGTATCCTGGATTTCAACATTCAACAGGACCAAATGACCCAGCTCCACAGAATGCACGGGCATGACACCACCCTTTCTGAGGTAGCTCTTCCAGTTCTGGTCAGCGTCCTTGTCGTATATCCTATATTGGATGTTGTAAGGTAGTAAATTCTCGAGCTCGATTGGCGCGCGGAGTTTGAGTTTAATTTTTGGTGATTTCCTGGGTTGGGGAGGGAACAGTGTCAGTGTCCCGATCGCAGCGAAGAAGCTATGAAGTGTTTTACCGCGTTCCAGACCCGTTCGAGTCACATTGTGCCCACGCTTGAAATCGGAAGGGAGCTTCCTGCTGGTCATTGTGAGGGCAACTTATTGTGAGACTCTTCTTGGCAATAAGGTCTTCAAAGCGTATGGAGGGGCACCATCTATACCCGAACCCTTCTGCAGTTGACTGAGTCAATACACCGCGAGAGTTTGAACATATGGACACGCACGGTCCGGCTGAAGTCGGATCCTGTTCTGAGTTACTGCCTCTATGGGCAGAGAGTAGTCCTGGCCAGGAGCTGATGACTTATTAGCCATTGAATCACGAGTGCCTTTAGGTACCAACCTATCTTTTCTAACGAGTAAACTGGATGTCCTGTATGATCCACCAGCATAAGTTCCAGAGGATAGAAGGTCTGATTCTCGACCAGATACGTGGAACGGAGTGTGACGATTTTCACGTTGTCTTGGACCGATACAGCACATAACAGGCGATCTGTATATTTCTCCATTCGAGGGCGAAGAGAGAAAGTAAATTCTCCCTCTCTATCCACAGGTATGCCTCTCAATGCCTCCCATGGCTTGCCGACGAACTGTATGCCAATGTTATGTTGTTCAGAGGTCGAGACATGCTAGAATTCCAAGGTGAGCAACAGTACATTACAACGCACAGGTATACTTGCCTCACGCATTGTCTTCCAGTCGTCAAACCTCCAGTCCACGGTTTGATCATTTGCGACTTTGACCGCACTTGCATCCTTTGCACTACGACTGGCATCATCGTCAGACCATACGAAGAGGGGGGACCCAGTGCGGTTCCTGATACGGTATGGCGCAAAGCTTCCACGTTCCTTCTGTAGCAAAACTTGTCCTTCCTTACCCCACATATTGGCTGAAGTGACGGCAAGCTCCGCGAAGGTAGTACTGACGTTGAGGTCTAAACGATCTTGAGCTGACACCGATACCTTTAGTTCACTCGAGCGCTGATCTTTGTCAACCTACAGGGATGAATATTGGATACTGATTGTTCCCATTCAATTCCTGTAGACTCACCGAGAGAGCGAAAGTCCATGGATCGGTTACTGTATGATTTCCTCAGCACAGAAAGACGCGGAAGATAAAGCTACTTACAAGGTTCCCAATGTGAATTTGTCAAGTTCCAGTAGCTAATTTGAGTCGCAAGAGTAGCAGTAGCGCAAAGCTGACGGTAGAGGTCAAACACAGGATCGGCACGAAGGTTATTTACGCACATCCGCAGACCAATCCCGAGCTCCGATAATAAATGGCTTGACCTTCAAGTGAAGCATAGGCTGCTCATGCATGTCGCCTATAAGGATAAGCCGGAACCCGTCGAACGATGCCTTTAGCTAAACTAATATGTTAATCATCAAGCCACCGAATCGTCTCTGGACGTACCTGTTCTCTGGATACCAAAACGCGGGCCTGTCCGACAGCCTGTCTATCGATTCTTGTAGCATTGGAACGAGACGTTTGGCTGGGCCCTTCATGTGATTGTGTAACCTTCGTACTAGAGTTATTTTGAGATTTTCCGTAAAGGTCCACTGCTTTGGTAGCGATGGTGGTGATGAGCATGATGTCCCGGTATGAGGCTCGAAACACAATAGGTTTCACAGCGAGTTCCACGTTCGTCATCTGCTCTCTTGTCGAAGACCGACTATCCATAGAGAAGGTCAAATCAACATCATCCAAGAAGCGTACAGTATCTTCGTCGGCGCCCATGCGGATAAGCGACATCCCTAATTGATTGACAGTCAATGCCAATATCCCCTATGCTGCCATTTTAGTACATTGACGCTACAGATAAGAGAGGACGCACTTGCTGCGACAGCAGAATTTGGTCAATGTATAATCTGATAGCCTGGGAATTCGTGTCTGCATCATTCTCCAGAACACTGACCGAAACATCGTGCAAATCAAGTCGGAAATCAAGTTGCGACTGCGTTGATTCGCGCTGGGACTCAGTCATGGATGAGCTGTCAATGTCCGCCGGAGTTTCTTGCTGAAACGCGCTCGTGAAGAACTCCAATAATGCGATGACGGGCTCGATGGCAAAAATAACATGTGGTGAATCGACGGTCAGAATGGCCACCGATGAGTTGCCAGACGCGGTGTAGAGAACCATAAACTGGTTACGGTCATGATCCGCCGCAGGTATAATTTCACGGAACTTAGACACTCCTGGCCGGGTATTGTTGATTGTGAATGACTTCAGTACAACTTGAGCTTCTGCAGCGCCATCGCAAATCGATTTGTAGCGCAGGTTGGAATCATTAAGGGAAAAGCGTGCGATGCCATGGTCTTCAAGATTTTCTTCGCGAGTCGCCAGACTATCATATAAATGCAATTTCACTACCTTGACGGAAGCAACCAGATCCAGGGTCGTCCACGCAGGGGTTCTGTCAACATCGGAAGCGACACGAAGTTCAGGCTCAAGGTTCACTACCTGATTGCTAGAAGAGGATACAGTGCCATTGTTGTCACTGCTCGAGGGCAGTGCTGATTCTGCCTGGGCATTCCCCTCCGGTGAAGCAACCAGGATCTTCGGTATAGACTTCATGAGCTTCATGAGAAGAATGTATTGAGTCTGCGTCAGATACAGCTTGACATCAGATATCTTCACTGCAATCTGATGTTTTTTTCGCGTTAGAAAGGCTATTATAGTAACAAGAATGTTACCTGGGTGTCCGGAAGATCCCTCTCTTGTGATCGATCGATTCCACTTGTTTGAACCACATCTGCAACAATATCAATGTCATCAACCATTTTCAGCATCGATGGTTCTCCATCGTAAAAGATATCGGAAACGAGCTGGATGCCACATAAACTGGCGGTGATTTTACTTGTGTCACCCTCGTATGAATTGCGAGCGCTAATCTCTCCGAGTCGCATGACCAGGACATCCTGCAGACGACTAGGATCTGAGGGGAAAACGATGATCGGTGTCTTCACAGAGATGTCAAATTGCATCCTCTCAATCTCCGAAGCTCTCTGGACTGCAGCATCACGCGCAGCATCATAGAGAACCTTGAGTTTTGCTAGCTTGGTGACGAATAGATAAATGTCGTGCAGAGGCTGCTCCAAGAAGTGGACCTTGAGAGACCCAGCACTCAAAGAAACAGTTGAGTTGACGCCCAAGTTCGAGATTTCTGCAGGATCGAGAGTTTGGTAACAAAATTCCGCGAAGTTTTTGCCTTCAATCGACAAGATTTGCTTGAATTCTGGCTTGGAAAGTGCCTTCGAGCGATCGTCACTCAACGCAAGGCTTCCTAAGCGGCCAGTAATCCTCATCGTGTTCATCCGGAGAAGTAACTGAACATCCGCGGTGGATAAAGAAAGGGTGGCTAAGCTACTGAAGTCGTTGAGGAGTATGACTGCATGTGGCTGTCAGGGCGTCGCCGATGTTCAGAGCAAAAAGACTGACCTTGTACACTATCAAGTCTGACAGAAACTCTGATTGTTTCCGCATCGCGCACAGGTGGAGACGACTCTCCTTCATTTGCAACAGCTGTTGCGCTCGGCGTTTTGTTCGCAGGCTGCTCCGGCGTTTGGGGAACGAAGGTCGCCATAATGAAATCGTACAGAGACACTACTGGTTCTGGTGCAGCATGGAATATAAATGTGGACAGTTGGACATCGACACTTTGATCAGTGCTTTCATAGACGGTAGCAAACTCGGGTGAATGCTTCTGAACCCGTTTGTATGAGATCTTCATGAGATCTTTATTGCCTAGCTCGGTGCTTTCTGAAGACACCAGCTGAATTTGGTCTCTGCCAGCCTGCACGACGTTCATCGCAAGTGACCTAAGGGCGGATTAAGACACGAACCCAGAAAGATCGTACTACATACCTCAAATTGATGTCCACATTCATATTGAATTTGAGAAGTGAGAACGCAAGTCGAAACTGCTGGAAGATCACTTCCCCGAGTGGCTTCTCACTGCCATCGCTACCAGACTTTGAAATAGCACCACGAAGAGTGTCAACCTCAAAATCAAACTCAAATATGTGCTGCCGGACTTCGGGATGCTGTAAAACGTGTAAAAATACGGGAGATGGAGAATAAATATGAACTACCTCGAGTGAGCCATCGCTTGCTTCAAAGAACATGTCATCTCTATGCGTTGATGCATCTTCGCTGTGCGTCCCATCATCGTCCACGTTGTATTCTGTGCCAACAGGCCCAAATAGACCAGCTGACAAAGGTAACGAGAGAGTTGCAGCATCGATGTGCGGCTGCGGAGGCTTCTGGTCGCTACCATCATCAAAGTTTGGGATAGCAACATCTATAATACGCATTAAAGCCTTGTACTTGGCGTCGGAGACGTTCACTTGAAGACTTGGCAATTTTCCGGAAATCTTGAATCGAGCGAGATTGAGAGCAGATGGTACAATGGAGTTCTGTATCCGCAGATTGAGGTTAATACGCTCCAGTAGATGAAGCGTGTCACTCTTCTCAGAAGTGAGAGCATCACGACAAGCTTGTAGGTCGTTTCCTAAGACAAACTGAACAACAAGGTTGGTGAGATTAGACTTGCGTTTCATGCATTCTGAGCATGCACTGACCTGAGCTGCCTGGAGCTTGAGTGACATTTTATCATACATCAGAGACTCCAGTCTCTTATAATCATCCTCGTTATACGGCAGATTTCGCTTGGCTTGGATTTCTCGTAATGCACCTTTATCGGCCAAATCGCTTTCGACGGCTATGTGGCCAGCATCGATAACGAGATGACTGCATTGGTGGGTGGTAACGCTACAAAGTAAAAGTTTAGTCGGGTTTCGATGATTCTGGGTTCTGGAAACGCACTCTTCCGGAATGATGATGATAGGTGCGTTCATATCCAGTTGAAGATCGATGGTTTTATGAGTTTGCAGGGCATACTCTAGACCTGCCCGAGTTTCCTTGCGTAGGCCCTCCAGGGTCTGACTGGCTACATTCTATTACGACGAAAGTTATAACAACTCCCGCTGTGTGACGGCGAACACCTACTAATAAAGCTTCGACTGACTCCAACTGGCTCTCTGGTGGACGGAAGAACTTGAAAATGGCTTCAACATACCCCCTATGGTAAATAATTTCCATGTGACGCATGCGGGTTGTAAGAACAGTATCGGCGCGCCCGTCCAGAGGGTTGTTCTCGAACTTTACGAAGAAAAACGGATCTTCGACTCCCCCATGCTTGGCACCTTCTGCTACAGACGCCTTGACTCGGGCTATCTGTCGATATAGCGTGTTCTTAGTCGTCCCATCAAAGACACTAAATCCTCTCAAGGATACAGATCCCTCAAAATTGTCCGGTCGTTGGATGAATTCCGCACGGAATGAATCGAAAACAGTGGAGATAACCTCGGTGGCTTCGCCCCTGGGATCAACCTTTAGCGAAAATGATCCTTTCTTGAGTTCCGCCACCACACGTGCTTTGAGAGCATCGCGGGGCGCCTCAAACGAATCTACGATGGCTGATTTCTCATCGTAGTCAAGCACATCATAAAGCTGCCTGCGCTGCTCCTCCGTCATTGGACCTCCAAAGGCGGGGTCTTCCGCAGGTTGATCTGTCTGGGACCCCCAGAGCCAGGACATCCAGCCACCAGAATGCTGCTGTTGTTGCTTAGCACGGTCATCTTCAAGCCTTTTCCTCAATTCCATGTCTTTGCGTAGACGGGATCGCGCTATCGACCTGTAGAAACGGATGTCCTCGTACGATAACTTACATTCCAACGTATTAAGCAATGCGATGTCCTAAAAAGTATCATCTTCACCTCTACTGCATCGAAAAAAAAAAATAGAACGTACGGGTTCGCGGAGTGTATTCATCACCTTCTTCTCGAATAACTCGACATATTTGTTGCGATCATCTCGACGCTCCGCAAAGTACGCCCAGGTCCATTTACGACGTCGATCGCGAACGCCATCCAGAATCGCCTGAGTGGCAAAGCGTAACAACGCTTTTGGTCGATTCACCCTTAACTCCTCCACGCTTGGACGAAATTTTCTGTACTAGAGTAAAGCATAAATCTGAAGTCGACAGTCTCCTCATCAAAAATGTCTTTACCTGGCGCTGACGCATGTAAACATGATACATGTCAACCAAAGATATGGCATCTCGATACTGGTTGTCATCTAAAGCGACACCGATCTCGTCAAAAAACAATTGCACGTCGAAGTGTGGTGTGTTCTTGTCAAGTTTGTGATTCATAGTGATCTGCCGGATGGTCAGATTTGAGTACGTCATTGGCTAATGGTTAACTTACTCTTCCCTCACCCGATACAGGGCTGAGGATGAATTGATGGGACGACTGCTGATCCTTTTGTGATATCTAACCAGGAAGTTAAATCTGATGGTTCTGCAGAAGGTTTCATACAGACCATGGCAATAAACTTCTCTTTGGCTGCGGACAAGGGAAGGCCGGCCATACTTTGCGAGTCTGTATCAAAATATACCGCCAGTGATTCCAATCTAGCTAACTAAACCCAGACTCAGTGGCACACTTTCACTTCATCACGCTGCTCACCTTGTGTATAGCACCAGCTGTGCTTTCTATGAAAGTAGGCTGCCATTCCTCGTTGACCGACACCGCCGTAAAACCCGCCAATGTGATGCCCGCGGCGAAAGGATGCTAACATGACGTCAAGTGACAAATTCTGACACATAGTTGTGTCACGTACACCAGGAACACTCATATTGTCTTCGTACCGGATATGAATATTCTTCACGGTCACCTGTAAGTTATTGACTATTTTAGCCGTTAGAGAGGCCCAGAGACCCTGCGACTGTGGAGACTCTTGAAAAGAGTTAGTCATAATACACCGACAAAATAGCAGAGTACACACCTGAGGAGACTTCTGCTTGACCACGCATGTGCAGAAGTTCTGCATTTTCTAACCGCTCCAGTTTGGCGGTCTGTTCTCGCTGTTTTTCCTCCTCTGGATTGATGTCTGTCTGCGGAGATGGTACGACGAGCAGATACATATCTTCGATCAATATCTCGACAGGCTGATTGCCGAGATTCATCCAATGGAGAGACAGTGTGAATGTGCCAAGGTGACCTGTAGAGAGATAAGCTCACGCGAGGCAATTGATGATGTAGGAGCACCTTCCAGGACATCGACTGGCAGCCTGAATTTATCCAAGGCACCTTTCTTTAGACGCAAATTGCGTAATGTCAGTTGACCTGGAGTTGGGTCAATTTCGCTTCATGCACAAGCGACCATAAGCTACCTTGCCCAATGCCATAGTTCACCTGGTTCATATCCAGATTCTCAACATATGGTGCAAGTATCCTGTTGAATAGCTAGACGATATGTGATTGTTTTGGTATATGGGAGCCGACACGTTTCGAGAGAATGACGCACCACATTGAGGACCTCTTTTCCTGGGTCCAGCCACCACATTGTGGGGGATGGTATCAATTTATCCAGATATCAGAATTAGGGTACAGTGTGCACTGGAAAACTGAGAAATTAGGGAGTTGATTGTTAGTGACAGGTTAGTCAGACAAGGTAAGCGGCGAGAGATGATTTCACCGCAGCGACCAGCGGAGACAGGGCACATACGGTGTTGCTAAATTGAGTAATATTACATCACCCATCAAAATGCGACACCGGCCGGGGTGCGGAAGCAGTTATCGGAGTGCTTGCCGGAGTAGTTATGTATAAAATATTCCGTTGAAAACATGTGCTCATAGATAACAAGTTGACCTCAAGGCCGAACACCTCGAGGCAGCTGAGGTAGTTGTTCCATTTGTCAAACAACTGGTTGCACGGATCTTTCCAGTTATCTTCTCACATTTGTTGGACAGATATGGTTGGATCCGTTCAATCCCGCTCAAGTCCGGGTGTATCCGCGTGACTTATGCTACTTAGTAGTATTTGAGGGTCGTGTGAGTACTAATTTTCCTTATTTTCAACGCTGCCAGCCTCTCTCTCCACGGAAAAGCATATGAGCATCATGGTCTCTGTCATTCCAAGATCCTTCTCTATGCCATCCCCGAGTGCGAAGCAGGAGCTACAGTTGAACGAGGTCAGTACTTGCTGGTTACAAGGCCCTCTTCAAGCACTTATAAATCATTGTCCTCCTCAAGTTGGGCAGTCTCGCCGATGCTGTGGAGCCTTTTGCAAGGTATTCTTTGATATCCTTCCATCTTGGTTTCTCATGCAAACTATCATACGACTGTGACTAGGCTTGTCAGCCAAACTGGCCGGTCCGTGCGCCTGCACTGCTCTATCCCTATGTGGTCATCTCCCTCTGATACATGTGAGCTGGTCTTGGTTACAGGTGAATCTCGATCATATAGCTGACTCGAAACTCAGGCCTTGATTTACACGACCTTCATGACTTACGCTCACGAATCCTTCTCTTCATTCATGATCTCTTGGAGTCTCTGCGGGCTGCGGGGGTTCGTCACGGCGCCAATTGTATCCCGTTTCGCTAACAGGTTTACCAGATTCCTGCCTCTTATCGACTAGCGCCCTCCAATTCCTCGCTCTGTTTCATCTGCGCCTTGCCCACTGAGCTTAGTGCTCCGAAGGTAAGGTCAGCTGCAGTCGAAGTTCTGCAAAATGCGAAAATAAATGCAAGGTATGTATAGTACAACTTAACCTTGATAGTCGTGTCTCACCGTTATGCAGGGAAAAGGTTCTATTGGCTGACCTGGAGTGTGGCCCAGCATTGATCATTTCCTAATTCCTTCTCCTGGGACATTCGCGCGCGATGCCAGCATCGTATCATATATCTACACCGTTGCATTGCTATCTGTACTGTTAAATTCCATGTTTTGTATTCATGTTCGAGGGTTAAATCTGGCTGTCGTATATAATCAATCAGTACTGGGCATCGTTTCGAACGAATCGTAATGAGGTTGAACTATGCAGTTTACATCCGTAATAATAGAAATCCGGTGCAAGTTTTATGTACATCAAAAGATAGGAACCCCTGTCTCGTGAATGTGATTTTGTTTTGTCGGAAAAAGGACGTGACACGTCACACATCCGCTGTAACCGTCCCTTAAGGGTCTTAACCTTTCGCGTCGAATTTTTCAACTTTGGTCTTCAAACTTCAAGTTGTTCCACGTCTGCAACGTTTGTTCTGCTATGCCTATCCTCGCTGATTTTCTCCTCTCCGTTATTCCAACGGACTCTATACCCAAGTACCTTAAGTCGTATATTCCAGGCGATACGCCCTTGTCAACATTGCCCGTCGTCGCCACCGCCCTTGCATCGTACCTCGCTATAATATTTGGCATTCAAGAAATTATGAAGGATAAATCCCCACAGCAGCTCAATACTCTTTTTCGCATACACAATGCTTTCCTCAGCGTTGGAAGCTTCGTCCTTCTCGTGTTGATGATGGAAGAAGTTGGCTCGATATGGCTCACATCTACGACCTATGGCACAATGTGCGATGAGACCTCGTGGACAGAGGTACGGTAGCACGCGTTTAATCCTATCTTTTCGGAACTCACTCGTCAATTTAGAGACTGGAATTTTACTACATGATCAATTACTATTTCAAGTATATCGAACTTCTCGACACGGTATTCCTAGCTCTCAAGAAGAAACCTCTGGGTATGCGCTGCCATATGGTCCGTGGTGCCTCACCCACTGACAGACCATAAATTAGCTTTCCTTCATGTATTCCATCATTCTGCCACCGCTTTGTTATGCTTTGCACAACTTAATGGCAAAACGAGTGTGGTATGTTCAAGATAATGTCTCTGCCGCAACAAAGCTTGACCTCCAATGCCAGTCATGGGTTGTGATCTCTCTAAACCTGGCAGTGCACGTCGTCATGTGTAAGGTTTTTTCCAACTGTTATGTCCCTTGTGCTTATGAAGTCATAAAGACTATTACTACTTTGCTACTGCCGGTGGTGCCAAAATATGGGTATGCGTGTGCTTTACAATGTCTGAACAATGTTTCACTAAGACATTCCCGCACCTAGTGGAAGAAGTACCTTACGTCCATGCAGATCATTCAGTTCATCATCGACATCTTCATTGTCTACTTCGGCAGTAAGTTTCTTAACCTGTGACCAGATATCAATTTAATCCAGGCCGCAGCCTACCAACATTATGCGGCCACCCATTATAATCACCTTCCCCATTGGTCGAACTGCGCCGGTACTGAAACTGCTGCTCTGTTTGGATGTGGCCTTCTCACGAGCTACCTTGGCTTGTTCATCAACTTTTACATCCAAACGTACAAGAAATCATCCAAAGGCAAAAAGTCCGGAGCAAATGGGGTCGCCAACGGTCACGCGCATAATGGAAATAGGTGCGAAAACCCCCTTCCTTTTGCGTATTAAACTCGATGCTCAGATTCATCGCAGCCACAAAAGGGACTGAACGGGATACACGCCTCCGAGACGATTTGGTTGACAGGCCCTATGACCAGCGATTATCTATACTTATCAGCACCACGCGGAACATTAATATATAGAATGCGTCGACCAGTTCACCCACGGTTCAGCTGTCCAATCTTTTCACTAGCCTGTCGTTCTTGTCTATTTTGCTGTCTCACGTCGCCTTTTGCATTCGTAGATGGATTATATCTATTGCATATTGTTTTCGTTCCGGAACTTGGTTTGGTATGCACGCTGTGGAGGTCTGCCCCACGGAACTGTTTTGATCACGGAGGATATTTCACGAATAAGAGATGCCGTAGTAGCCTAATATCCCAATGAAATGCACTGCATATTCCTTCTCCATAAGTCTACCCCGAGTTTGGTCGACCGTAAGTTAACCTGAAGTCTTGCGATACCGGTGCAGTTTCCTGAGAATCATAACGCGCGTTCAGGACATCTAGTACACACGAATATCTTGTTTCTTTCTTCCTATCACCATCATATTTTGGCACTTCACGACGACGACTAGTCTTTACATGGTAAACCAAAGGAGAAATTAGAGCTCAGCGACTCAACTGCCCTTGTATGATTCAAGACCAACGACCAGCACTTCCTTACAAGTGAACCCGGCCTTCTTGTGTATTGGAAACCTGGCCAATGTCTGCAATATCCGACCTAAAGCAGTCCACTACAGCCTCCAGCGTCCCTCGAGAGTTCTTGGTTTCTGTAGAACTCTATATCCCCACTATAGCGAATTTCGGGCTTCGGAAGGTCAGTCTCGTATGCTTGTTTCACCTGGTGAGTCTAACTGCTCACAGCCAGTAGCTCCTCGTCGTAAAACCGACACTGGCAAGGTGGAGGAAAGTCCCAAGTTACTCAAAGGTGAGCATAC
>Ga0153976_1000306_pt1 | contig 17375 bp, 18 predicted proteins | sample TSGA060MetaG_FD_104717 | JGI IMG/M metagenome (GOLD analysis project Ga0153976, IMG submission 104717) | Attine ant fungus gardens microbial communities from Georgia, USA - TSGA060 MetaG | ecosystem: Host-associated > Fungi > Mycelium > Unclassified | place: USA: Georgia, Yuchi Wildlife... | reverse complement strand
GGAAACTTCAAACGTCAATGTCGTACCAATGGGGATCGATCGATGGGAGGAACATTCACAAAGAGAAAATTGCGGCCACCGGCAGTACTACAAAGTGTGGTATGAGGGACAAAAGAAAAAAGTACATAAGAATGAACTTTACTATAGTTTTTGCACGAGGGCAAAGTAGGCGTTCAACAAGACATCGGAGAATCTGTTAGTGTTGGTGGAGGGGTCAGTCAACACCTCGAAAATTAAAAATGAATCAACCAAGATTCATACTCACGCATCACGATCCCCCGACAGATAATAACTATTCCCGATATCATTAATACCGATAAAGACCGAGAAGAGGGAATCGCTAGACGTCCATGGAGCACTCGCAGGCTTAGTACCAGCACCACTCAAAAACTGATTGACCTGATCCGTCAAAGACAAGACCGTCGGCTCAAACGGGGCAACAAGGCTCGCATCGATGGTAGCACCGCCATACGCATAGTTGTACGTCAAGACCAATGACTTGTTATACTGCGTCGTCACATAGTCAACCCAGTTCTCTCCCCCAGTCGCAGTAAAGCCAGGATAAGGTGGATTTCCGAGCACATTCCCAGGCGCAGGAAGAGTGCCAGTCGGGTCAAAGCCCGTCTGTGTATAAGAATCGCCACTAAACCCAAATCAGAACAGCGAAAAATTTTTGTAGAGAGAGAATGAACTCACAAGCTGAACCAGTAATTCGCATCAGCAATGATCGTCGGTGCAGAACCCGCGGAAGTCGATGTTGCGCTAGGGGCAGTAGTACTACCAGACGTGTCTGGAATACACTGAGAATAATCTGTATAAGGCTGTTTTAGCCATCCCTGACTAGAGGGAAGCATTTAGGAAACGCGCAAGGATTTTCAGAGACGCAGGTATATCTTTCAACAACAATGGGTCAGCATGAACCAACCATCCATCATTCCAAGCCCTTGGATACTTCACCCTGAAACGCAACTAGTTCCGCCAGTCCAACCAATACCACCACCTTACCACACAATAAATAATAAATAAAGTAAGCGGACGAAAAAAATGATCAATGCTTTCAACGATACTCACATTGACCCCAGGCACTGACTTGCGCCGCTACAAGGGGCGAAACAAAACCAAGAGCAAAAAACACAGAGACAGAGACCGATCGCATTGGTAGCACAAAAAAAAAAGAGATGATTAGGCCGTCTTCCAAATGCTCCAACTTATTTCCTGAACTCGCGCTTTTAAACCTAACAGACACATTGTGGAATTGAGATAGTGTGATCTGTCAGATGAACAACCATCGGAGTTTCTTCATATTCTTTCGAAAAGAAGTTGTTCGACCCGAGATAAGTCCGGATCTGGTTTTTGGGGTCCATCACAAGAAGCGCATGCCAGGAGAGCGTGTTGTGTCAATCTTGCTCATGTAGACAATTTCAGCCAGAAGCATCAAGCGCGATTGTCGACAAGCCTTGTTATTCACACACAACAACCACGCCCTTATCATATATAACCTTTGAATTATAAAAAAAGCAATGCAAGTAACAATACCACTCCAAATATCTATCTACCTCACACAATCAATAAATGGTAAAATGGTAAAAATGGTAAAAATAGTTTGAAAAAACAAAAGCCAATGATGACGAAATACTATAAAAGATCAAACAAATAGAATAGAAAAAAACCCTAGTCCTCACTCATAACACAAAATAAAAATCTTCCCATCCCTATCCGAAAGAATCACCGCTCCCTGACTCTGATCAATATTAATCGTCTCCACCAATCCAAGGTCCAACTCTTCCGGAACTTGCAACGTCCGAACTACACCTTCCGTCTCACGTTCTCGTTTCCTCCGTCGTTGCACTTTTTGTGGTTGTCGTTCCTGTTGCTGCTTCTTTTTCTTCTTCAACAGCGTGGCTGTGCTCTCAGGCGTGGGCGTCTTGGAATGCGAGCCATTCGCAGTGTACAAAGTCGAGGCTGAAGAAGAAGATGATGATGAATAATGTCCTCCATTAACACACGTCAAACTTCTGTTCTTGGCTTTCTCTTTCTCTTTCCCCTTCCCCTTGTTTTTACCATTATTACTCCGCTGTCCTTGTCCTTGTCCTAACCCATTCACAAGCTCTTCATCCACACAAACCCCATTCTGTTTCCCCTTCCCTCCCTTGGTCATCACATCCCTCACCATATCCCCTTCAATCTCCTCCTCCTCCTCCTCTTCAGCCTCAACCTCAGCCTCAACTTCAACCTCCTCCTCAACCCACTCCTCTTCCTCATCCTGATAGCCAGGAAACGTAACAAATCTCAACACCTTTGGCTCCAAGTCAATTTCAGGCTCTGCTTCATGCTCCAAGTCGTCATTGTCATTGTCATCGTGAACAATCCCATATGGCATAACGTGGGATGCCAACGTCAAAAAGTCATGGCTCATCAAATCATGTCCGTCAAGTCCAGGGCCAAGTGAACCGACAGCACCAACGGCCCCATTTTCTGAACCATCAACATGCATATGAACGCTACTATTGTTCTCAAGTAGCGCAGCAGACGCCGTCATGGCAGGTGATTCAAAGGTTGTAGTAGGATGGTGTTGGACAGATATCGGTCGCGTCACAGGCGGAGCAGCTTCTTCATCATATTCAATCCACACCGCATGTCCAAAATCAACCGCCACAAGCGGCCTCGGACGCTCTATCATCGCATCCGAATCGTCATCCGAATCGTCAAAGACACGTACAACCTCAAAAGGTTTACTGACATACCACATCTTCATCAACTCATCTTCACCTTCTCTCGTGCCCGACTTTGTGTCTGCCGTCGTGTCGTTGCCAGAAATTCCTGATGTCATGCTATTTCCTTCTCCGCGGATCCACATTTCCCAGTCAATTGGAACCTTGAAATAATGTTGAGCCAGAACAAATCGATTTCGATGGGTTTCTTGATCATGCATCACCAACAGAACAACTGTGCAGCTTACACGAGGAATGCCCGGAAGAGTAGGCCACCATTGACGTACAAAGTGTGCAGATTCGGGGTACCAAGTAGGAAATGGGAAAGGGTTTGGTTGTTGGGTTTGGTCAGGCGAATGAACATGAGGATCAGCATTAGAGACTGTAGGGGTGTGTGCTTGAGGTGGAAGAGATGCATGGGGTATCAGAGGTGCACCCGGTGTTGGGACGGACGGCGTAGCTAATCCCCATGCAGATGGAGAATTTTCTTGATCTAACGGAGGCGAAGAGGCAAGTGCTGGTGTTAGTGACGCCATCACCGGACCGTTCTGTTCGTTCCAAGACGACGAAGCGACGAATGCAACACCTGGAGGTGTGTTTGCAACTGTAGGTGGAATGGGAGCCAATTGTGCGGCACCATTACTTTGTGGCATTGAAGGAAGCATAAGCAGCATATGGGGCGCTATGGTATCCAACCACATCATTTCCTCCCTACTGAGCATATGTCCTGTTGAAATTTCTTGTGGGGCAATTCTCGGAAAGACAAACTTCTTGGTCAGCGTGCGAGCTGGTCTAACAAGACCAGTAAGCAAAGGATAGGAGTTTCGCGTTGGGAGACAGGTAGAATGGGACCGAAGGAGGGAGAAAGGGTAGAAGTATTGATGCGCTGCCTCGGGTTTCTCGCAGTGGATGACGATGTAGCAGTCATACAAGATACAGGACCAATTAGCTGACACCTCCTGAGGGGACATTGAATCAGTAATGATACAAAGAAGATGAGATACACGCACGTATTCGATGCCAGTGTCAATGAATACGTATTCAGGTTTTGTCCAATCCATCAATGCATACAATCCGATGGTATTCGTACTAGAACACCACACAAAGGCAGATAATAGACAATCTGAAGGATCGAGCAAGAAGATATTCATGACCACGCCCATTGTCCTGAATTCTGTGACACAAGAGAATTTTGGCACCTCGGACGACTTTTCGCCAGACGGAGGGTCGAAAAACGTGAGTCGCATGAGCACGAATTCCATGACTCGGCTGTCGTCCTGCCTGCAACCATATCCAAGTCAAAAAAAGGATGCGATCGTTTGAGGGACACTCACGATGCATCGAGGATTTTAGCCATGGTAAAGTACACCATCCTCTCATCAAACTCGACACGACATTTCCAGAGCTCCCAGCGTTCGCCTGGGTTCCACTCTGCAAGGCAGGAATCGGTCTGAACATCCCAGCACACGACCTTGCCACTTTTAGTGGCACAAAGCGTGTAGCTCGAAGTGATAGGCGAAAGCCAGTCGACTTCTTCACCGGGTGGCGCGCTGACGACTTTATACCATGTGCGTTTGGTAGGTACAGAGGAACGTGGACCATCCATATAGTGGGCGGTTCCATAGGTGCTTGTGAGGTGCCCAATAGGCCTAGGAGCCCGTTTTCGCCATGCATTGTCATATCGGGCTGCCTGGTTGACAGAACGGATGAGTTGTTCGGTCGTGAGATCTGTGAGACGCTGGAAACCCTTGAGAGGCAACGCGCGGCATTTGCGCAAAAGATCTGTGGAGAGCTTCCTGTAGACAGGCCGGGTGATTGTAAAGTCGTTCAAGGCTTTGCAAGTCTGTAAACTAAAATTAAGAGATGAAGAGCACAGTGTTGGATAGCGCACCAGATGGAGTGCATGGATGTCTCTGAGATCAAGGAAGAGGGCGATGTTGAGTAAGAGATCATACGGGAGGGTGCTGAGGCCCATGAGAAGGAGGGTCGGTCGCTGTGGGGGACAGCGACGAGGGAGGGAGACGACAAGCGAGCTGCCCGGTTTCCCACGCATTTACAATTATTTGTACTCGATTCAGCATGGTCCTCAACGTCGTGCAAGCCCTCGCCAGCCGAATAATACCCTACAACTATGCCTGGCACATACTCGCAGGCTTTGTCGTATTCACAGCCCTGAGAATCTTCTCGCAAGGGCGCACGACGAACCGCGAACGGGACTTGCACGACCGGACATTTCTGGTGACGGTGGGTTGTATGTTTTTTAAAGCGGGAGTGCTGAGTCTGGGAGCTGCAGGGGGGATTCACAGCTCTCGGGCTGACATTACTGCAACAACTTGCCCAGAGAGGCGCCAAAGTCATCGCCCTCACCGGCGATCCTACCGATTCAGCCACAATTACCACCCTTGTCACTCTGCTCCGCACATCCTACAGCAATCAGAATATCTACGCTGAGCAATGTAACCTCTCAGACCCGGACAGTGTGCGAGCTTTTTGCACACGCTTTCTCATGCAAGGCGCAGGAGACAACTCGAAAACAAAGACGGACACTCGTCTGGATGGCATCCTATTTGCTCATGAATATCAACATATCGGTGTCCCTCGACTCTTTCGCAGAATAGCCATCGATGAAGCAAAACAACGAGAATCCAACTCGCTATCGACCTTCCTCATCACCACTCTTCTCCTTCCAGCACTCCTTGTCGCACCACCAGAGCGTGATATCCGTATCATCAACGTCGTCAATCCCTTCTACGCAGCCGCAGCCGCCTCTCTCCGTACATCCAACATATTTGACCCATCATTCACACACTTCACTGCGTCGTTGTCGCCCTCTAAATCATCATTCCTAGACGAAGGCTTCCGATCCCTCCGCACGATCATTCTCACACGACACCTACAGCGGATACTCGACGCCCTCCCCAATCCCCAGGTCCCAAAAACACAAGAAGGAACAAGCTCCATACCCGTCGTCAGTGCCCGCATGCAACGAAGTAACATCGTTGCAGTCTGCGTTTCTCCTGGTCTCAGTCGCGTGGACACACTCTCCCGCATGCTCAATGCTGATTGGAATCTACTCGAAAGCAGCACACCTCACCAAGGACAAGGGGCTGCAGAGAGAACATTTTCGTGGCTCGGCATTTTACTGTAAGCTCTTTGTAAACATTATCCAAAATTTCACATTTTGCACAGCTATATCCTACTACTCCCTCTCCTCCACATATCAACCAAATCACCCAAAGCAGCCATCCAATCTATCCTCCACGCTCTCTTTCTCCCAACGCCTTTCAAAGTCCTCTCCCACACACTCTCTTCTGACGACGCCACACCAAATGCCTCACAGAAAAGCAACGCCGAAAACGTCCCGATCCCTACCGCCGCACCGCACCGGTCTCCAAATCTGATTCACGAGGAGATCCTCAAACCAGGGGCTCTCTACGCCGAATGTGCCGTCGTCAACCTCGATATAGCCCTTCCTGACCAAGACCAAGATCAAATGACAGACGATCGAGAATACGGTGGGGAAGTCGTAGGGAGAGGAGTGTGGGAGGCTTATGAAGCCGCTTTGAAAGTCTGGGACAAGGGAGGAGTGAGGGGAAACAAATAGGATCGAAGGAGCCGTTAGTCGAAAAGTATAAATATTTAGCTCGCGAAACCTCTGTATGTCGTAGAGTGCACTTTCAAAAACAAAAGAGGCACTGAAAAGATCACCCCGAGTTTTAAATTTCTATGCTAATCTACTTTTACCACATCATCTACTCATCATTATCCCAATTACCCGACTGCTGGGGAACCTTGGGCCCACCCGCAGGCTTGCTCATAATAATACTGTCAACACTCAGGACAGATATCGCAGCTTCAGTAGCCAATTTGAGCGCCCACTGCTTCGCAGCTAACGAGTCATATATCTTATGCCGATCGGATTGTAGAGTTCCATCTTCTTCAGCCTAAATGAAAAAAAAACAAATTCCCAGGTCAATCAGAACAAGACTCAGTTGAATCCCAAAAAAACCGCACCTCAACATCAACACCAAACGCCTCACCTCCCTTGAGCTCATGTTTCGCCCACAACCTGCTAAGCACTTCATTACCCTCAGCACCTCCCATCGCATTCTCCGCCAACGTCCTAGGCGCCACTTCCAGCGCACTAGCATACTTCTTCACAGCATGCTGCGCCAGTCCTTTCAATCCACTCCCATACGCATCCACCCTCTTCGCCAACTCCATCTCCGTTGCTCCAGCACCAGGAACCGTCCTAGGATCCTTAATCAACCCTTTAATCACATTCACACCATCATCTACCGCACGCTCCAGATCATCCAAATGGTTCGCCGTAGCCCCACGAAGCACAATCGTCGCCGTCTTCGTCTTCTCACCAGGAACAGTAGGATCAAAACCAGCATCACCATCAACAAGCTGACGAAGAACAGTCACCCGATCCCCACCAATCTCACTCGTCTCAAAAACATCCACATAACCCGCTTCTTCAGGGGTCGGAGCACCCATACGAGCAAGCGGAGTGGCGTTGACCACCCGACAAACTCGTCGCAAATCGAACTTTGAGAGAACTTTGAGAACAGCGATGCCGAACCTGTTCAGGTAGTGCAGAACGAGTTCGCCGACAGAGGTACCAGCAACGATGACTTTGACACCAGAGTCTGCAATTTCCTTGAAGATCTAAATGAAGAGCAGAAGAACGGTTCGTCTTGGACACCACAAGAAGATAGGAAATTTTACCTTTTCCATATGTTTCTCCTCGCCAGAAGTGAAATTGAGCATCTCTTCCGCATTCTTGATCAAAACTGTGCCTTTCGTCTCAGTCTGGGCAACATCCAGCGCCGAAGTAAACACAGCAACTTTAGCCTTGTAGACCTTCCTCACTTCACCTTAAAAAAAAAAGCCCTTTATCAAAATCCCAGTGTAGAGTTCGAAATCTGTACCTTCAGGTTCACGACCAAACACCATTCCCTGCACGACTTTACTCGAGGCCAAACTACCCCCCATGATTTTAACGACGCGAACATTGTCCACGTTGAAGTTTTTTGGATTCGGAGGCATCACAGATAAAGCGGCATCAGCCACCAATGACGCAAGTACGTCTTCCTGGCCATACTGTTTCGACGCGATCGCGGGCTTGAGTGCCATTACAAGAGAATTACGCGTGAATGGCTGCGGAAGTTTCCACGTTGACAATACTACAAATCAACAGGTCCAATTTCAGTCAAAAAAAGCCAAGGTTCAACCAACGCGGACGCACATTCCAGTTCCTTCAGCGTCTTATCCAACGCCAACTCGTACCCTTTCGTAACCTCACTCGGATGTAACCCCATAACCAACAAACTCTCAGCTTTCTTCAACAGCTCTCCTGCGAAGATGATAACCATATTAGTTGCATCGCCCATCTATAAATCAAAGAGTGGGGGAGGGATGGGAGGGGGAAAAATCAAAACGAAAATGAGCACACGCATTCTCAAAAATCTCTTTCAAAAAGAAAAAAAAGAAAAAAGACAAGGTGGTATAGGGATCTTCGAGAGAGAGAGAGAGAAGTTAAAAAAAGACTCACCTCCTCTTCTTGTGCTTTTGAAGCCATTACAACTAGCTTCGCAGCCGGATGCACCACCTCGATCTCCCGAATAATCGTCGCCGCATCCGACGTCACAAACAATCGACCAAGGTGGTTAATCACAAGCTTATTCCGTCCTATCTCACCAACACATGATAAGTATAAGTCAACGTCCCATTCTCAAAAAAAAAACAAGTGATCTATCCACCATTCGGACCATAACTCGTCCGCACAAGGTCAGTCAGTTCATTGACCGCTTGAATATTTCTTAGCACGGCATCCTCGAGACCTTGCGCGTGCTAATCAGTTAACCATATTCAATCAGCCTATCATCGATTCACAAAAACAAGCCACAGTCACCTTGTATCCCTCATTAAAAAGTTGAATCTGATTCGCCTTAGGTACTTTGAGAACCATCGCGTCGTTCGCGTAGCACAGTAAAGAGATAATATCGATCAGTCACACTTGTGACTTTCCAAAGACGTTCAACAACAAACTGAGTTAAGATAAGACTACGACTAACAACCGAGACACTCAAAATAATTCTCGGAACACAAAGTTTGACTAGGAGGGAGGGGAGAGAGAAAATAGAATGCTCTTGTATGAGTACACAAATTGCAATTTCAAACAGTCAAGAAAAAAAAAATTCCAAAGAGCAGCAAAAAAAAGGGGGTATTAGCCAAGGGTATACGAGAACATTAGTCCTTAGAACGAGGAAATCATCGCAACTATTCAGACGCGACGTCTGGAGGTTTCACCTCTTCCTCTTCTTCATCTTCATCTTCCTCTAGAATAGGTGATTCCATCCCATCCTCTTCAGAATGGACTTCGTCTAGTTCAGTGTCAGCCTCATCAAAAATACTATGGAACTAGAGAAAACATCAGCAAACGCGACTCATTCTTGTGTCAAAAAAATAGCACACGTGGGTGATGAGGGCCTTGACAAGCCTGTGAGATTGACCCATGTTGTTCAAAATGGTAACAAAGTCGTTTTGGGGTGCACGTAAGAGGTTGGGGCTGAACACGATTGCAAGCGCCTCAGCTGTCATCTGATTATTTTCTTCATAGTCAGTGACTCTGATGACAATCATCAGCAAACACGATGTTTTTCCGAAAGCCTCCAAAAAGCCTACTTGTCAAGGTGCTCTGCAACGCGCTTGAGGAGATCAAATTTTGCCTGAGGAAGTGCTTGAACGACGTCACGAATGGCAGATAGACGGTCCTCAAAGTTTTCAGTTCCTAGTGAAATATCAATATCGTTTCTTCCAACTTGGTATAAGATAACCCACTCATGGCATTCATAATATCATGATAGGAGGAAGGGGGAAATACAGGTTCTGGCAGAACTCTGAACCACGCCTTGACAAGGTCGCAGACGGCATGGATATCATTGATATTCGTGATGGGGTATTCGCCTAAATTCCGAGGTCAACCATCAACAGTTAAATGAGTTGCCAGCTCTTCATACCGCGATTATACGCATCTCTGAGCGAGTTGATCTCGGAGACAGCACCAGCGATACGATCTACAAGCAACTCAGAACGCAAACCATCAGCCAAGGGGGGAAAGCTCACAAATGCCAACCTCGCTCAAGCCACGCGACTCGACCTCACTTAGGCATTGATCTATTATAATGGGAACGGTACCAGGGGAGACCGGTCCACCTCCAGCTTCTCGTTGCAACAAGAATTCAAGTTCGACGCCAAATACTACATCTCGAAGTTAATCCCAAAGGCTTCAAAGTACATCGAGCTCGGTACTTACCAGCATGAGGATCTCTAGAAGCAACGATAGGCTGCTCGTGGATATGATCCTGGATTTGCGGCTTGGGACCAAGATAGGTCAGCCTCCTCTTTGCCGCCATACTTGTGACCTGGTTGATTATCTCTAACCACCTGTTCATCTCCTTCTTACTCGCTGCCTGTAGGATGTAATGACCACCATCTTCCGTATCCAGCTGAAAGGTGAACGATCTCTCATTGTTGATGAATTGTGCAACCTTTGCGTCCATGATGCTAAGCACCAACGAAGGCTTCCCACTGGTTGGGAAGTCCAGTTCCTCCAAAGTCTTTTTCCCACCACCACCCGACACCGATAGATCAGCGCCAAATGCACTTGAAATCGGACGCATGAAGCTCAAGAATGCCGACATGCTTTTCTTATTTCGGTGTTGCTTTTGTGCAACCGCAGATGATTGCTTCTTCGGTCGCATTGCCTTGTTGAGCATATCCTCCCTTTTGTCATTCCTCGAAAGCTCTTGCAGCTTCTCCTTCTGCAGTCTTGATCGCAAATTCCTGTCTCGTCGGTTCTTCTCCACCTGGAATGTGACAAGCTTCTGGAAAGGTTTCGCAATCTTCTTCATAGAGGATGGTGTGGCCATGCCAAGGGCCTCCCTTGTTGACTCTTCCCGTATACCACGATAGTCGAACTGGAGGAGCAACACCTCCCTTTCAATCACACTCAATCTATCGAAGCTTCGTCGAGTTGCTTCTCCTGATTGTGAAGTCTTGCGTGGGTAAGGAAGCGAAGTTGCTCTATTAACAAGGTTGCATAGATGCCTTCGAAGTGAGATAATTAGCCCCGAACCATGAGCATCAAGGGTAAATAGATACCGACCTCCTCTTATCAAAGTTAACTAGGTTCTGTCCTTCTTGCGTTGAAGCCTCGAGGACATCAGGAGATGCAATCACCTCCAGCATCCTTTCAATCAACCATCCCATATCCACCGTCAAACAATCTCTACTACTCGTTGATTGAACAAGCGGCTTTGCTAACAATCCTGCCACTGATTCACAGGTACATCCTCGATTGTATGCGATATATTGCCATAGGCGCTGATGTATTCGACTTTCAACACTGACAATCGCCGAGGTAATGACTGCCTCGACGAAGGAGCGAACACATGGTTGCTCAATATGATGCGACGCGTTCGGTTCAGCATTCCTCAATCTCGCAACTTCAATCGCTCGCAACAATAACTCCATCCTCATTTGTCTCCCCCGCAGACCCAGTTTCGGCATGACAAGCTTCGCTATCAGCCACTTCCGAATGATCGCATAAGCACGAATGCAACTCCGTATGGCTGGGGGTAGAAGTTTATAGAGCGTGTCTTGGATCATTCCAGATATCAGACTGGATGGTTCGACTTCTTGAATGTGCGTATACATATTCTGGATGTCAATCACCTCATCTGAATGACTAATCTCTCGAGACGAGAACCATCCAGTTTTATCCGAAGTTTGGACTTCAAGTAGGTCGGCGGTGACATACAAATCCTCAACCAAACAAGCATCAGTTCCAGAAGAGATAGGGTTCCAACAGAAGAAAGCATACCTCCTCTGTCACGTTACTTTGAGCAGCTCGGGCCATTCCATCGATATTATCGACCAGCTCTTCCGCGTTCATTCCATCCAGGTCCGACGGCTCTCTGTTGCTCGCACCTCTCGTTCGTCCAGCACTCGTAGCGTCAAGTGCTCCTGCAACACCACTTGTACTCTCTCCCCTTCTACGCTCAAGGTGTTGAGCCTTTGAAGTAGTGGGCCGCTTCGTTTGGGCATCAAATACACTCTGCACCATTGTCTTCGTATTGCTCAGCCCAACCCATGCGACTGCCACATCCTGTTCTTCGAAGTTTTCTGTCTTGAATACTACATGATCCGCCGAACTGTTTAGAAAACTGCTCAATGCGATATACAGCTGTTGGTCATCCAATACATCCTGGGCACCTCCTCCTATGGTCAACCAGTCCGAAATTAATTCAAGAACCCGTGTCCGTGAAGCCAAGACTTCAAGATAGTCAGCAACCGAAGGCGAAGACCCAGAAGGCTGGACCATTATATACATTTTGCGAAGCAACTGCCAGAAAAGAATGAACCATCAGTCAATCAATCAAAACCATCAGGGATTGACATTGCTTCCAAACGTAATCTGTCAAAGAAGATAGGCTCACCTCAAAGAAAACTAACGGCGTCAAAAAACTCCTAAACACGTTCCACCAAACTCTCGCAAACTCCATCCTATCCACCACTAATTCCCTGGTCATGCCCTCTTTCAAAGTCATTTCTCCGTTATCATCCGCCACCGAGACTGACACATTCCTCAGTCCATGGGCTAAAACCGTCACTAGGGCATTCATTGTCCCAGCTTGCACCAGTACCCTGAGCGGGGGATCTGATGATCTTTCTGACACAGTGAAAGTCGGTTTCCGTGACAACGAAGGCAGAGAATTTCTCTTTGCTAGGCTTGTCTTCCTGTCCAAGCCGTGTGAGCTTGTAGGCTTGACACGAATAGATGGAGCTCGATTGATTGGTTTATCCCTTTCCAGACCCATCCCGACACTCGTCCATCCATCCACGATTGAACTAGGAGGTCGTGATGGTGCTCTTGATGAAGGCCTGGATGTCGATTCCATCCCACCAGGCTGGACAACGAGCATCAACTCTCCATTATACAAACTAATCACCGTCCCTCCTGTTCCCAAAATTGATCTCTTCGTCGCCTCGTTTGCGTTCTGTTGTACTGAACGAAGAATGCGAAATTGGGGATCGACGCCAGCAGTGCCACCACGGAGAAAATGAATATCAGACGCCTCACTGTCCGCCCTTCCTCTGATGAGCTGACTACGATCAATGAGAGTCACTGATGAAAGCGATTCAGGAAATATGAGTGGAAGGAGCGAAACATTGGGGGGTGCATTGGTGACACCAGGGGTAGCCTTGGCCCAGAAGTACGGTTCAAACAAGCCCTTCTTCCTAGGTTCCGCGGCTAATGATAAAGCCATGAAATGTTCTATTTTCTTCAACTTCCCAGTTAAACTCCCCTTCCCGCCTCCCTCACTTGCCATCTCTTTCCAGAATCTAACCATACCCTTAATATCCTCTGAGATATCACCCTGTTCAACTTGCGGTTGCTTCAGGCATGTTCCAATAGCAAGACGAAACGAAGAAAAGAGCGAGTGAACATTCATGAGCACGTTGACACTGAGCATTTGATCATCTTTAACTTTTGCCAACTCCTCGCTGATCTTGGCACGTATGTGGCCTCCCCATGGTGTTACCTTTGGCTCGCTAACAGCCACAGGCGGACTCATTCCAGATTTTGTAGTTGAATGTAGTCCACCGCCTCCACCCAATCCGGTACTGAAAAACTGTTCACCAAGAATACCAGGAGGGTAAACCCAGCTCTTGATTGCCTGTAAGGCTAATGGATCGACCCGCTTCCACACTTTTTCCAACCTCGCGACCGGTCGGGCGCACAATGCTTCCACGATTGCTTTCCACGAACATTCATCCCCATTCATCCTACACAGTTCCCCTACCTTGGCCCATACTGAAATCATTTCTGATCGTGATTGCACCCGGGAAGTCTGTGGCTGAGTACTAGTACCACGTCCGGGGTAGTTTTCGGTCTTCCCTGATTGTAACGTATGATGGTGGTGTTGAGAATAATAAGACGAGGAAGTATCACCGGTGAAGATTTGCAGCAAGATAAATTTTGTCAGCCAATGCGGTTTCTCATCAGTTCCAAATGCCGGATCCAGCTCCTTCGCTATCTCATTATCTGAGCTTTCATTCGAATCATTCCATTCTGTAGGGAGTAGATATTCGCTGGTTAACACACCCGGTACACGATCGACCACACTTCGATGATACAACGTCAAACTTTGTGCCATAAAATGAGGGTCGGACGTCAATGGGACTTCTCGGGTTAGGCCCTCATCTTGCGACCTGGAAGTTCTGCCCGGATATGTAGATTGGCGCATTTGTGATGGAGACGGCGGTGGCTGTTGCGGTGCCGATGGTGAAGGAGGGAGTTGATTTTCAAACGTTCGTAGATCTAGGCTCTGTTTGTCCTTTATCGTAGGATTTGACGTGGTTGATGAGGGAGTCGACTTGACGTTACCCGTCAGTGTTGATTCATTGCTCATTTGTAAAGCCTCCATGAGCGACACAAATTTTCCAGGGGCCTCATGTGGTCGTGGCGAAAATGTGTTCAGATTCGGCGAATCCATATCTGCAATTTCTCTGTGCTCAATTGATAGACTTGCCAGTTCGCAATCCAGTGTCTCTTTCACCCAATCCTCCCATCCTTCATTCTCTGCTTCCGCAACAAAACCTAGGTATTCCTTGACCAACCACTTTACCCTGTCTTTCTCCTTCTCCTTCTCCTCATTCTCTTCACTTGCCCCTGAGATAAGATATGCACAACATCGCATGAACTCCGACTCAAACGCTTGTCGTCCTACAATATTGGGAAGAGAGAGGAGAACGGATGATGCAAAAGATCTCCAGGCAGTAAAAATATCAGCTTCCTTAGAACTCTGCTGTTGAGGAGTATCGGAAGGATTTGGTGTGGAAAATTCACGAGGAAAAAATGTTGCTCCAAAAACTGCTTCATGTATCAACGCCTCGGAAGTCCCTTTCTCTAGTTTCCCGTTTTGAATATCTCGCACAAGGTCGGGATGTGCTCTCCTCCCCCAAAACGCTCTTTTCTTTTTCCCGTTTATGCCTGTTGCATCTCCCTCCTTCATCTTGCTCTTGGCGCCACCGCTTCCAAGCACGAAAGAAGGATCCTTTTCTCCGATGCCATCAATCTCGTCGGTCTCATCTTCCAAGCTGGGTGGTACGAGTCCAGTGGGAAACAATTCCTTGATACCGGCACTTCGGTCGCTGGGAGCTTTATAGAAGAATAGTTTGGTTCCCTTCAACTCCAATTTATACGCTTTCCAACCTTTTGCTAATGCATCACCCCGAGTGAAATGAGACTGGCTATGATAGTAGAAAGGCGAACCATGAGAAGATGAAGGTTCGGCGAGGCGATTGATAAAACCGGTATGATATACAATCTGCGAGGCGCGTCGTGCGCTCAATCTTGACGTTTCACCCTCAGGCGGGACGGAGGATAGATCGCATTTGGGTTCGTTGATAATTGGTGGAGCGAGGAGAGTCGTCCTATTTGGGTGTTGCGCGGTGGATCCACCACCCTGATTCGCATCACGATGATTTCCTGATCCAGTGGTGAATGGAAACGTAAATCCTGCACGAGTGGGAGTCGAAGCCGTTGTCTGTCCGTTTCCCCGTCCATGTTGTCGTGATTCGTGAATAGTTTCTTGCCCTCCTCGAGGTTGCTGATACTGAGCATCGGCCTCACGCTCATTAGGCCCTGACCCCTTCCGCTTTGGACCTAGGGCTAACTTTGGGTTGGATAACTTTGACGGAAGTTTTGGCGTGAAAGAATACGAACGTGTATGCACATGAGACGGCTTTGTTTGCGGTGTTGTTGACTGTAGAGTCTCAGATTGTATCTGCGTTGAACCTGAACTAATAGCGTCCGTATGAGTGATGTTAATGACGGATTTATTGAGATCAGGGTCTGTATTCATAGGATCAGACTGAGGCGGAGACACCGAGATCGACACAGCAGGCAGTGTTGTACTGTTCCCTACAATTGGTATTTGAGTTGATCCTCCTTCGGATTGTTGAGGTTTTGAGACAGGGAAAGGATGCTGCGCGGCATGATCGACATTAGGTGAAGTCGGGCCAGGAGATATCAAGGCACTAGCACTGCTTCCACTCCTGCCCCTGTATTCCGCAATCTTTTCCTGAAATGACACGGTATTAAGAGTTGAAGACAAGACTTGGCTCAGATCGTCTGCGGAACGTGACCAAGGTTTACGTGATATTGAGCGTAGATCAGAGAGAGGCGACGAAATGGATCCTCGTGTTGCGGAGACAACAGGACTCGCAGGAACACTCGGCGAGGGGTGGACATGGCCAAGAGAAGCCTGAGGGGCCTGGGACAGATTAAGCACAGACCTAAGTGAACGGTTCGGAATGTTGAATTGTCAAAACTTGGATGGAGGGAGCAGCTCACCGACTCGCAACATAGCCGTCTAAAATAGGCCTCGGATCTGTCGGTCTTGAAATTTTATGTTTCCTTGCTCCGGCAGCATTAGCTGGCCTGACCTCAACAGAGGCTGCAGTAGGACCGGTGGACGAAGGAGCAACTTTTGAAGCAGATGCAGAACGGACGAACCATGACTTGGGTTTTGCGAATAAATGGGCGAGACCAGAGGGGGACGCTGAGCGCGACGACTGACTGGGAGAGGATGGTGGATTGGGAGCAAGAGGGTCTGGAGGCGGTGCGAGTGCATTGGGCAGCCCAGTGCCTCTGCGTCGGTTCATAGAGGAGGACGCAGCAAAAGGAACAAACAAAGTTGTTTGGTGTAATAATGCATTCTTAGTTCCCAGTCTCTATGGCTTGTCACAGCTGTCAGCCCACCACTGTCATATCATCTCAATAGACTATAAATACCATTCCTTGTCCTTCATAAATTTCATTACCAACATGTGTACTGACTGCCAGTCCTGACACAAACACATGCTAATGTTCGGGTATCTCCTGTCGACTTTATCAAGCATCATCAATCTTCAGGTGATAAGAGGGAAGCGAACAAATTTGCTAACGCTCCTCAACGTTAATCCGACAAGGATAGAATAGACTAGTCTCCCAGTCGAGAATGTCGGGACTAAAGGAGCACGATCATCGTATCAAGTCGTGCCTGGCCTCCTCCGGACAAATTGTCACTCCTCTTCACGAGGTTGTCTCTCCCATTCCTGTAATAAATAAATCACAAGAGTTCATCTTGCCAACAATGTTGTATTGTGTATCCCACACAGTTAATAATCTAAAACTCGTGTTCGTTGTTGGGCATTCTTCTCGCCTCCGAAATTACGTTGATTTAATCTCCTTTCATTCCTCTGATGGTGGCACCAGCATTCCCTGTCAATGTGGCGTCTTCATCCCTGAACAGGGCTTGTTGCCCCTGGCGAATAGTGGCGACACGACTCCAGTAGCAAACAGACACTCAATTAGAAGCCAGAATCGTCTTGAAATTGATGCTCGATTTGGTCCAAAATGTTACGAGCACCGTCTTCGACCTACACTTCTCCGAAAAATCTTCAATATGTCAAGGCGTATGTGGAAACATAGCTGAAGGCCAGTATACAATGTCAGTTTCAGAAGATGGACATATAACATTTTCAGTCTCGGGGGTTGCCTTGACAGGTCGACTAAATTTCTTTTATCTGACTGTGAACAGCCGG
>Ga0153976_1000300_pt1 | contig 17456 bp, 20 predicted proteins | sample TSGA060MetaG_FD_104717 | JGI IMG/M metagenome (GOLD analysis project Ga0153976, IMG submission 104717) | Attine ant fungus gardens microbial communities from Georgia, USA - TSGA060 MetaG | ecosystem: Host-associated > Fungi > Mycelium > Unclassified | place: USA: Georgia, Yuchi Wildlife... | reverse complement strand
GGACAGAAAATGAAAGCCCTGGAAGACCGTCAAACAATGACGGTCAAAATGGTTGCATCATCCCCAATGAAACTTACCATGCGCTTGACCAACGTTATGGTAAGGATCGTATAAAAAATCAATGAGTCTCCTTGTGATGATTGAGCTGGGCCACCGACCTGACCCAGAATCACCGTCTTTACTTGGTCAAAGGGGGTGAGCCTGGACCAAGAGTAGATCTGTTCCACTTAAATTAAAACGCTGTCAATCGGAAGAGGCCTAGATGACGGTGTGAGGTACTCACTAGGAGGGTATATTGTGTTCGATTCACTTTCTTCCAGTAGAAACTGCTTCAACTGAAGTACGCAAATTGAGCAAGATCTGACGTTCATTCCAGAACTCCGGAAGGTACCCTTGTAAAATAAGGCTTTGAAATTTCCGCCTCAAGGACATGTCGCCAGGATTCGTGCATAGTCTCCTCTTCGAGCGAGTCAAGTATCGCCTGGATCGTTTCGCAACTTTTCTTAACATTGGTAGTGCTTTGACTAATCGCAACATTATGTTTAATGGCCTGCATTTTTAAATTGCCGCGGGCAGCGACTAATCTGTCGACATTCGAACAGTAGTCTTGGAAGCTTGGACCAGCGAAAGCATTCCACCTTCAATACTTGCAATGGATATTTTTTGAGACGCCTTAGGCATATGTATGTTGCATGATCGTGCTATGTACAGTTGTTTACGACTACTAGCACGCTGGACAGGATAAGTCAGGCAGATGGTGGGATCGGGGACGGAATAGATCGAAGCCCCTACAATCCTTACAATTCTCCACGATGCAGGCATCGATTACAGATGGATAGGCTACTACTGAATGAAGCAATCAAAATTATTGTTGGCGGTAAAGCTTCCGGTTCTGAAACTTACCATTTACAGTAGAGATGTTAATCGAGGTTCACCATCCCAAGTCATTGCGAAGCATTGACTGGTATTCGATGAATCATCTTGATTTCTGGGCTGGTTCAGCATAGTGGTCAGCTATGTCCTTGTGACGATGCCACCTCCTGCCACGGTCTCTACGTATAATTACACTATATTGGCAAAGGAGATAATGTCTGGATAATAAATGAATACAGCAGATGGTCAACTATGGCAGATGAGTCGGAAAGCTCTCAATCTCCTGTCAGCCTCCTGACGGCACGATTGCTCTGTGTATTTGCGACCTTCTTCTCTACTTCCCAGGTGACTTTTTCGATATTGTCTATTGTCATGACAGGTTTTTTACCCAGTTGTCTTGAGGAGTCGATAATGTCAGTGAGTGAGCCCATAGGTATTTAGTGAACTCGCCTTTTCTTCTTTACCACTGGTAATGACGGCACTTCATCCCCATCTTGTTTCTCTTCACTGTCAGAGTGAATTATGATCTTCTTTTTGTTCTTGGATTTACCTGTACCACCAAAGGTTTTGCCTTCGATGGACAGTTGCTTCAAGTCTCGCTCTAGTTTTGATATTCGAGGTTGCTTCGATGTCTCTGATTTTCCAGCGGCGAGATCCCTAGTTCTCGTGACGGTTGTCCTAGGGTTCGTGGTATCCTGCCATTTCTCCTCTTCCTCCTCGTCATCAACATATTCATCATCATCTTCATTGTCCGCCTCCACTGCTTTCAAATCAAGTAGCCTATCTTCTTCCTCTATCAAATCCTTAATCTTATCAGTTCGCTCCGTTGAAAAACCGCTGATGACCGTTTCCATCTGGTTGATTCTCTCTATTACTGGAACTGCGTTAGGCTCATGAGTGAACTTATTGACAAGAGGGAATGAGATGGATAATTCTTCATCAGCTTCATCACCAGGATCCAACTACAGAAGGTTGGGATCAATGAGGTAGACCGATGCTGAGATACCACGAGCGCACCAGATTCATTTCAACATCTGCAGCTTCTTCCTCTTCCTCGTCCGACAATATTTGTCTCTGTGTTTTCATGGGACTTCCGAATAGACCGGCTCTGTGGAGCATATCGATTTTTGCGTCAGTTTTAAGTTCATTTTGCTCCAACTGTAAGGCCTCATATAATCAACAAGATTGCACAGAGCCGTGGAAGCTCACCTCGCTCATGAGACGACGTGAATACTTTTCCTCCATGATTCTCATGCGCTCTTCCATCTCTCGCATTACTTCTTCTCGTGTTTCTACTTCAGTGAGTGCACATCTCATTTCCGCCTCAAACAGCTATGGGGCAGAAACTGTCCATAAGATGATTACTATGATGAAAAATAAGCCTGACCTTGAGCCTCAGATCTTCAACCTCATCAAACAAGGCATCGATCAGAGGATTTGACGGTTCTTCGTCGTAGTCATCTATATCATCTGCAGGCTCATCTTCTACATAACTTTTCAGCTGTACTCCAGAAAAAAAAAACAGAAATAGACCTACCTTCAACTACTTCTAGGATAGCTTCACTTCTCTTTCCCATTGTAATGGTAACCCTTCTCCTGAAGGGATTGGGATTAATATCGGGATCATTCATGGTCATGGGACTAATGTCCTTGAACTTCTGGCCTCTCAATTTACCTGGACCAATTGATGGGGCTTTCTGTACGGGGGCAGGAGCATTTGTCGTGTAAACGGCTTTGGCTAGTGCAGAGAACTTCATGACGTGCAAGTTCTCATCATAGCCTGTGTCGTATGGATTGACATTTACAATCATGGCCTGTATGTCAAAGATATGAGGTCTTGCCAATCGAGGGTTACAAAGTACCTCACCACTCGTCCTTCGCCTGTGAAATAGTCCATTAGACACTCTGTGAGCTTGCTGTGGCGGAAGGGAATGACAGAAAGTGTCTTGCGAATGTCTCGGGTATCCATCCGACCATCCTTTCCCAAACCCTCTTGCGCAAGACTGGAAGCAAGTTTCTTCTGGTTCGAGCGCAAGACTTCCATGCATTGACCAAGGACCATGAGGGATTTATTGATATTACCAGCCTCCTTCAGACGGTCTCCAGTGGTATGAGTGTGCTTGGTGCGTTCAGAGCCAGCAAGGTCAACCAACGTAAGTCGGGATACTTGCAAAGAAGTCGGGTCCTTGATTTTAGATATCAATCGACTGTTGTGGAAGAGACAAGTATAAACCTACGTCTTTTTCGCCCCGATGTCCTCTAACGATTTTGATGATGACCATCCCGTGACTACGGCTACTTTGATGATTGGCCAGAGTCCCAAACACTCGACGATGGAGTTGTCCAAGTTTGACAAGAGATTTAGCTTGAGCGGCACTGGTAATACGGAGTTGTCGAAGACCAGCGATGTACTTCCCGTTGTTTTCCGCGCCTGCATTATCGCAGGCTGGCGAAGGGCGCACCGGGAGGGCTTTCCTCATCAAAAGAAGCTTTGGATCCGTTGTAGCCTTAGGTGTGGGCAGTCGACTAAATGATTCATCCTTTACTGAATCCAATAGGTCGTAAACCTTCTCGTTGTAGACTTCAATGTAGGAAACCCAGATGTTGTACTCGTAATTGCGGTCAACTTTAATGGTCGTTAGATCTACATCCGAGTCGATCTCGGAGTTGGAATCGAGTTGCCCAAGTACCTCTACTAGACTCGGTTCAGTGGATATTCGAGGAAGATCACTATCGTTGTCGTCCGACGGCTCGATACCATAAAGACGTACAGGTCGATACTGGGGTAATCTTTTTTAGATCTACAGGATACCATAGATACAAGCTACTCACTTTTCCGTCGCCTTGCAGGCCTTCGATACTGTTGAAGATCACATCAAGGGTCCTAGGTAAGATTCCGACAGAGCCTCTTGCATGTCCACCTTGCACGGTGTAGGTTTTTCCAGAGTTGGTCACTCCGTATGTAAAGAGTAGACCATTCTGTCCTTGTAAGACATCCTGGACAAGAGGAAGAGTGGTCTTGGAGAAGAAATCAGACTGGGTCGTCTCTGGCAGAAAAATGCGGGAGAAAGTATAAATTGAAGAGCCTGTGATGGTGGAAGTCCGGAATCGAGTTTTGTTCACTCCATGGCATTGTGGTTCTGTCATTCGAACAGAAGTGTCGGAGAGGGGAGTCAGGTAGGGTGCAGAAGTCGGTTCCTCATCCCCAATTCGAGGGCGAAGTCGTAGATAAGCCTAAGATCTTGTCCATCGATATTTCTTGTCACTAATATGAGAATCTCCTCACCGTGATAGGTTCACGATCCTCACCCTGAGCACTAGGGGTTTTGGTATCTTCATATGTTGGTGGATTCCTTGACTTTGTTTTGGAGGAGCCATCAGATACAAAGCTCGAGTTGGATCTACTGCTTAGAGGTTTCCTTGGGATTGGAGCGCGTTTCACACCCGTAGGTGCAGGTTTTGTAAGACCTGTGGACTTGGCCATCACTTTCGTTTTTGTTGTTCTGGAGGCCACTGGTGCTGGAACATTTGCAGAAACTGCCTTATTGCGGGCAGAGCTCCTCGTATCCATGTCCGTATTAAAATCTCAGTCTCGGGATGATCTTTAAAGCCTGCATGATCATTCGATCATTCATTGATGAACATGGACTCACGTGATTGACGCGTCGCTATAATTACGCTCGAGTATTGAGGTATCCTGTAGCATTGCAAAGTTCTGAGATATTATACATGGGAAACACAAGGCCTAGCGAGCTCGTATCCCGGGTTGACCATTGGAGCACAACCGTAAGATGTCAATGCACGCACAGTCACATGACTGACATTGGAACGCGTTTAGTGGGAACAACTATCTTGGTTATTTACATCTTCCGGCCAGTGGCCGACATTATCTATTTCCATCTTCTCCCTCCATGGTTGCCCTCAAAGAGGACTCTTCCAAACGTCGCCGCTCTATTGCTGTATTAAACCAAGCCAAGAAAGTTCCAAACGGAAGGCGGCGAGCATATAGCATCGCTCCTGGGGAACGTCTAAATGACCTAGACAAATCACGTCGGCCGTCATTCGTAAGTTTTCCATGAATTCCAGTAACTGAAATGTTTTGAAGCTTTTGGGTCTCCTTTCAGGCGCCGAGAAAGAGTATCTTGAAATCATCTGTACTAGTTAACACAGACGACGCTTTAGAACAGCTTTCACAACCATCGAATTCGCAATCTCTACAATTGGATGATGAAAATATAACTCAATCAATGGATCTCACTCTCGACTATCGTGCAAAGCTCCATGACAATACGTCTCGCAAGTCCTTGGGTCGGCGGGTCAGCTTCGCGGAACATGCCCATGTGCGACTCTTCCAGATACCCAATCAGGACAACACAAATAGTACTGGCTCCCCACAATCGTCCCCGCTCCCATCATCATCTCCCGAGGCAAACCTGCAACCTACACTTTCCAATGAAAATGACTATCCCGCATCGTTCTCTCGGAACAAACGAGGCTCCGTTCGTCCTTCTTTTGCAGGAAGTGAAGATATGGACCTCACTACGGCCAGTCCAGGTATTATTATAAATGATGAGGACTCTGTCTTGATGAATGAAGAAATGGACTTGGATGAAAACGTCGAAATGGAGGTTACTGAAGTCCTACAGGGAGGACTGCTTCGTAGACACTCATCGGCAGTTCGCCAGCCCTTTGCGCCGGTTCGACCAAGGGACTCAATCATATTCCCCTCCGATGACGCAGTCCCATCTGATGATAACCAGAATAACGAAAACTCACAGATGTCCTCGATGCTGCAGGATGATAACTCACAAGTGCACTCAGTTGAAAACAGTCAGGAGGGTATGGAGTTCACTATCCCCATGGGACAGTCCCTTCGACCGCCTGCCACCGAAGACCCTGTCTGGCTTGCACTCCGTCGAATGACACATTCTGGTGATACTCCACATGAGCCAGAGGCCTTCTCAGAGGACGATATCCAGGTTGACAGAACTCAGCAAGGCATGGACCTCAATGACGCTATGGCCCGCCTTATACGTGTTAGGGACTCCCTGGGTGGTGTAGATACTGCAAATATATCAGGGGATATGGACGTCGCAAATTTTGCGATGCATGAAGACTCCCTCAGCACAGATGTCAGCATTGATGACGATATGGTAGATGGCAATGAGACGTTGAACGTCAGTAAAATAGTTGGGCGCATGAGCCTCGGATATCAGGATTCAACAATGGACGAGTCTGGAATCTATGGTTCACTTCAACCCCTTTCTTTCTCAACGCCTCAACAATCCCTTGCTACATTGTCTCAGGAGTCCACACTTGAAACCCAAGCATTAGATGAAGTCGAAACGATGTCGGGGCAAGCAATGCTCAACCCACTGCCCGAGGAAATAACGATGCCTTTCACGTCCACAGCAGTGCAAAAACAAACCCAGATCACCCCTGCTTTCTCATTTGGTCTCCCCATCACAGCTCCTACCATCTCAAGAACACCCACAAAACCCGCGTCACCAGTTAAACCCAAACCTACATTTTCGGCTGCTTTCGCCCCTCCTGTAGCAAGGCCTTCACCCAGAAGATTTGAGTCACCATCCACACCCGTACATGACACACTCAACAAACGATCTTTCTCAGTCATTCAAGATGGTGTTCATGATTCCGGGCGTCCGAGTCCTACTAAACGTCCAGCATTTGACCAAGGGCCTCTTGAGCGTCCATCATCAGATACCTCACATGGATCATCTACCGCACTGCAGACTAGAATGTCACCGTCTCCGAGCCAAAAAACTGGACCAAGAAACTTGTCTGTTGTTCCAAAGCGGCCATTGGGTTATTTTGCGCGCAGGAAGAGTCTTGGGAATGCCTTCGTTGCGTTTCAGAATGAACAGAGAAGTGGAAACTCGACAAGCAGCCTAGTATCTCCGGCAAAGCAGACAAGCAATGGTCGTATGAGTCTAGGTTCCGTTCCTTCCGCGGCTTGGGTACGATCTGACAAGATTGTGCCTCACCAACCTACTATCGTGCCACCAGTTGAAAACACCCAGGCACTACAGGAGCAGGTACACACATCTCCACTTATTTCTGATCCTCCCAGAGCATCGCCCTCCCCGGTTGTCACTGAGGCGGTTCCCGATGAGACCCCAGAGCAAGTCAATGGTGAACAAGTCAATGTAGAGTACGCGTATCCGGGCGGAGACCAAGTTGATGATGACAGGATGCAAGAGCATTCGCCACCCCAAGAAGAAATCCAGCCAGATGATATTGTGAGTTATACAGTTCAGATTTCTCGATATGTCTTCTAATAAATTGAATCCAGCTATCAATCTCGATAGAGAAGTTTTTCGCCCTGACAGGTATCAGATTCATGGATGAACTTACAGCCCCAAGACGCTCAATGCATCCTGGTTTTGGTAATCGCCAGGCCCGAAGTCCAGCAGATATACCGCTTACAGAGTACTACATTGCAATGGGAATTGATGTACCTCAACTGGGGTTGTATACGCGAGTCTCGAAGGATTTGGAAGGTTGGATAACGAGGAGCAAGGCAGAGTTTGTACAGGCCGAGGAGGAAGCAGCCAAGATCACCCCTGAGTTATTCATTGAGTTCACGCGGGCAGATGAAGAGGGACAGGCCGAGCTTTTGGTAAGCTCCATTTTTTCCTAAATGCGTGGGCTAACTATCACAAAAGCACCATCTAAATCTCATCCGATCAAATGCTCGAGGACAAGCCAAGTCGGATTGGTATGATTGGAAGCTACGATGGGTAGAAGGATTGCAATTGACCGCCGAACAAGTCTTCAATGACCTTCAGGCAGTATGTCCTCTTGTTCGATGTATAAATAATGGCTCGGCTCATTATCTATTTTAGGATGCCAAAATGCTGGAACCCATCAAAAAGTCAACTGAGGAACTGTTGCCGACGTTGGAGAAAGAGTATATTGACATCCTCAAGGAACTGGAACACGAACAGGAAGAAGTTAGGCAAATTGAGGCCAGTGACCAGGGATACCTTAACGACCTCAAGGTTTCCATCGCAGAACAAAAGTACGCTCATGTTCTGATATTTGAAAATCTTTTAAATGTTTTTTAGTATCGAAGTTGAAACACAACGTGCAGAATTATACGAACAGACAGAGCAGCTCAATCATCTTGAAGGACGATTGCAAGAATTAGCAACTGAAAAGAAAGTAGCGATGGATGTGATTAGCAAAGCACGGCCACAACACGTCTTGCTGACGGAGGTTTTCAAGCTTCGTGGTGCGTATATATTCTTCTCCGAGGTCACCATCCAACGTTTTTGTTGTTAGATGAACTCGATACCTTGGAAGACCTTCATCGCTTTCGTGTCATCAAAGTTGACGAAAGCATGATTGAATACATATACGCCTCTTGTTTTAGGGTCTCCATTCCCTGCGATCATCATCTTCCTGTTGCATCAGGCGTAGAGATTGCTCCAGTCAACGGCCTAGCATTGAGGACCAAGGACGATCTCCCTAAACTCAGCAAACTATTTCTGCAAGCTGCAAAGACGTTTATTCATCGTACACAACCTGTTTCTTGTGCAGAGGTTTGTGATAACTCTAATCCGATCTGATCTCTAGTTCTAATACAATATTCAGATCATTTCTTACTTATCAGACTATTGGTCCTCATGCTCACAGTTACGCGCGCAAATCCTATTACTCGCTGTCAGATATCCCGTTGATATATCATTAATCGACTGTGATGGACTACCAGGATTCAAAGCACGGACCAAAGTCATGATACCATCCAAAAAGGCTAAATTTTCGGCAACATTTAACTTTACTCCAGATATATTTTCTTGCTGGCCGCTATCAGTAAGTTCGCTGACTTGCGACGTTGAAGTTGCATACGGCCCTGTTAGGTATCCAATCCATGACCCGCTTCGACTCCTACTGACAATTAATCTTAGTCAATCAGAAATCTCGCAAGCTCTGTCTGAGCGTTTTAGTCAAGCTACCCCATCTGACAATTATGCCTGCCTACTAGACGCGTGCATCGAGGCTCAGGAAGTTTATAATCAGGAGCGTCCATGATCTACTGGAGACACCTATCTACAATTATACTTTCCTTCACTTTTCAACCTTTGGAACTTGATTTCTCTCATTTGTGGTACTTTTTTGTTTGGTAGCTGCTTGTTCCAACAATTTAGCAATAGTGTTTTAATATTGATTTCAATTAGGGAAGGTAAGATATGATGTGATGGTCGTCAAGATCGTATCGGAATCATGAACTAGTACAGTAAATCAAAGGAGTGTCTATCTATACGCCCGGGGAGAGGATACACATCATCTATAGGAAATCATTGAATTCAATTGAATCTGTATAGTCTGTCCTCGAACGTTGGAAAAAGAATCCCTGAATGCCTGGAAGATGGGTTATCAGTCAGATAAGGAAGCTAGTTCAAAGGACAGCACTTACAATGATGTGGCTCACGTACGGAGCACCCGAGTCATCTGGTCCAATTCGGTCAAGAGGACAGATAAGACCGCCTGATCGCCTTTCAACAGGTCAAGTTCAATCTCTGCTAGATCCTTTACACTCGCCCATTCCGATAGGGCTAATTTAGCAGCACAGCCAATCTGAACAATATCCTTCTCCTTCCTCTCTGCGTTCAGACTTTGCCTCACACTGTCCTCACACCTTCTCTGAGTATCTCTTACAGCCTTTTCGCGTAACATTTCCGCACATTTGAGTTTCTCCTCCAAAGACGAGGCATATACTCTTGCATCTTCTCCCTTCCGCTCATTGGCTTCCAGATAGGTTATATGTCGAACGGTGTCCTGCATCTGTCGAGCGTGCGTTTCTTTGAGTGAAAAAATTTCATGTTCCATCGCTTGCACTTGCATCAGGCGTTCTTGCACCATGTTCTCCGCTTTTGCAAGCTGTAGACGGAGCAAATTGACAACAGGCGAATCGACCTGGCCCAAATCAGAGTTCGCAAGATTATATCGTTGAGAGACGTGCACTGCTGGAGATGGTGTGACATCAGGAAGTAGTACCTGCGAGATTGAACCATAACCTGCGGGCGAGTCGAGTGTGCTCAAACACGGACTAGATGGTAAATCAAGCGCACTTGAGGCAGGTGAAGTCGTTTCTGAATGGAATGGAGCCGGAATATCATTCAGCAGATTATTTAACTCATCTCTTCCAAGAGTATGAGCTGCTTCGGAAGCAAACTGTTCCCAGGATAGGATGGAACCTCGGCCGAACTCCTGAGCATTGCTTGCCGCTTGATATTGTGGAGACTCAAAGTGTGGTGCATCCTCACCAGAAGTGTTTACCCTTATGGGTAGCTGCCGTCCCAAAGACCGGCTAGGGGTCTTAGGCGGAAGTGCTGGAGGCTTCTGGGGCCGGTATTTCTGGATCCGGGGCATCGCAGGTGTAGGTGCACTTGGATTCGCAACAGGAGCAAGGAGAAGCTCCACATCCGCTAATTCTTCTTCGTCTTCATCTATGCACTCGGAGATGTGTGACATATTACCTACACCTTGGCTGTTAACCCTTGGACGCTGGCGTACATTGCGTGTAGAAGGGGATGGACTCTCCGAACAATGACTTGTAGAGGGTAGAGGCCGATTGTTATTATCCTGAGTCACACTGCGACGACGAGTGGACTTGACAGCAGATGCCTGCGGAGTAGAAGAAAGAGTAGGGCTGGAGGAAGAAGATTGGGGACCCAGGCCAACGGATCCCGATGATAAGGATGAGGAACGGGGGACTGCAGACATAGAAGAAGCACTTTTATGAGCCTTCGTGGGGCGTGCGGGGGAAGATTGAGCACCGGCAGTTGGTGTTGGGGGTGTAGGACTAGTATTCATAGTCTGAAAGACAGCACGCTGCGGCAAAGGATTTCCTACAGACGAAGCTGAAGGGGTTACAGATTTCTGCCTTTCCTCCTTTCCACTGTCATCTGAGCTGCTGAGACGACGCCTTGTCCCGGCACGAACGGGCTTAGGTGATGGAGGTTTGGATTGCTCAGATGTAACCATTTTCGGACGATATTTAGGCAATGAAGAGGCGGTTATGCTCTGTTTCTTCGATCGGAGAGACGCGGCTCGGGTCAAGATACCAGACCTTGGCGTGCTATTACCAGACTCAGATCTGTGTTGAGGCTGTCCTTCGGAAGGGGATCTGGCCGTAGAAATGGAAACTCGCCGACGAGTGTTGCTTTTGTATTCAGGAGTGGCCGTCCTCATAGTAGCCTGAGATGGAGACCTGGAGTCGCCCAAAGATGTACGGGGACGAGAAGGTTTTGCTTGAATGCTGAGCCTTCGAGAATCCCTAATTTTTTTTGAGGATTTTCCTGCATCCTTACTACCATCCTTGTCTGGTTTGTTCATGACATCCGCAAAAGCCTTGCTCATTGTGGTCAGATTGAGCGACTGCCTGATGGATGTCCTCCTCGTAACCGGTCTGTGGGCAGTCTGCTCTTGATTGATCATGTTGATAGATTGTATACAGTCGTTATGTGTCGTTGCTGACAGCGATGTTTCCTGCAAATGCTGTGGCTCGGCGTTCAAACTAATAGGCAACTTCAACATGTCGCGTCTGTATCCGTTACCAATCATGTGACTCCCATCATCTAGTCTTGTGACCTGGTCCTAGAGATCCAGACACCTCATGACTATAACTAGCTACCACATAAATCGTATATCGCCTCTTGGGTGATACAGAAATATACCCATCGTTACCACATTAATAAGGGCGTACCAGATACCCTCCAGAGCCAAACCTGACACTGGCACGTCAGGCACTTGCGCCCGTAGTAGTATATACGGAATCAAAAAATAGCGTGGTTCAAGGAGTGGTGTGGGCAGCAGGGTTAATAGCCCCATAACTGGTAAGAGAAGCGTCTGAAGAAGCGATTGATTCCGACCTAAAAGTCGATCAGCCCAATCTATGAATATCTAGGTTTTGAAGTCGAGAAGCGCACCAACACGCAGGTACCATGCCCACCCGCAGGCCAGGTAAATTGGTACGAGTAGATATGGAACTAAAGGATGAAACAGGTATACTCTCCTCCATACATAGAACGTATAGTGTCGGTTATCCGCTAGTAAAAACGGATGGTGAATCCTGAACGGAGCATAGCGTCAAGTTTCTCAATAAGAGGAATAAAACCGGCTAACGTAAAAAGTCTAACAGTGACGGCCATGGTCACTGAGATGACAAACGTCATCAATGTACGTCTGTTTTAATACTAATCTGAGCATAAAACATCCGAGAAAGAACGATCTACCGACATTTTCCCTCCGAACATGCGTTTCCGCACGTCGTGAATTAGGTTGAGAACTCCTCGAGGCTCACTAGCAAGCGCAGGCCATCCAAAAAAGGTGGCAGCTGTAATAAAGTAATACAACTGGGGAATGTGGATTGCTGGGATATGATTCGACTTGTCACCTTGATAATCATTATTCATTGTCCACTGATATATTTAACACACGCACCGAGGACTATACCTCCGTTCCAGATGGCAAATGCACCAAACGCAATCAAGACGAGCAGATAAGGTAAAAAGAATGACATTATGTCCGGAATGACCCCTGGAAAGCTCCGGACTGCCCAAAACAGATCGGCTGGAACGCTCCAAATAAGCCCTGCCACTAGGAGAAAACCCTTCTCAATTTGCTTACCAAGAGAAGCATTAAGAGCAGGTGGATCATGCAAAATCGCAGGAGATTTTGATGTAACGCGTCTGACACGCAGATATGTGAGCTGGCTCGACGCATACGCGTAGATCACCCAGACAATATTGTTTTGTCTCAAGGTGCAGCTGATCAGACCTAGCTGATATTCACTTCACTTCATAATACTATAATGAAAATTTCATCATGAGATACCCACCAGTGCGGCTAGCCAATGTCTATCTTCCGTTGCAGCTGCGATGGTGGCAACCACGAATAACAAACTTGGAACATCTGTATAGTAAAGGAAGCCGAAGAACCAGGTCAGAGGAAAAGCTGCAAGCACAGTCGCCTCGAGAACAGGAACCATGATCGAGGCGGGCGGTCGCTCTCGCTTGTGATAGCACAGAAGTCGTGTTAAGACAAGCGGTAAAGCCAGCAAGGAAAGCAGAGAGGTGAGTCGAAACATGGCTACATTGCACTTGAACAAGAAGACTCGTTTCAGCAGCAGGGACATGATGTAACTGATGAACAAATTGTTTCAGTACTGTGTTCCACTGCGTATATGGAAATACCTCAAAAAACAAGAAAGTTACCCTCTACATGCAGAGTGCACGCCAGAGGCAGCGACATAGGACGTCATGAAAGAACTCACAGACCGGGAGGAGTCGTAATTTTTGGATTCCAAAACAAGAATTCGCCACGACAGTACGCTTGTGCCTGGGATATGTGGAACGGCTCATCCTGGAAACAACGAATTAATGACGCGAACAAGTGTCAATTGTAATGTAACAAACCATGTATGGCTCTTTTATGACTGCATTCAGCTCCTTCAGCACAGTGACTCCTACTGCACAGAACGCAAGATAATGAACCGCCATCTTTACGTTGTCGAAGGTGATGATGGCAAGAGTATGTCGGTGCCTCCGGTGTTTTGTGGAACGCCGGCCTCTCGGAGGCCCGGAGCGTCTAAGTAGTTCTTGTGCTGTCTCCACAATAATCAGCAGTCAAATAAGAATTTTGGCCACCATTGTGGACGCATGCTTCATCGGATCTGCACTTGCATAATCGGTGTCATGCTTTCCCAAATGGACGCTGAGGAGGAGCATGTGTGTATCGTCAGATTCATTCATATCAGTCTTTCCACTCAATCTAGTTGAAGCAATTGCAGGCATGTCCTACACCACGCCGTTTCTAGTCATCCTCCTCGTATATAAAGAACCTATAAGACTGCAAATTCACTTTCTTCAAGAGAGAATTTTGGCTAGAGTTCTCATCAACAACTTTTCCCTGACGTCCCTGATAGTCTCGCGCTTCATTCCTAGATCTTGGTCCCGTTCACTTTATCCGACGTCCCTGAGATTTTCGCTTATAGTTGCAACACGAACTGCCTTCCCCCCCCAATACTCGCTATGAGCCATGAATGCTCTCAACAAACTCACTGGACATTCCTTCTCCCCTCAGAGCTCCTCTGCCAAATCTTTTACTTCTCCCTAAGCCCCTCCCCATTTAGAATCCTTTCTCGAGATAACTACGGGGATATAACCCTGTCTCTAGGACTCTCCAATATGACTACTCCATTCACCCTCGGTGCCGTTTGTCGATATTGGCGAGACATAGCCTTCCAGTATCCGCAATTGTGGAGATCCATTTACTTCGTCGCCAATCCACGCAAAGCCTCCATACAGGCAATGCTCCTTAGAGAATGGCTTTCTCGTACGGGCATGCTCCCTCTTGCCATCGAAGTCGACTGCTCCGATGACGATCATAAAAAGTGGACCTCTCAATATGCAGGCCAGGCTCTTCTCATTTTGCAAATTATTTATGAATACAGCTTCCGCTGCACGTCGTTTCACACTCGTCTACCGCCCACGTGTCTCCTGCTTCCACCAGCTGAACTCTGTATTCCCGACCCGCGCTTCGACAATCTGAAAACGCTCGAAATTGCTCCTTTTTCCTTGACCGAGGGCGTTGACGATGAAGACTCAGAGGATTTAGACATAATTTCTGTCTTCCAACATTCACGGCAGTTGCGCTATCTCGCCCTCTGGGAAATACGAATTGAGCAACTTGAACTCCCATGGAGTAGCCTTGCATTAATCACCATCTCAACAAGGACTTTAAGTCTCTACGACAACCTTGTCCTTCTCCGCAACGCTCCAAATGTCCAGGAGTACATATTCATGACTGTCGCTTATTCCGATCGATCTTCTCTTGGGACTCTCCCTGATTCCAATATACTCTTACCCCAGCTCCACACACTATCCTTCGACTTCACGGAACTTGAAAGCGGTTTTGACATCATTTTCGATTATATCATCGCTCCTAATCTTAGAAAGCTGCGATACCTTTCTCAGGAGGGTAGAGACTTCCCTACAGAAAAATTCCAGCTCTTCCAGGATCGGTCGAAATGTTCACTGGTTCATTTAGAGATTAAAGGACCTGCGATGACAGCACCTGTTATTTGGACTTGCCTGCATCGATATACCCAATCCCTCGAGTATCTTGTAGTCGATATCCCAACAGAGAATGACGAGGAAATCATATCAGTCCAACCTAAGTTGGATACCGTCTTTCCGAGAATGCGCGCCGCTAGAGTCTCAGCTCCTTCTTATGTCATCCAAACACTTTTCTCTTCTCCTAAGTAGACTACTATCCAAGATCTTTTTTGTTCTCGCGTTCTCTTCCCCAATTGTTACTATGTCTCCCGACTGATGAGATGATATCTCAATAGTACCTTGTTCTACCATTGTTCTACTTCCTCCTTGCTTCTTTCCTCCTTGCTTCTTTCCTTCTTTCCTTCTCTCCTGTTTATGCAGCAGCGAAATATGACCATTGCGTTGACCTCGCGACCTTTCAATCCATTCAAAGATCAAACTACTACGATCTAAAACTGTGTAAAAGTGTTTGAAAATTGGAGCACTTCATTTGAAACTAAGTCTATAAATCTAGATATATGAATTTTGGCTCATGCTGGACCGGCCATTACTCATCAATATTCATTGTATAATAGTTATTGAAATGCACTAATGCATTCCAATCTCTGCGGATCCCCATCAGTGCATTCCACCCACTGCGAGCATTCCATCCACTGCGAGCATTCCATCCACTGCGAGCATTCCACTTACACAACCATCATTTTTCTATCCGAATAGCATGCATTCTTTCGGTGTCTTTATACATTATCTAGTGTCACCGTTGTAAACCTTAGTCGTCCACCACATAGGGTGACGTCTGAGATTTATATTTTTCAATACTTTCCTAAGATTTGACTCGCATCAATCAGATCGAATGAATGAAATGACGTCAGTTGGGAAAGAGTCTACCAAATCAAGGAGATAGCGGCCTGTCTGCAAAGAACATTGTGAAGACTTACTTAACATGGTAGAAGGATGTTCAGCTAGCGCATTTCTATGACAACTAAAGAAATTTGTAGGACCACCAGGGGTGACCCTTGGTTGGTATCTGTGGTCACATCTACCATCAAAAGACGGGTCATACGAATCACCCAGAAATACACACGGATATCAACTGTGCACGTGATCCAACATTCTTATCCACAACAAGCAAAGCGGAGGGCTATTTATGTCTGGGACGTATCCACGGGAGAAAGGAATAGGGTGTACGTGATGGACACATTTCCCTCATAGACTGGACCCATTTTGTGTGAACAGGCCACAAATTTCTATCAGCTCATACATAGATATCACCAGTCCTGGCCACTGTGGCGAGGTTTTTTTTAAATCCGATTTCCATTCAACCATCTGCGGCTGCTAATAACTCACTCCACATATACATCACGTTTCGAAATAGAGAATGATGAGAATGTCAATATGGAGGATGCACGACAGTTGAATCCTATGTCTAGTATCACCTCATTTGTCACTACTGAAGCATCTACATCCACCACTATCATCCAGTCAGTCTGAATGCCAGTAAATGTATCCCCATCTGCACATCACGTACTTGATGCTCGGGGCGGCGGTGGCGGCGGTAGGTATCGTCTCAAAGCAACTTACGATGCGGGAGCCTAACTTTACATCTACCCAAGACAAGGCCTGTGTCTGCATTACCTCTCAGCTTTACGACCGCCGCGGTGAGTGGCTTTTCTCAAACTAGTTTCCTTGTAAATTTTGAAGACATTTTATAACTTTAGACACGATCGCACCGTTGCCACTGTTCAACTCACTGGCTCATTCGACATATCTGACTTCAACATCACCTATATCCGAGAAATTATGAGTATGTATGGCAGTCTTTAGTGTCTCGTCAAGCTTTTATAGGACTTTTGTTACTCGCCCCCGGTTCCAGAAAACCCGTCGGCAATTCATGGCCTTCTTTCACGTCCACCAAATCAACTACCCACGCTCAACCCCACTCAGTTTAATGAACATGCTGCATATCGCTTTTCCCTGGCCTTCCGGTGTGTAGCAGATATTGGTGTTAGAGGAAGCGAACAGATTCGGAGGGGAGTCGTACGGGCAGGGACACTCGGTGTGGTTGGGTGTATCATTGAGGCAAGCAAGGGTTTTTCTGTAGGACCCAGTTCAAATGCTAGTGGTGTGCTCTGGGAGATGAGAGAGCAACAACATGCGAGGAGGCTCGCTGCGTTCGAGAAGTCAGAAAGAAAATGCAATTGCGTTCAAAAGAGCATCGTAAAGTGCCATTCAATGGCCCCCTAGAAATCGACTCCAGACTAGATCACAAGACGATGAGGTTAGTACAATTGTTTATGTTGTTTTTCTCAGACACTGATTGAGGTGTTAGGATAAACTAATAGATATCTCATCGAATCCTGGCCCAGATGACAGGAGTTTCTCTTTCATGGGGTCTACCCTGCTACTACAGCTAACTCTTCTTTCCTTGTCACTCTCATCCCTTACCTCGACTACATCTACTTGAATCTCGGTTTCTGCACCCACCAGTGATACCAATGT